>Ga0080004_1110582_pt1 | contig 42581 bp, 45 predicted proteins | sample WasSprMetagenome_FD_69207 | JGI IMG/M metagenome (GOLD analysis project Ga0080004, IMG submission 69207) | Sulfidic aquatic microbial communities from Washburn Spring, Yellowstone National Park, USA - WS (SPADES assembly) (version 2) | ecosystem: Environmental > Aquatic > Thermal springs > Hot...
GGGTTTTACACAACCCAGAGGAGTAAGGAGGTTATGGGCCAGGGATTGGCACAAGCAAGTAGCGCACTAGAAATAGATGGAACAGTACTAGCAAAAGTAGACAAAAATAGTGGTAAGCTTGTTTGTGCAGTAATACCAATAAGGCTATCAGCAGGTCAAAAAGATGTTGACTTAACACCAGGAAAAGCAGACATAGCTGTGTGGATAATAAACAAGGGCGGCATGACAGCAACATACACAAACGCTGAGCATAAACCTACTGCTACTCCCCCAATTTATACACAGGCTATTACAAACCTCACAGAATATCTACGAGATGCTGAGACAGGTTATTATAAAAGTGGTAAGACGGTTAATGTAGCTAACTTTACTATTGATGAGCTTTGCAGAGCTGCTGGAGCTACTTGGAGTGGTGTTGCAGTGATATGGAGAATGCCAAACAATGGTGACAATGTGCTTCAAGCTGGTGAAAAGGTTTTAGTTGTAGTCAACTTCACAAAGCTGGGAACCATATTAACACAAGTTGATGGAGGGCTAGATCCGTACGATGTATTCAAGGTTGAGGTGAAGCCTCCAATAGGATCAGCACTAACAGTTGAGAGGCAGGTACCAGCATCACTAGCATACGAATACTTGGACCTAGGGTAAGTGGTGTAGCGAGGCTGTGGTGCTGTGGCTGTGGAGGTCTCTGAAAATAAAATAATTTTTTTATCTAAGTCCTCGCCTTCCTCATCTCGCGGCAATATTTCTCTTATGCTTATTCTTGTTGAGGGTCTTGGTTTTGTTATTCTCGGCTTTTTGATTCTTCACCTCTCTTTTTCCTACGCTAATCACGTTTTCTATATTTTGCTTGCTGTAGCTGTGTTTTCACTTGCTATAGGCTTTCACATTATACTTGCCCTGGCTGTGTATGTAACCAGGTCTAGAAGGTAGTTATATGGGGGTGTAGCCCCGCCTCTTCTATACCTTGGCTACAAAGCTATTTAGCTTTTCTCAATGTATGTACATAGGGTTGGTAGAAAGTCTGCAACAACACTCTCTATTTTATCTAGAATACCGTCTAGCTTTGCATAGAGGTTTACAGTAGTTGGATAGACTAGAGCTGTGTAGTTGCTTCGCACAATTTTGACTCTTGCACCCTGGTGCTCCCCCATTTCGTGCACAGCTAGAGCATTTAAATTTACTTCAAATGGCAACTTAATTATAATAGTAGCTACCACGGGAATGGGCTTTGAAAGCTCTACGCCAAGCCTTCTAGACAAGAAGTCAAGCACTTCAAAAATCCTGCTCGCTTCAACAGCTCTTGAAGAGACATCAACTTTGCTAGAGGTTATTTGCACTCCTAGCCCGAGAACCTTTGCAGTAATGTAGCTAAGCCTACCAAGCGTTTTAACCTCTACTCCCAGAGCTCTAGAAGCATAAACAACATCTATAGCCTCTCCAACAGGTCTTGAAACCCACCTAACCAAAGCCCTTTTCCTACAGTTCTTAAACTCATTCAAAAGCGCACTTGCAATGCTGTGCACCTCATCACTTAGCACACCCTCTAGCACTTCCGACAATATGTTTAAAGCCTGCTCACCATCATATCCAGCCCTCTTTAAACACCTATGCACAGTAAGACCGCCTAAACCCGCTAGATCATAAGCTTTTGACTCGTGGATAGAGGGAGTAGTGTAGGCTTTTTTAGCAAGAACTCTTCTAAAGATATTTGAAGCTTCTCTACTCCAAAGAGTTGCTAAAGCTTCATTCACTTCAGTATAAGAAGCGCTACAAAGACTCTTCCTCAAATAAGCCTTTAAAATCTCTACAAGACCAGGTATAATGCTATTTATAATCTCTTCTATTCTCTTCTCATCAATACACGCTGCGTGGTCCCAGAGAAAATCTCCAGAGGCTTCTAAAGGCTTATCATCTACAACCTCACCACTACTACTATCAACAATAAAACCCTCTCTCGTTCTAACCTTTCTACTCATAACTTCACAACTAGTAAACCTAAACCTTAAATACCTATTTAAACCTTTCGCATGTAGTCAATGTAAATTAATCTAAAGAAGCCCTTAAGCATAGATATTACATAGATAATACCAGCTTTAATGATGCATAAACTCTCTGCAACAATATGAGGAGCAGCACTCTTAGCAAATAGAGCATGACAACTTTTAGCAGGAACCTTCTACTAACACATTCTGTGAATAGCTAGGTGAAGCGATAATTACTTAGGCTATTGCATGTAGCTAGAGTTCTGCTCTTCAATGCAATTAATCAAGTATTTTATAGGCTTCCGCATTTCTATTCATTGCAATTTTAAGCAGTGCTAAAATTAGTGCATCTCCAAAGATTTTTCTTAAGAACATATGTAATTCACACGCACTGCTGATTTCATTTTTCATTAAAGTGTTTAAGAAGTGCCCATACCCTGGTACAGCAACACTGAGAATCTTTATGAACTCCTTGTAATAATATTTGTTAATGGAATCAGCTTCGCAAGTCATGTACTACTCGTAGCATGTTACTGGCTTATACTGCTAGTCTTTTAGGCTACTTCTCATCTACAAAAACCAGTTGAAAATGAATTGATAACACTGGAATTCACATTTCTTTCAGTTGTAGATAGTCAAAAGCTTTTAACTATGTGTGTGTAAGCAACGGCTCCTTACTCTGTAATCTCTACTCCTCTAGCCTTCAGAGCATCTGCCAATACCTGGGCTCTGGCGAGGCTTGTGATTATAGAAGCTGTGGCTACTTGTAGCCAGTACTTTAAGCCTTCAGAGCCTCGCGCTTTGTACACAGTGGCTATGTCTATGACTTCTCTGAGCACATTGCTGAATAGTATTGAGGTGAGGTAGAGCAGGGTGATTTTTTTCAGTGCTGAAGGCCTTGTTGTGGCCACTAGCAGTGTAAATGTAGATAGTGTTGACATGGCCACGAGGCAAAACCTAGTCACTGTGTGAGGGTTTCCGCTGAGCAGTAGTGCTGATAGTGTCATAACTGTGTAGAGGAGGGCTGAGGAGAAGAGTATGTATAGTGCTGTTAGTCTAAGTCCTAGAGCTACTAAGAGTATGAGCATTGTTGTAGCAAATGCTGTTGCTGCTGGTGGTGGTAGGAGCAGGGGTATGGCAATAGATGCTGCAAATAGCACTAGCTTTAGGTATACAGCCTCTCTGCTTGAGAGCTTTGGGTGAGTCCTGCTTCTCTGTTCTAAAATTTCACTAGCTACAGAGAGTAGCACAGAGAGCACCTCTTGGCACAAGTCCAACACTGTTTAAAGTTTTGTCGCTGAGCTCACCCCACCTCCCACTAGCTACAACAGCTCCACTGTCTAGGGCTATGAACGTGTCTGGCTTTACAAGGCTTGCGTAGAATACTTCGTGAAGAGTCACAATAACTGTCTTACCCTTCTTCCTTGCGTACTCAATGAGCTTGGCAACAGTCTCCACACCCTCCCTATCCAGGTACGTGAACGGCTCGTCAAGAAGCCACACAGGCTGGTCTGCCACCAGCATTGACGCCATGGACACCCTCTTAGCCTCACCACCACTGAGCGTAGCGGGGTCCCTGCCCATGAGCTCCTTCGGCACGAGGAGCTCAGCAACCCTCCAGTCCCCCTCAACACCGAGTATCCTGAGAATTGCCCTAACCTCATCCTCTACAGTAGCCTCTATAAAGCCGTAGTAAGGGTTTTGCCAGCAGTAGGCGACGAGTTTTGACAGCTCCTTCCTGCTCAGCTCCCTTATGCTTCTCCCGAGAACCCTCACCTCACCATCAAACTTCACAAGCCCAGCAATAGCCCTAAGCAAAGTAGTCTTGCCAGCACCATTCCTCCCCAAAACAACGTGAACACCAGGCTCAAAAGATGCTGTAACACCTTTCAAAACATCTCTACCCCCAAGCCTAACAACAACATTCCAAAGCTCAACAGAAGCCACGCTCAGTATCACCACATAAACTGCTTGTCGCAACCTAATAGTTAGTTTAGCTCAAAAGCGTAGTCCTCCTTAAAAAGCCCTAGTCATTTTGCACGTGCTAAAATTGAAATTTGCGAAGAGGAGAGATTTGTAGATTATTAACTGAATCTCTTTAGGTACCTCCTGACTGTAGGTACTAGCAGGAAGCTTCCTATGCTCATTGGTATAAGGCTTTCTCCTGTGAGCAGTATGAAGAGGTATGCAGGGTCTCCGCCCTCAGCAATGACTCCTATTAGCAGCGCCCCTATGTAGAGCCCCACAGTAACAGAGTTTACAATAGCTATTACAGCCAGTGCCCACCTCCTATACCCAAGCACTCTACCAAGCACCCAATCTATCAGAGTATATGTAAAGGTGCAGAGAGTCCCTATAGCAATGTCCCAAACACCGTAAGGCGACAAGACATTTGCTATCAGCGTGCCCAGGGTAAGTCCAAGCACACTCTCAAGCCCCATTACATAGGGCAGAGGGGATAGTATATCTGCTACCCTCACCTGAATAGGGCCATAGCTAATGCCAGGCAGCAAGAGGACTAAAACAGCGTAGGTCACAGCTAATACCAGTGCTGTGACAACCCTTAAGCTAAGCTTTGAACTGCTATAAGCCGCTGAAAGGGGCATATAGCATCACTTCTCACTATCCTGAGGGCGAGGGCTTTTCAGCCATGAGCAAATTGTTTTAGTTCTTGATATGAGTTAAATAGCTACATAAGGTCTCAGCATTCGTATAACTTTATCAACAACATTTTTAACATTTTCACTAGGCTTTACACTTTCTAAGCTGGGTCTAGTGTACTCGGGTTTTGAAAATCCTTTGAGTACTGCTGGCAACCCATTTCTCAGTCCAATGCTGTACCCTCCTTCAAGTACTGCTACTACTCCAACTCCAAGAGCTTTTGATATGTCGTACAGGGTTTTGCCGAAGAACTCGTAGAATTTCTCTGTTAACCTCATATACGCTAGGCCGTCACCAGCATAAGCATCGAACCCTGCCGAAACGGCTATGAGTCTAGGCTTTATTGCGTATATTAGTGGCTCTACGAGCTTTAGGAAAATGTAGATGTAGTCTTCGTCTCCTGCCCCCGGCAACAAGGGGATGTTTACCTTGGTCCCCTCAGCACCCTTCCCACCAATATCATCTACACTACCTGTGCCAGGGTATATTCCCCACTCGTGCAAGTCAATGTGAATGACATTGGGGTTGCTCCAGAAGATCTCCTGCGTACCGTTTCCGTGGTGAACATCTATATCTATTATTAGAATGGGCTTAAAGCCCTTGAGCTTGGCATAGGCAGCTCCAGCAGCTATGTTATTGAATATGCAGAAGCCTAGGGTAGGAGCACCCATAGCACTGCCACTTGCACCAGCGTGATGCCCTGGAGGCCTTGGCAATACAAAAAACAATTCACTTGGTTTCTCCAGTGCGTGTTCAGTAGCTATTGCAGTAAGCTCTACAGCTTTCAAAGCGGCTCTACATGTATTTTTACAAACATATGTATCTCCATCGATATAGCCCTCAAACCCCTGTTCACACAGCCTGAGAATATACTCAACATAGCTATTATCATGTATTTTTGAAAGCAGCTCACGTACAGCAATCTTAGGCTCAGACTCTCTAACCTCAATAATGTTCTTCTCAAAGCCATTCTCACGAAGTGCGGTAAGCACTATGTCAAGTCTCGACGGGTTTTCAGGATGATAACCACCTCTAGGTGGAGCGTGTAGGTAGAAGTCTTTGCTATAGTATATCGTGATCATATTCTTCACAGTAAACCCTCTGACACTGTAATAATAAAAGTTTTATTGGTATGAACAGCACGGAGTTTTCAACGCTATTTCGTGTCCGTCGTCATGGTGCTGCTAGGGGTTTAGCAAGGCTCTATTGTTGATGGGGGTTTAGATGTTATTGCATATGTGACTAGTGTCACCTCTGGTATTTCCCTAGTTATTCTACTAGCGATTTTCTCCAGTACATCGTGTGGTATTTTGCTCCAGTCTGCTGTCATACCATCTTCACTTTCAACAATTCTTACCGTTACGATGTACCCCACAGCCCTCTTATCACCCTTAACACCAACCCACTTATCATCACCAACTGTGGCAAAGGCTTGCCAAACACTTCTTGTAAAGCCCTGCCTTGGCGAGCTCCTCTTCAACTATTTTAGACGCTCTCCTCACAACCCTCAGCTTCTCCTCTGTCACCTCCCCTACGACCCTGACTGCCAGGCCCGGCCCTGGAAACGGGTGTCTATACGCCCAGTCCTCTGGAACCCCCAGGGCAACAGCAATTCTCCTAACCTCATCTTTGTACAGGTACTTCAGCGGCTCTACAACCTTAAGCCCAAGCCACTGTGGCAAACCTGCCACATTGTGATGGCTCTTAATCCTGTCTGCTCCAGCTGCAAAGCTGCTTTCAATTACATCTGGGTATGTGGTTCCCTGGGCAAGCCACTTAATACTCTTATCACTTTCAGCAATATCCTTAAATATTTTGGCAAAGAGCTCTCCTATAATTCTCCGCTTCTCCTCACAATCCCTTACACCTCTTAGCGCTTCAAGAAACTTTCCCGAGGCGTCTATGTATATTGGGTTTAGGCCCAGGCTTTTCAGCATGTCCAGCACAGCCTCAGCTTCACCCTCCCTGAGCAGCCCATGGTTTACAAATACAGTCACAAGCCCATTCCCAACAGCCTTCTTGAGAAGAAGAGCTGTAGTTGTTGAATCTACACCACCGCTAACAGCACACAACACCTTCTCTCCAGGCGGTATCGTTTTCCTAAGCCCCTCTACAATCATATCTATTACGCTTCCCAGCACCCAGTTTTGCTGAGCCTTTGCAATGCCAATTACAAAGTTTTCTAAAAGCTTCTTACCCTTGGGGGTGTGCACAACCTCTGGATGAAATTGAACACCATATGCAGGCCTATCTATAAGCCTAAACGCGGCTATGTACCCAGTTTCCACAGATCTTGCCAATACAACAGCTCTGTCCTTAGGAAGCTCGGCAACGTAATCACCATGGCTCATCTAGACAAACTCCCTGCTATTCCACCCATTGAAAATAGGGTCTCTTTCCACAATCTCTATCTCCGTCTTACCGTATTCACCAAGCCCCCTCTCAACCCTGCCTCCTATCATAGATGCTATGAGCTGGTGCCCATAGCAAATACCTAGCACAGGTATGCCTAGCTCAAGAATCCAGCTCCCCACCTTTGGAGCGTTCTCAGCATAAATACTGCTAGGCCCTCCGGAAAGTATTACTGCTCTTGGCCTCAGCTCTTCAACAAGCTGTTGAGAGGCCTCTGCATAGTTAACAATTTCGCTGTAGACACTCAGCTCCCTAACTCTCCTAGCTATGAGGTGTGTATACTGCCCACTAAAATTAATTACGAGAACTCTATCAAAACTTCTTGAGCTACTCATAGGCGGGGCCCTCAAGTAATGTCTTCTCTATAAACAGTTTAATGACCTGAGGCACGCAGAAAAGTGTAAACCACTATTTATATAAGCATTTTAGATCTCCTTAACCACTTCACAAAGCTTAGGTGCTGTGTAAGTGGATATAGTGGTTTTGATTAAGCCTACGCCAGATATAACTAAGGTTAAATTTGATGTTGAGAAAGGCGTTGTTGAAAGAAGCTCTGCTACACTAGAAATAAATCCATTTGATCTTTATGCAATTGAAGTTGCTAAGAGAATTAAAAGGCTTTTTGGAGGAACAATAACATCAATATCAATGGCACCTCCACACGCTGAGCCTGCTCTAAGGGATGCCATTGCTAGGGGTGTGGATAGGGCTATTCTGCTTAGCGATAAGAGGTTTGCAGGAGCAGACACTCTAGCAACTTCATATACCCTAGCGGCTACTATAAGAAAGCTGGGGCACTTTGACATTATTTTGTGTGGTGAAAAGAGTGTTGATGGCGATACTGCGCACGTGGGTCCTGAGGTTGCTGAGTTTCTAGGAATTCCACACATATCTTTCGTAACCAGGATTACCAGCATCTCTAGGGACACTATTGTTGTTGAGGCTGACTTTGGCGATGCTTATTATGAAGTTGAATTGAGGCTTCCAGCCCTAGTAGCTCTTTCAAGACCTGTTATATTTAAAGAGGAATTTGTAGAGCCTTCAATGCCTAGGGTAAGTGATGTTCTAAGGGCTAAGAGGGCTAGAGTAGAGGTTTGGAATGCTGATGCCCTTAGCGATGTCGCTAATGCAAGTAGATTTGGCTTAGCAGGTTCTCCAACAAGAGTTGTAAAAGCGTATTACGCACTTGAAAAGGGTAGAAATGCCAGAGTTGTTAGAGGTGATGAAGGTGTTGTGGCAATATTGAATGCTTTAAGGGAACTGGGTGTAGTATTGTGAACTGGCAGGGCATTCTTGTTTATGCTGAAAACTACAGTGGGAGTATTAACAGAGCTTCTTTTGAGCTTTTGGGAAAGGCGAGAGAGTTAATACCTAAAGTTGGTGGAGATGTCTATGCAGCTGTTGTGACAAATAAAGAGAGTGTTGAAAGGCATTCAAAAGAGCTAGTAGCCTTTGGTGCTGACAAGGTTATTGTATACACAGTTGAAGAAATGCTACTGCCTAATCCAGTTGTACATAGAGCTGCTTTAATTAATGCTATAAGCTATGCAAAGCCTAAGCTAGTTCTAGTCCCTGCAACACCATGGGGTAGGAGTATAGCGCCTCGCGTTGCAGCAGCAATTGGCACAGGCATTACAGCAGATTGCCTGGATGTGTACATCGATGAGAATGGAGATGTAGTGCAGGTGAGACCTGCGTTTACAGGAAACATAATTGCTCACATAAAGACGCTGACAAACCCTGTAATGGCTACTGTAAGACCCGGGGTGTTTCCTCTGCCGCAGCCGAGATACGATAGAAAGGGCGAGGTCATAGTTAGAGATGTTGGTGTTCCCAATGCTGATAGGGTGAAGGTTTTGGGGGTTTCTAAGAGGAAAGCTGTAAAGCTTTCTGAAGCTGAAGTCATAGTTGCTATAGGTAGGGGTGTTAAAAGCAAGGAAGATGTAAAGCTATTTGAAGAACTTGCAAAAGCACTTAAAGCTCAACTGGCTTGCAGTAGGCCTCTGGTTGATATGGGTTGGATGGAGAGGGATAGGCAGGTAGGGTTTAGCGGCAGTATAGTTAAGCCAAAGCTATACATAGCCCTAGGGATTTCTGGTGCACCACAGCACATAGCTGGGATGAAGGATTCGAAGTACATTATTGCAGTAAACATTGACCAAAGCGCGCCTATTGTAAAGTACAGCGACCTTGTTGTCATTGGCGATATCTATGATATTGCAAAAAAGTTATTACATGCTTTGAAAAGTTCTCAATTTTGAGAGGCGATGTGATTGAGTGCCTTGTCTCAGCACATTATTAGTGATTTAAAGGCTGTTGTAGGGGATCGGTGGGTTGTTGTAGAGAAGAGAGCTATAGAGAGGTACCTATACGATGAAACAGCCTATGGTGTTAGACCCCAGCCTGCTGCAGAGGTTGTGGTTGTGAAGCCGGGTAGCACGGAGGAGGTCGCTGAGGTTCTTAAGGTGGCAAATAAGCATAAAGTGCCTGTGTATGTCAGGGGCGGTGGAACTGGATTAGTTGGAGGAGCTATACCAACGAAGCCAGGTATTGTAGTGACTTTGGAGAGAATGGATAGAGTGGTTATAGATTCTGAAAACATGGTTGCTGAAGCTGAAGCTGGGGCCACGCTGGGAAAGCTCATTGAAGAAGCTGAAAAGCACAACTTTATGTTCCCTGCTCACCCAGGTGATGAGGGTGCATCTATAGGTGGTTTAATAGCGTGTAATGCTGGTGGTTCTAGAGCTGTTAAAACAGGTGTTATGAGGAACTATGTCCTAGGCTTAGAGGTTGTGCTTCCTACTGGTGAGGTTTTGAAGCTTGGTGCAAAAACTATAAAGAATAACTTTGGCTATAACCTAGCGCACCTCCTCATAGGTAGTGAAGGTATACTAGGTGTTATAACGAGGGCTTACCTAAGGCTTTACCCAAAGTGGAGTTATGCAGCTACAGTTGTAATACCTTTTGATAGTAGGGTAAATGCGTTTAGAGTTGCTAAAAAGCTTCTATTCTCAGGCTTCATACCTCTAGCCTTAGAGTATTTTGACAGGAGAGTTATAGAGAACTCTGCAAAGTACCTTGGGCTTCAGTGGCCAATTAAAGAAGGTGAGTACTTCCTAATGGTGATGCTGGCAGAGCCTTTAGAAGACGTGCTGTTTCTAGAGCTGGAGTACATAGATAGGGTGGCTAGGGAGGAGGGATCTCTAGAACCCTTCGCCACGCAGAGAGAAGATGAGCAGAAAACACTGCTTAAAATTAGAAGCGAGATATTCTCCTCATTAAAAAGTGAGACATTTGATATTCTCGACACAACTGTGCCTCTAGGCAATGTGGATAGATTTATTGAGAAGATTATAGACATTGAGAGGAGGTATGGTATATGGCTACCCGTATACGGCCATGTTGGCGATGGAAATGTGCATGTACATGTACTGAACTACCAGGGCTTTAGCAAAGACCAGCTTGAGAAAATTGCTGAAGATGTTTATGACGCCGCGCTAATGCTTGGAGGAGTGATAACGGGGGAGCACGGCATTGGCTATGCGAGGAAAAAGTATGTGAAAAAGCTCCTGGGGAGTGCTTGGGTAGAGACTATGAGGAAGCTGAAGGCGGCTTTAGATCCGAACAACATACTCAATCCTGATAAGGTGATACCTGAAGAGTGAAGTGTTTATGGAGGTGCTTTTCCCATATGGTAAAAGCCATGTGAAACTAAGCTTACCTGAAAAAACTGCTGTACTCTATTCAGCACTCCCCAAGGGGCTTAGTTATGAAGAGGCAAAGGGCTTGGCTAGAGAAAGCATTAGAAAACCAGTTAATTCCAAGCCCCTGCGCGACTTGGCTTTAAGAGTGCAGAGAGTGGTAATACTAATTACGGATAAGACTAGGGCAACACCAAATAAGCTACTTCTCGAAGTTCTATTAGATGAGCTTAGAGCTGCTGGCGTAGAGAAAAGCTCTATTGAAATTGTTGTTGCTACTGGTTTACACAAACCGCATACAAGGAGTGAGATTGAGGAGCTTGTTGGAAGGAGCATAGCTGAAGAATACACTGTGTACAGCCATAACTCTGATGACAGCGAGTCTGTGGTTTACATGGGGAGAACTTCTTATGGAACAGAGGTTTTTGTTAATAAGGCTGTTACTAGTGCTGATCTTGTTATAGGTGTTGGGCTTATAGAACCTCACTTTTTTGCTGGGTATAGTGGTGGAAGGAAGCTTATTTTACCCGGTGTTTCAGCTACTAAAACTGTTTATCAAAATCACAGCTACAAAATGCTTTCACATCCAAAAGCAGACTACGGATTTCTTGAGGGAAACCCTGTGCATGAGGATATGGTTGAAGCTTCCAAGCTTGTTAAGAGCTACAGGTTTATTGTTCACGTGCTTTTGGATAAGGAGAAAAGAGTGTTTAGCGTTGCTTCTGGAGACCCCTACAAGGCACATGAGCATGGTGTTAGAGAGCTAGATAAGTATGTAAAGGTAGAAGCGCCATTTGAAGCAGATCTTACAATAGTTACTAACGGTGGCTATCCACTCGATAGAGACTTGTACCAAGCTGTAAAAGGAATGGTCACAGCATCAAGAGTTACTAAAAGAGGAGGCTACATAGTTATGCTTTCAGAATGTGTAGACGGGGTTGGCCACGAGCATTTCAGAGAACTTGCATCAGTAAGTAGAAAACCTGAAGAAATATTGAATTACATAAAGAAGTACGAGCCTTTAAGAGACCAGTGGGAGGTACAGAAATTAGCACAGGTATTGCTAAAGAATAGAGTTGTTGTAGTTACAAGGAATATTAAGCACAGCGTCTTAGAGGAAATGAACCTAATACCCGCATCAACAGCTGAAGAGGCTTTAGAAATAGCCTGTAAGAACACTCCATGTGAGCACATTATAGCAATACCTGAAGGGCCATACATAATCCCTGTAGCGCCATAGAGAGGGCGCTTCATTGAAACTCTTTAAAATACGAGAAGACATGTACTCTACCAAAACCTTTAACTCAGGCTAGTGATTTCACATGCTTTACACACTCGTAGGCTTATTTAAAGGCGAGAGGTTTTCTTATGGAAGAGCCCTGATTTTGCCAAGGCACACGCCAAGCATAATCTCTTCAAGAATAAGCTATGAGCTTAACTGTAGAGAAAAACTCGAAAAATTATTTGCAGTAGAGGTTCTAGGCATAGGGAGAATTCTGATAGACTCTCTATGCGCTATTGACAAGGCCATTGTTGAAGGAGGAATTATTGAGAAAGTTACAGTATTCTACATAGTTAATGAACATCTGCTTAAAAAACTCGAGTGCGACATGATTATAGGGCTTGACGTAATTAGCTGGTGGAGCCTTGTAATAGATACAGCAAGTGGAAGAGTGTACAGTGCCATAGCAAAGCGCAGCACCATGTAGCAAACCCCCATAAGTATTGCTAGCACTCTTACGCAATGTCCTTTCACTAATACTACTTCAAGTTGTGTGAGATGTTTACAGTATGCTGCTCCTTGAAGAAATCTTGCTTTCTAGAGTGAAGAGGATTTGATCAGAAGGGTAACTCTTTATCACCTTTCAACTGAAACCGGGTTTTCATCACCAATTAGTTTTCGCTTTAGTAACGCTTTTAATGTTATCTGTGGCTAAGACTACAAACTGTATATCTATGTTTAAGTAGTGGGGTGTGTTTGTTTTGGAGGAAGAGATGCCGAGTGTTGTAAGTGATGAGTTTTTGTGTAGAGGTAGGAGGGTTTCGCTGTTCAGAAGGGTTGTGGCGTATAGGGGCAGGGTGTTGGAGAAGGATTTAGTGAGGTTTGGGAGGGCTATTGTTATAGTGCCTGTTCTTGATGATGGTAGAATTGTTTTTGTGAAGCAGTGGAGGGCTGCTGTAAATGCTTGGCTTTTAGAGCTTCCTGCTGGAAGAGTTGAGCCTGATGAGGATTTGAAGGAGGCTGCCCAGAGGGAGCTTAGGGAGGAGACGGGTTATGTGGCAGAAGAGCTTACACAAATTGCAACTGTCTATGTATCTCCTGGCTATAGTGATGAAGTGCAGACAATTTTTGTTGCTAAGAAGCTAAGGTATGTAGGGGCTTCTCCAGAAGCTGGGGAAATACTTCGCACTGTGTATATGAAGCCAGAGGAATTTCTTGCAAATATAAGAACAGGTGTTGCTGATTTAAAGTCTCTCGCCGCTATTCTTCTATACCTGAAGCTCTCATCAATGCAGTAGCATTAACCTTATTACCCTTTGAAAAGTAGCCAGCTGTTTGGTGTAAGGAATTTGCTTAGTGTTGTGGGGCTTGCAATAATTTTATTTATTTTAGCATTTGTAGTTATATTCATAGGCATGCTACTCATAATCCTGGGCACACTTAGGGAGAGCTTTAAGAAGAGTAGAGAAGGTGAGGAGAGGGTTAGAGGCGGTGCTGTAATAGTTGTTGGTCCACTACCCATTGTCATAGGCACTGATAGAGAGAGTGCAAAGATTTTAATGATATTGGCAATAGCCTTAACAGTAGTTGCAGTACTGGTCTTTATACTACTCAACTGGGGAGGAGCTCTACAATTTACTAGCAGAGTACCTGCAAGGTAAACACATATAAATCTCTAGGCTAAAGCAGTAAGTGGTGAGAGTATGAGGATTTTTCACATAGGGTTTATATTAATTGTCATAGGCTTTATAATGGCCTTTGCGGCTGCACTACTACTAGTGCTTTTGCCACTGGTTCAGCAACTACCTGAGGGTGTTAGTGGTATTGGTGGAGCGGGGTGCATAATACTCTTCTTCATACCCATATGCTTTGGCTTTGGACCCCAGGCTTTTGTATGGCCTTTAATCATAGCAACACTGGTGCTAGCAGTAGCTGCCATGGTCATAGGGTATGCGATTTACAGGTACAGCATTAGAATTGCTAAAGAGTTTAGAAAGGAGTATGGATAGAAGTTGTGGCACGGTAGTTGTTGTTGATAGCGTGTGTGCTTGCTGGGGGAAGCTCTACTAGAATTGGCTTTGGAATTGACAAGTGCTTTTACAGCATGTTTTCCAAACCTCTCGCTGTTTACCTTGTAGAGAAGCTCAGGGGCTTTAGGCTGTTTGAAGATGTATATGTTTTTGCCTCTCATAGAAATGCTCAGTGGTCTTGGGACCTGGGGCTAGTCGCACTTGTTGATAGAATTGAGAAGGGTCCCCTGCCAGCGGTTCTTCAACTGCTTAAAATGTTTAAAGAGGTTTTTGTAATAGCGTGTGACATGCCCTTCATTACCAGGGGTAACGTTGAGAAGCTCCTCTCAAAATGTGGTGGCGATGTGGTTGCTTGTATTCCTCAGTGGAGCTCTACAAAATACCTTGAACCTCTCTATGCTGTGTATAGAAGAGGTATTGCGGATGTATTTGAAAAGTGCTTTGCATTAGGAGAGCTGAGCATAGCTAAATGCATAGCTGGCTTAAATAGTGTAAAGCTTGTAGGTATTGAAAACACTTTTAGCGAGCCTCATAAAGAGTTTTTCAATGTAAACACCCTTGCAGAGCTAAAGCTTGTGCGGTGCTCTCCATGAACAGCGAGGTTGCTGTAGCCAGAAGAAGGGCTTGTGAAGAGGCTTTGAAAAGGGTTTTAGAGCTAAGCCCTCATATAGTGGGTATTGGCACGGGCTCCACTATAGACATGTTTATAGAGGTAGTAGCTGAGAGAAAAAGCGATTTTAAGAGCAAAACCTTTACATGTGCCTCTCTTTACACTTGCTATAGGCTTTCTGAAAAAGGATTCAATGTCCTACACCTAGGCTCTGCAACATCTATAGATGTCTACGTTGATGGGGCTGACGAGGTGGATCCAGAGCTCAACATGATTAAGGGTGGCGGAGCTGCATCAACACTTGAGAAAGTGCTTGCCTACGGCTCTAGGTACAGGGTATACGTTGTCGACTTTACAAAGCTTGTAAAAAGGCTTGGTGAAAAGCATGCCATACCAGTAGAAGTGCTGCCAGAAGCCCTTGGAATAGTGTTAGAGAGGCTCAGGAGGCTGGGGCTAAACCCATCTGTAAGAACCTTGGCGGCAGGTAAGTACGGCTTTGTAATAGCTGATACAAGAGGTGTTATAGTTGATGTGAGGCCCCCTGGTGAGTGGAGCCCGAGGGAGTTGGAGAAGCTCTTGAAAAGCATTCCAGGAATTGTAGAAACAGGGCTCTTCATAGACCTTGCAGACGAGGTTTTTGTGGGGTACCCAGATAGAGTAGAGGTGCTGAAGAGGTTTAGAGGGAAGAGCCCCTAGCCCTAAGTACCTGTGCATACAGCTGAAACAGGTTTTGTCTTTAGCTGCTCCCTGACCATTAGTATGAATGTGAGGGCCCCTATGAAGTAGTCCACCTCCTCCTTAGTGTTGTATATGTAGAAGCTTGCCCTCACACTACCAAACCTCCTCAGCCTCTCATCAACACTCTGCGGAATTTCAGCTGGTGGTGAATCCTCATGGCTTATTCTCAAAGCGTAGTGTAGTGGATGTGCGCAGTGCATGCCAGACCTTACAGCAATACCTAAGTAGTCTAGGGCTTGGGCAACTATGTGAAAGTGTAGCCCCCTTATATTAAACGCTACTACACCTGTCTTATCCTCAGGGTTTCTAGGGCCATAGTACCTCACTTCACTTCCAAGCTCCTCTACAAGCCTCTTTAGAGTGTATCTAACAAGCTCAACCTCATGCTGCCTAACATTCTCCATACCTATCTTCATGAGGTATTCAGCAGCTTTTGCAAGCCCTATACCAGCCTCTATATTAGGTGTGCCTGCCTCAAATCTCCAGGGAGGCTCAAGCCAAGTAACGTCATCTAGCGTGACATCTCTTATGGTATCTCCGCCGACCTTAAATGGCCTTAGCTCTTGCAAAACATCCTTTCTTCCCCACAGAACACCGCTACCTGTAGGCCCTAGCATCTTATGCCCGCTGAAGGCGAGGAAGTCTACACCTAGCTCCCTGACGTTTGTCGGCATGTGGGGAACGCTTTGCGCACCGTCAGCGACCACCAGAGCCCCTACCTCCCTAGCCCTCTTAACAATCACCTTAACATCATTTATCGTCCCCAGCACATTGCTTGCAATTGGAAAAGCAACAACCCTTGTCTTCTCAGTTATAACCTCATTGAGCTGGTCGTAGTCCAAGTACCCCTCCTGTGTGACCCCTACGTACCTAACCCTAGCCCTCTTAATCTCCGCTATGCGCCTCCATGGAAGCATTGAGCTGTGGTGATCCATAACAGTAACAACAATTTCGTCTCCCTCTCTTATGTTGTACAAGCCCCACGCATATGCAACAAGATTAAGCCCTTCTGTTGTATTGCTAACAAATACAACCTCATCCCAGGAATACGCATTTATAAACTTGGCCAATGTCTCGTGAGCTTCTTCATACATCTGACTAGCCTCTTGACTAAGGGTGTGAAACCCTCTATGAACATTTGCATAGTGCTTCTTATAGAAATCAGCAATAGCCTCAATTACCTGTACAGGCTTTAGTGTTGAAGCGGCGTTGTCAAAATACACAAGCCTTCTACCATGAATCTCTCTACTAAGTATTGGAAAGTCCCTCCTAATAGCCTCTACATCAAGCAAAAAGCCTCACCCAAAGCCTCTGACTTTTTTCTTGCTCCCCACCTTTTAACCTTATGCACCATAAGCTCGCCTTCAAAACGACAGTAAGTAATGAAAATAGTGGGAAGTGAAAGGGATTGCAACATTAAGACGCGTCTTAAATCAAGTTTCATTAGGTAAAAAGTGCTGAAAATCTGTTAATGGATTGCGCTTTGCATTAACCTTTCGCTTCTTCTCTAGTAAATCCTTTGAGTAGTGCTGTAAAGGATGTTACGAGTTCTAGTGGTATTACAATTTTTGTTGCAGGGCTTTTTGCAATTTCTCTTAGCATCTCTAGGTACTGGAGGTAGAGAGCGTTTGAGCCTAGTTTCATCGCTGCTTCGTTTACTAGCTCCAGGGCTTTTGCCTTACCCTCTGCAACTAGAATTTCATACTGCTTCTCACCCTCACCCTTCTTTATCATTGCCTCCCTCTGCCCCTCAGCCTCAAGTATAGCAGAGCTCCTCTTACCCTCTGCTTCTAAATCACAGCTCTCTTATTTCTCTCTGCAGCCATTTGCTTTATCATTGCCTCCTGAACATCTTTTGGAGGCTTAATCTCCTTTATCTCTACAGAAGTCACATTAGTTGGAGGCTTCGCCCTTCAGGGCGGAGAGGTGTTTTATTGCCCAATAGAGAGGGATATTGTCTCTATCTTCTTTGAAGCCACAGCTGTAACACACCATGATTCTAGTTCTCCTAGTCTTCTCCGTGAGTATTAGTTTATTTCCACAGATTGGGCATGTAGTGCTATAGAGCCTCTTCTCCTCCCAGTAAATGCCGTACCATGAAAGCAGGTTCTCTAAGTATTTTATAAAGCTGTATAGTGTTCTCTGGAGGGGTGTTTTATGCAATGAGCCATACTCTGGCTTATCAATTATGACTAGAGGTTCTTTTCCACACCTCTTAGCCATTCTCCTAACCCTCTTAACAATCTTTGTAACTTCTTGCTGTATCCACCCTTTCATAGAGCCTTTTAGTGATAGCCTGATTAGAGAGCTGTATGTGTTGATTTGCTTCTGCGATAGGCAACCTTGGTTGTAGAGCAGGTCTCTATGAGACATCAATTCTCTTACATGCCTCCACCTATTTCCTCTATTTGGCGGTCTGAACTTCATAGTCTTAATCAGCTTCTTGTCCCAGAAGTGCACAACAATCCCATATGAGCTATTCACGTCTACAACGACAAGCAATGGGTCTTTAGGAATCTCAACCCTGTTAATTTTGTGGAGGACTATCTGAACAACCAGCTTATTATCTCTTTCAAACACCCTAACATACTTCTTATCAGGCTTCTCAGCAAACCTCTTCTCAAGCCACTTCAAAGCCCTCTCAGGTATATCAAGCTCTAACTTCTTTCTAAGCCTCAGAACGAGCTTATTGTCTTTTATATACGCCCCCTTCTTCTTGTGAAGAGCGTCTACAAGCGGGAGCCTGATGGCAGTCCTATAAGGCATGGGAGTTTTCTCAACACCTTTAAACAGGTACATGGGGTCTTTGGGGTCTACCAAGTGCCACCTCCAGTAGCTTGGAACCTTCTGCCAGAGCCTCTCAACAACCTCTCTAGTAGGCTCTAAACCAAGTCTTTTGCACCAATAGAAATGGGAAGCCAAAGCTTCGTAAATCTCGATGAACTCCTTAATGTCCTCTGTTATGGGGTACTGAAGCAATAGTACCCTGAAGCCCTCCTCAATCCTCTGTGTAGAGATGGACAACGAACTCCACCCCCTTCTCATAGTACTCCCTAAGCTTCGGTTGCAGAGGCTTCGGCACATATATTATTAGCTTGCCACCACCATGACTAGACAGCTTAGCCCTGAAAACAGCTACCAAACCCATACCAACATCAAGAAAATATCTGAGCAAAAAGTTTATAAGCTTTTTGTCACAGTATCTTTTACTGGAGTTGGGCAGTGCGAGCTTAGCAGGCTATGAGCACTAGCCTCCCCGAAGCTGGCGGCGGGGCCTGAATAGTGATGCAGCGCCCGTGAGGGGCTCCCGAGTGGTGAGGGAAAGCCCTAGTGGGTGCAGAACCCCCGCCCTAAAGGGCGGGGAGCCGTCAGCTTTATTCCCCACCTATCCGCAACCTCATCAAGCTTTGCTCTTAGAGTAGCGTTTATATACTCTCTCCTAGCCAGCACATCGTCTAACTGCGTATCGCCTATTACAGCCCTTAGGGTAGTTACAGCAATACCTGTAGCAGCTGTGACATAGTTTTGCACAGCTGTAACAGCTTTCATAGGGTCGAATATCTTCATGTATATAAGCAGGTCTACGTCAACAGGTGCGTTATCCTTAGTTATGCATGTTTGCGGTGGTATGTCTAATACGAACTCTCTCAGATCAACTTCAACACCCCTATCGATTATAGGGACTAGGAACGTTAGGCCGGGGCCCCTAATCCCAATGAGCCTTCCCAATCTAAATAGTACTAATCTTCTGTACTCTGGTACAACCTTTACATGGGTAAGCACTATAGCGAGTACAATTATTGCAAAAAGTATTGCTAGTATTAAGGAAGCTATGTCCACGCATACCCCCAGTACCAATGCTATTGCAAAGCTTTATAAACCTTAATTCCTGTTGGTTAACGTGAGAGGCTGTTTAATGTGTACACTCATAGAAAGCTAAGGGCTTTGCTAATACTCATCCTACTCCTAGTCGCGTGTACAGCTATTTTCACACTCTTTACGTCTTCTGTTAGTAGTGAGAGTGGTAATAGTGTTTGTGTTGTGCACTTAGACATGGCTATAGATGAGGGTGCTGTTACGTTTGTTAAGAGGGCTTTTGATGTGTGTAAAGGTTATGGCCTTGTTGTACTAGCTATTTCAAGCAATGGTGGGTATCTTTCTTCAGCACAGAAAATAGGGAATGTGGTTTCTCAAGCAGATGTGCCTTGCATCTCGTGGGTTCCCCCAGGCTCTCAGGCGTACTCAGCTGCAACAATAGTTGCCTTCTCTTGCAAGGCTTTGTACATGGGCTCTGGCTCTGCTATTGGAGCTGTAAAGCCCTATCCCTATGACGAGAAGACTGCTGAAGCTGTGAGGTCTTTGCTTTCCTCCCTCATGGTTAGAATGTGTGGAGATAGGGAGGAGATTAGGCAGCTTGCTTCAGATATGGTTGTAAACGCCAGGGCTATAGATGATTCAGAGGCCATTAAACTTGGCATTGCTAAAAAGGCTGATACTGTTGATGATGTGGTGAGGAGTATTCTTGGGGTGGCTACAGCTAGTAAAAACCATGTTTATCCAGGTGCCTGGGAAAAGCTCTTATCAGTACTCTCTAACCCCGTGGTCTACTCAATAATGCTTACAGCTGGCGCTTTGCTAATAGTTGTAGAGGTTCTTACAACAGGTTTTCAAGGCTATGGCATTGCAGGTGCACTGCTAATTCTCTTAGCACTCTACGGCATGTCCATAGTGCCTCCAGATGTAGTTGCCTTAGCAATACTTCTCTCTGGCGCAACTCTACTTGCTATAGAAATGTTTACTCCTGGTTTTGGAGCCTTTGGAATCTCAGGAGTTGTGCTAATGGCTATAGGAATTGCCTTAACAGTATACACAACTCCTCTAGAGGTAATAAGCCCTGCAGTGTACGTTGTTAGCGTAGGGCTGGGCTCTTTCGCTGCTCTAGCTCTATTCATAGGGTTTAAGGGTGCTCAAGCAATGAGAATGAAGAGAAGGGGGATTGTTGAGGAGGTTGTGGGCTCTATAGGTATTGCAAAAACAGATATTGGTGAGACGCAGCCAGGTGTTGTCTATGTTGCTGGAGAAGACTGGACTGCTCTTTCTGTAAGAGGCTCCATACCCCAGGGCTCTAAGGTCAGGGTAGTCAGGGTGGAGGGCCTGAGGCTCTACGTAGAGAAGCTGGAGGAGCACAGGTAGCGGAAAATATGTTAACTAGGGTTGTTAAAGGAATAGACTATGGGCTTTCACTATACTACTCCTACACACTACCACTATACGATGTTAAGCCTACTGACAACGGCTTTGTGTTTACAAAAACTGCTGGTTTATGCAAGGGGCTTGAATGTAGGTTTCAGAGAAGCACTTTAGAAACAATTTGCGTTATTCCTTCAGGATGTGAAGAGCATGCTAAAGAGCTCTTGGGCCTAAGCTCTAAGTGGGGTTTTGAAGAGCTGTGTAGAGTTGCTGGTTGGGAAAAGTGTGTTGCTTCTCGAATAACGCTTCCCTACAGCCCTGGCGATGCAAAGCTCATTTTCTATACAATTCTCCTATCGAGAAACACGGACTACTTTATAAACACTCTTCGCTGGTTTAAGCAGCTTGTGAATAGAGGTGTGATTGAGGATGAGAGCTACATACCGCAGCAAATACTTGCACTAGTACCTATGGTGGAGAAGCTGTTTTCAGATGCTGGGAAAGCTGAAGATATTGCTATTTCTCTTCTCATGCTGAAAGGTGTTGGTGTAAAAAGTGTTGCAGCTCTACTGCTTCACGCTTATGGAGAGACAGAGTATGCTCCTGTAGACAGGCACTACAAGAGGTTTCTAGAAACTGTATTTGGAAAGCTGAGGGAGCCTGTAAAGAGGGTTTGCGTAGCAACAAAGCTAAACTGCTTGATATGTGGCTACAGGTACAGGTGCTTCTATGGTGTTGCAAGGAGTTTTGGAAAGTTAAATGGGTATCTCCAGTCCCTAGCCTACCTCTCTGAAAGGCTAGGCGTTGCCAGGGGCTGGCTTGAGGAGGTGCTTGTCCCTAAGAGTTGTAGAGATGTAAAAGCTTTAAGAGAAGTAGCGGTGTTAGCTATGGAGATGCTAGCTAGGGAAGCTGGTCCGCACTATGCAAGGGTATGACCCGTTTCAGCTTGGGGAGGCTGTTAAGAGGTTTGTGACTAGGGTGGTTTCTGGAGTTGAGGAGAGGAAGTACTATAGGTTCAGAGGTGGGAAGTGGTACGGAGGCATAGCAACAGGAGATGTTGTTGGCTGTAACCTTAGATGCAAGTTCTGCTGGAGCTGGAGGTTTACACACACAACAGATAGGGGAGAGTTCTGTAGCCCTATCAAAGCCTTTGAGAAGATTCACAGTATTGCCAGGGAGAGGGGCTACAGCTATGTGAGGGTTAGCGGTGGAGAGCCAACAATATCTCTTAACCACCTGCTAGAGCTACTCAAGCTTTTTGACGAAACAGACCTCACATTTATTCTCGAGACCAACGGCCTTCTAATAGGAAGGGATAGGGAGTATGCAAAGGAACTTGCAAGCCACAGCAACCTAGTTGTAAGAGTGTCCTTTAAAGGGGCAACAGAAGAGGAATTCGCAATGCTTACTGGAGCAAGAAAGGAGTTTTACGAGTATCAATTCAAGGCGCTGGAGAATCTTGTAGAAGCCGGGCTCAGGCCTGGTGTAGAGGTGTACCCGGCAATAATGCTTAGCTTTAGTACAGAAGAAAGCTACTCTAAATTTAAAAAGAGGCTAAAGGAAATTGACCCAAGGTTCGTAGAGTCTATAGATGAAGAGTACGTGATTCTCTACCCCCATGTGATAGAAATTCTCAAGAGAAATAACCTCAAACCAAGAATAGCATTCACACCTGACAACATACCATCATCAATGATTTAAGTGTGTGATGCCCAATTTTAAAGTTGCTAAACATAATCTTAATGAACACTGCTTTCATGATTTTAAAAGCTTGTGCCAAGAAAAGTGCTTTCCTCAAAGCGCCATTTTAATTAAAAAGCTTCATCAATATTTATAGTGCTTCATAATTTAAGTTGCTTAAAGAAGATGCGGGATTGAGAAATGTCAAAGCCCAGGCTCTTTATTACTAGAGAGCTGTTTCCAGATATAATAGAAAAGCTAAAGAAGTGCTACGATGTAGAGGTGTGGGATAGGTATCAAACACCACCATATGAAGTACTTTTAGATAAGGTGAGGTCCGCTGATGCGCTTGTAACACTATTAAGTGATAGAATAGACTGCAACTTACTTCAGCAAGCAAAAAGGCTTAGAATAATTGCGCAGTATGCGGTAGGCTATGATAATGTAGATGTGGAGTGCGCCACTAGATTAGGAATATATGTTACAAACACGCCAGGGGTTTTAACAGAAGCTACAGCTGAGCTGACATGGGCTCTGATTTTAGCTGTTGCTAGGAGAATTGTAGAAGCAGATACCTTTGTTAGATGGGGAGAGTGGTGGAGAACTAAAACAAGCTGGCATCCACATATGGTACTCGGAGTTGAACTAAGGGGAAAGACCCTTGGCGTTATAGGCTTGGGGAGAATAGGTCTTAGGGTTGCAGAAATAGGTAAGGCCTTTGGAATGAAGGTAGTATACTATAGCCGCAGTAGAAATGAGGCTTTGGAAAAGAAGCTAGGCGCTGAATATAGAGACCTCGATACACTGTTGCAAGAAGCTGACGTAGTAACAATACATGTGCCGCTAACAAAAGAAACTTACCATATGATTGATGAAGAGAGGCTGAGGAAGATGAAAAGAACAGCAATACTAATTAACACAGCTAGAGGAGCCGTTGTGGATACTAACGCACTTGTAAAAGCTCTTTCAGAAGGCTGGATAGCAGGTGCAGGGCTAGACGTATTTGAGGAGGAACCCTTATCACCAAACCACCCACTAACAGCATTTAAAAATGTTGTCCTTACACCACACATAGGCTCAGCAACATATGAAGCAAGACATGCGATGGCGGAACTTGTAGCAGAAAATCTAATAGCATTTTACGAAGGTAGAGAGCCGCCGACATTAGTAAACAAGGAGGTGTTGAAGATAAGGCCCCCGGGGTTTAGATAAGGAATAATTTTGGGAAACCTTTAAAGCTCAATGCTGTTCAAGATTTTTACCAAGTACATTAACTCTCCTGCTTTGGAGTAATGTGCACTTCCTCTAACCTTTTACACTGCTTTGTGTTGTGGTTAGTATCTGCTTGCACAACTCTTTTAGCTCTATAACAAACTTCTCAACATCTTGTTGCATTAGCTGTACAGCTGTTTTTAAACCTCGCTTCTTTACCAGCTCGTCGAGAACCTTATGGGCAGCGCATCCCTCCCTCTCGACTTCTTTAATTTTTGCTAGTAACTCGTTTTGAAGGTATTCACCAAATCTCGCGTCTATAGAGTCGGCTAAGTGAACCACCAAGCCCTCTATTGTCGAGAAGGGTGCTAGTCCGTGAACTTCAGAAACAGCTCTTATGAGCTCATCTGGAGCACCTCTTTTAGCAAGCTCTGCTACAATTGCGTAATCGTGGCTCAGGTACCAGTCTTCCCTAGCCCTATACCCACCGTTAATAGGGTCTGGGGCATACTGATAAAACTTGTATATATCATGAAGCAGTGCTGCTGCTACAACAAGGCTATCGTCTATGCTAACCCCATAAAGATCTCTAAAAACCTCAGCAAGCTTCTTAGCTATCAAGGCAACAGATAGCGTGTGAAGCACCAAACCCCCTGTGAAGAAATGGTGTTTTCTCGGCGCGGCTGGGGCTTGGCACAGCTCTATCAACGGCTTTACCTCAGTAAAGCTAAGCTTAGGATCACTCAATATGCTCAACACTGTTTTTCTATAGCTCTCCTTCTCAATTGCCTTAGCCATGTCGCGCAGCACATCAATACACAAAGAGATTCACCTTTGAAATAAAGCTTTAGCTAGCTGTTCTTTAAGAGTGTTGAGGTGTTAACAGTAATTACGCTTTAGTATTTGAATTGCTATTATGTTGCTAAAGCTCTTTTAACTTAATGCAAGCTTTTATCCTGCGCATACCATATCATATGCTGTGGGACTTGAAATGGGTTTTCCTGGAAAAAGAGTTGCCGTGGGTGCTGACGACCTTTACCCAGCTGTAAACGCTGTTGTTAAGTACTTGAAGGAGAAGGGCTTTGAAGTAGTTCCTATTGGCGCTGTGAAGACTGGAAGACCCGAGCCCTGGCCTCTCGTTGGATATGAAGTGGGGAGGCTTGTTGCCAGTGGTGAGGTTGACTGGGGTGTGGTGATATGCTACACCGGCACGGGGGTGTCTATAGCTGCTAACAAGGTTAAGGGGGTTAGGGCCGCTCTTTGCAATGATGCTGAAACCGCTAAGGGGGCTAGGCTTTGGAATGATGCAAATGTGCTTGCACTAAGTGGAAGGCTTGTGACGGAGTACTTAGCTAGGGAAATTCTTGAGGCTTGGATAAGCACTGTGAAAATTGATGAAAGTGAGGCTAAGAATATAGAGCTTTTGAAGAAGCTTGATGCTGAGGGTAGGCTGTAGAGGGTGGACATCATATACAGGTACGTACATGTTGATACAAGGGTTTTGAAGAGGTTTTCCACTGAGCTTTACAAGTTTCTCTGGCTGCCAATGCTAATGACAAGGCTTCCAAACTGTAGGCCTAGAGATGCATACTTACTCGACTGCCTCTTTACACAACTCAGTGAAAACCCTTATGCAATGCTCATGCTGTTTAGCAGGGTATCGCAAAAAACAAGTATTGTAGATAGCATGCCGTTTAACGCTAAGAAAGTTGTCAATGTGGAGTGCAACGCTATAAGCCTTGCGCAAAATCTTAATGCAATGGCTAGCGAGGTTGTGAACAATAACTACACAAGGCTTTATCAAATCATTGAAAGAGTAGCAGAGTTTAGGGATGTTGTTATTCCCTACAGAGCCTTCTTTAGAACTAAGAGGTATGTAATGCCAGCTGAGAAAATAAGGGAGTACACACTTAGAATAGCTTCAAGTACTGTTAGAAAGACCTTAGAGCACTTGTGTTGCATAGAGAATAACGTGGTTAAAGGTGTTGAAGTAGAGGCTCAGCCTGTCTACACCCTAGCCTTCTTCTCAAGTGACTTCAGCGATGGCGGTATTATTGTGAATAAGAAGGTTATCAGGTTTAGAGCCTTAGCAAAACTTGTTAAACTTTTTGAAGCACAGCTAGCCGAGATTACTGTAGAGCCTGTAGCACCCTGGTGAGCTGCTCATCGCCATAGGCAACAGCTAGGCACTTAATCCTCTTACCCTCATCAACTTCAATATCAAGAGCATCTCTAAACCCATTTGAACACTCAACAGCTTTTGCTCCCAATGCTGTTGCTATTCTTATAGCTGCAGCCACATCAACATTTCTAAGCCTAGCCCTAGCATCTATAAACACCTCTGCATTCCCAAGCCCAACATAGATAATATCGAGAGCAGCACTACCAAGAGACCTTACAGCAAGTCTCCTCGGGCTACTCAAGACATACCTCAGTACAGGTTTGCATGAAGCTTCATTTTCAAAATATCCCAGCACTATGGGTGCAGGCCAAGCCCTTCTCTCCCCATGCTTAGCGCCGAGAACCTCAACAAAACCACTTCTATACACGTAAGTTACATCCCTAAACACCTCTGCAACTACAGCTAACTCGGCATCTTGTACTCTAGCGCCCCTTTTGTAAGGGGCAATAGCTATTGATACAGAGACCCAGGGTATATCATAAGAAAAGTTAGTACTACCATCAACAGGATCTATAACAGCTAACCACTTTGGAGCTCCAGACACCTGAAGCCCCGTTTCCTCACTCAAAAAAGCCACATCACCAAGTATTTGAGACAAGCACCTCTTCACAATCTCCTCAGCCTCAATATCAAACCCCTTCATCACATCACCAAAAGGATTTGCCCCCACAACATCATAACGAATAGCAGAAGACCTGAGATACCCCCTAACACTTTCTACACACATTAAAACACTCTTCAAAAGCTCCATAAAGATCACTCAAGAGATTAGACTTAGCATTAGTATTAGTAAAGGCTTATTAAATTTAAATACCCGACGAACAACAGCAATAATATACCTATAATAGTATACCTATATATTAAAGCACCTTGACAAAGCATTTACCATTAGCCAAGCCTTCAATAAAATATCCGTTTATGCTTAACAAATAAGACACTATGCTTCTACAAGCTCCATTGCTACAACAACTCATCACCAGTTACAACTGAAAGCCTCGCCGTTTATGGTGGGGAGGAGGTCAGATAGTGAGCTCCAGCTCTATGATCCTTAGGTAAAACTGAGCAGTAACAAAAAACCTGCTATTTTAAAACCCAGAACCTTCATACAGCATCTGTACACCTCATAAAGTATTTGCAAGTCTAATGCAACAACGCAACAAAACGACTTCGCAATAAGATTGATTCAGCATTCACATCATACACAAATACAAATCTTATAGTTAATGCTCTGCAGTTCTTTTCGTTTGTCCCTAGATGCTCATTCTCATTACTTTATGTTTTCTCGACGCATTTAGAGGCTTTCTCCTCGCCCACTCTTTCATTGGTAGTGTTGCTACCTCTAGAGCGAGTTCACTGGGCATTGTGGCTAGCTACACAAGCCCTTTGAAAGTTAATACTTTCTTTCAAGGCTTAACACAGCTACTACGTCTCTCCCAGCTCTAAACCCACATCTATGGCATTTGAGTTGCCTTGGGGCAAGGCCCTGTATCAACACCAGACACCAGCAATAATACAGAGTTAGATATTATAAATTCGGCTCCTAAACATCAGCTATGAAACAGCTCTGTTTGGCACTAAGAAATAAAGAGAAATTTCATGAATGTTTATAAAGTGGTTTTAATTAATTTTTATTAGGTGAAGTGCTTGACAATGGCAACTAAGACTACAGGTATTATTGTTGCTATAACTGTTGTTTTGATTGTTGTTGCTGGTGTTGGTGGTTATTTTGCTGGTGTTTCAAGTGTTTCACCAGTTGTAAAAACAGTTACATATACAGTAACAGTACCATATACAGTAACGCAAACAGTTACAGTAGCACCTAAACCAACACCAACCCCGACACCGACCCCTACTCCTACACCTATACCAACTCCAACTCCTATGCCAACGCCTACTCCAACACCAACGCCAGTACCAGCAACACCAACAATAAGAATGGGTACTTCGAGAATAGGTACAGTAGGATACATGATGGCGGTATACCTTAGTGATATTATAAGGAGAGAGCTTAAGTATGATATCTATGTGTATCCATATCCAGGAAGTACAGAGAATTTGAAGGCTCATCTTGCTGGCGATCTTGAAATGTCGTATGCTGCTGATGTGCAGTTTGCAGATATTTACTCTAACGGGAGGCTTTTCGGAGTTTTTGTAGGTGCATTAGATACTGCTAAGAAGCGCCCAGCAGCAGCCCTTTGGCTATTCCCATTCTGGAACCACATACTGGTTCCTGCTACTAAAGCTGGTGAGTATAAGTGTTGGTCTGATTTAAATGGTAAGAAGGGGTTCTTAACACCAAAGGCATTCATGAATCACATACATGCGCTAGGAGCTCTTAGAGTTCTAGGAATTAATGTTACACACGTTGAACTACCGACTTCCGGCTCTAAGGTTAAAGAGGCTTTTGATAGAGGGGAAATAGACTTCATGCTTAGTTACACACCAGGTGCAAGCTTAGCTGCATGGGTATCGGAATTAGAAATGCTAATGGACTTTGCACCTGTAAACCTCTGTCCACATGAAATTGAGAAATTAAAGGCAGCGGGCTATGTAGTGGTAACGTTTAACGCTAGTACAGTTGGATATAAACGCAATGCGCGCATGGGCATGGTCACGGGAATATCTCAGTTTGTGGGATGGGCTGTTTCAGGGGATGTTCCTGAAGAGTATGTGTACAACATGCTTGTAGTTATAGAGAAGAACATAAAGACTTATGTTAGTATTGTCCCAGAGTTTACTATAGCATCAAAAGACTTTGCAAAGTTTAATGCAGATGCTACAGCATCTATTGTGAAATTTAATGTGCCAATACATCCAGGGCTTGCAAGGTACCTTAAGGAAAAGGGTCTGTGGAATTCTGCTTGGGACCCCCTAATACTAAAACCAAAAGCTTAAAGTAAGAATGAAGCTTTTTTTAATTTTTAATAATTTCATTCTATAGTGTAATTTTTATAACCTTTGTCAATTTCTTGCTGTACGCCCACCTCTGTGCATTGAGTTCTAGAGATAGCTGAAATGGGTTTGAAAAAGCCTAAAAGCTTTTGTAAATACCTTTTGTAACATTAATGCTTTATTCCATGGTTGGGTGACACTAAGACGACGTATACTGTTATGTCGAGGGCTTGGAAAAGGGGTTTGTTGGGTATTGCTAGTGCTTCTGGAGGGGTTGGTGTTGGGGCAAAGGTTTTGTGGGCTAGGGCTGGTGTTGGAGCAGTTGCTGTGCAGGCGTATGCAAATCCCTCTCTTGGTGTTGCAATACTTGAAAAAATGGGTATAGGTGTGAAACCTGTAGAGGCTGTAGAAATGGCTCTCGCTAAGGATAGCCATAGGGAGTATAGGCAGGTAGCAGCACTGAGTGCTGGTGGTGATGCAGTGACCTATACAGGTAGTCATGTACCTCTCTTCACTGGTGAGCACATATGTAAAGATGTTGTTTGCATTGGAAACACACTTAAGGACTCCTCAATACCAAAGGAAATGTGCAACTACATGACCTCGCAAATCACCAGCACTAGCAATGTTAAGAGCTTTGTAAAAGCACTTATCAACTCCCTCATTCTAGGGCACAGCCTAGGAGGCTCTAAAAGAGGTGATAAAAGCATAGCAATACTAATTGTTGGCGAAACTCAGTATGGAGAAACGTATGACAGGGTTGTTGATGTTAGAGTAGACTACAGCTCAAAACCATTCAATGCCATAATAAAAACACTAAAACTTTTAAACTTATGGTAAGCCCTTTATGCTAATAGCTCTGCAGGAGAATTCAACTACAACTTACGAAATGCACTCAACACCTTCTTTATTCAATAAGTTGAATAAAGTCCTTTACAATTTTCCTAAAAGCCTTTCTCAAATGTATACTAATTGTAACTTTAGAAAGCCCTAAATTAGATCCTATTTCATATTGCCCAGCAGTTTTTGGATACTCAAAATAGCCTGTTCTAAATGCCTCCTTCAAGACCTTTCGTTCTGCAGGAGTAAGTTTATCTAGAACAATACTCAGAAGAGACTCTTTTAAGAATGTTAACGAGAACTCTTCTATTGCATCAATGAGTGTATACTCAACATTATTATAACCATAGTACTGCTTTACATGCTCAATGTAAGTCTTCACGTTTTCTCTATTTCCAAGAACCATGTAATCCCTACTTCCTCTATCAAATATGTATGGTAAAAGAATGTGAACGTTATTATCTTGAGCTAATTTGTAAAACTCACAAGTTCTCTTTAAGCCATATATTATATGAAGATCATTTAATTTTTGAACACGAATTTTAATGATTTTGCTCTTCCTTAAATAGTAATCATTAATCATAAGCTGTTTAATGAACTTATCCACATCTCTTCCATAAGTTAGGGCCACTACGAAATAGTAATCATAACCCGGCACTTTATAAACGTTGACTAAGATTCTTGAAGAACTTAATTCACTTAACTTTCCTAGAAAACTATTTTTTACATTCCTAATTTTAATGTGATAGAAAGTTATATCCTGATCGGGAAGCAGTGTTGAAAGCACTAGTTTCACCATTAACAATATGTATAAGCACTTTTTTAACTAAACAACTTTAGTGTGTTTAGCTGTTTATATCTTTATAATGCGCTAAACAGTTTTCATACAATTTCACCAATACTTGTAACTGATTTAGGCAATTTTGCTCCTTTAATTTAGCCACAGTATAAACAATAGCATAACACTATTATTATAATTAAGGTCAACACAGCATTAAGATCTGGTTTGCAAACTCCTTACTTTTCTGCATTTATAGTGCTTTAAGTATGAAGTAATGGCTTGTGTAGTGTAGGTATTTACACGACGTAGTTGGTTAAGACACCAATATTTTCTATTTCAACTTCTATGATGTCCCCCGGTTGCAGTCCCCCGGGTGGGCCTGCAGGGGGGCTTCCTAAGGATATTATGTCCCCTGGTTCTAGTGTCATTATTTCGCTTAAGAATTCCAATATTTCTTCAATTTTGAAGATCATGTTTTTAGTGTTTGATTCTCCTTCAACAACTCCGTTTCTTCTTCTCGCAATCTTAAGGTTGTACACATCTATGCCCTTGCTAATAAGCTCATCTTTAGTCACTATCCATGGACCCATGGGTGAGAAGGTGTCAAAGGCTTTTGCTCGCTGCTGATAGAGTACATAGCCTGGCTGTATCATTTCTATATCGTGAGCAGTTATATCACTGAATATTGTAAATCCATAGACATGATCTAGAGCTTTGCTTCTATCTATAAATCTTGCTTTTTTACCAATTACTACTGCCAACTCGTACTCGTGAAAAACTATTTTAGAGGAAGTGCCGGGCCACTTACCACCTCTAGGTATTACAACTTTTTCTCTATGGCCTATTAATGTGTTGACGGGTTTAAAGAAGAATAGTGGAACCTCGGGCTTTGGATACTTTAGCATTATGCGATACTCTTCATAGTTCAAACCTATTCCTATTATTTTTGATGGATCATAAATCGGGGGAAGGAAGTGTATTTCGCTAACATCTCTAACAATTTTTGAATTAAGGCAAATATTTTTAGGGCACAGCTTAGAAAGAGCTTTTTCTATGATATCCCTGAATGCCAGGATTCTCTGTAGCACATTACGGCTTCCAGTTGAAAATATGGATTCTGTAAGTGCACAGGCATTTTCCAAAGTCATATCATACTCTTCAACAAGAAATGACTGCAGTAGCTCTTGAAGATCCGCCACCTTGCCATTTGAGAGAACAATGCCATAGCGAGGAGGAAATGGTTTTTCATACAAGAAGGTGACTATGCGCAAGTCTGTTCCCTCACTCTAAGAGCTTTTTCGTATTAGCATCGTATAGCCTTAGATTTTCAATACTCGGTATTATAGAAACAGTGCTTCCAATTTTTAGCTTAACATCCTTACCAACTACCGCTCTAATGATTGTATCATCAGTTTCTAAAGACACTAACTGATTTCGACCTGTATAGTTTATGTTGATGATGTGCCCCTTAAACACACCAACACTTTCTCCAGTATCAATTTTCACATCGTGAGGTCGAAATGCTACAAATACTTCTTGACCCCGTTCACATTTCAATAGCTTTTTAGGTATCTTCAGCATCGCATTTTTAAAAGACAGTTTAACTCCGCTTTCATTGCACTCATCAATGTACCCCTTTAAAATGTTCAAAGCAGGAATTGATATGAATTCATCGACATCTAAATCGGTAGGCCTTGCAAGTAGCTCAGAAGCTGAACCAAACTGTTTTTGTATTCCTTTTAATAAAACCAAAATCTTGTCCCCCATAGTCATACCTTCAAGCGGATCATGTGTTGAATAAATTATGGTAACACCTATTTTCTTGTGAAGATCCTTAAACCAAGAAACCATAGCTTCCCTAATCTTCGCATCAAGATTTCTAAAGGGTTCGTCAAGTAGGAGAAGTCTTGGTTCAGTAACAAGAGCTCTTGCAAGTGCAACTCTCTGATACTCTCCTCCACTATATGTACTGGGCTTCCTATCTAGAATATGTCTTATTCCAAGCAAATCAGCTACTGCTAAAACTCTTTTTCTAATTTCATCTTCATTTAGTTTCTTAAGCCTTAGTGGAAAGGCTATGTTCTCATAACCAGTTCTATCAGGGTATACAGGTGGTATTTCAAAAACCATTGAAAAGCCTCTTTCATGAGGAGGTGTGTTAGTGATGTCCTTGCCCTCTAAGTAAATTCTTCCACTTGTTGGTGCTAAGAGACCGCTAATAATCTTTAGAAGTGTTGTTTTGCCAGACCCGGGAGGACCTATTATGGCTACTATCTCCCCTTTTCCAACTTTAAAGTCTATCTCATGTAGTATTACTTTATTACCAATTGTTTTACTAATCTTTTGCAATTCTAAAAAAGTCACCCGGAAACCACCCCTTTAAGGAGCTTTCTTCCAGTTTTCTTTTCAAAAATGTGTAGCTTCAATGGATTTATCCTTATTTTCACTTTTTGCCCTTCGGTAAAGGGGGCAAGCAAGTCAACAAATACCCTCACTTCATCTTCATTAATTTTGATGTGTAGTATCTTTCTATCCTCTACAATTTCTATGAGCTTAACTGTTCCCTCCAGCACACCATCATTCCTTACCTCAGCATCTTCTGGTCTAAATCCTACTACAACCTCTGAGCCAAGAAGGCTTTGAATAATATTGCTCTCAACTTCCTTACTCAATATGTACTTATAGGAAGGGGTTTTCAGTACAAGTTTGTTTTCTTCTAACTCAAGCACACCCTCTACGAGATTCATTGTAGGGCTGCCTACAAAGGTAGCAACAAATAGATCTTTGGGATTGTCATATATTTCTTCAGGAGTTCCCATTTGGACTATTCTTCCACTTCTCATTACAGCTACTCTATCAGATAGCATTAACGCCTCTAGCTGATCGTGAGTAACATATATCATTGTAGTTTCAAGTTCTCTTTGTATTCTCTTCAACTCTCTTCTCATTCTCTCTCTAACTTTAGCATCTACTAGTGTTAAGGGTTCGTCTAATAAGAGTAGTTTCGGTTCAACAACTAAACATCTCGCTATTGCAACTCTTTGCTGTTCACTTAAACCAAGTCTCCCTCCTTTATAGTTCAGATAGCTACTTAATTCAAGTATTTCAGCAACTTCCTTAACTTTCTTATCTATTTCAGCTTTTGGCAGCTTCTTAACTTTTAATCCAAAGGCAATGTTTTCATAAACACTCATATGTGGAAAAACTGCGTATTCCTGAAAGACTAGGCATGCCTTACGTTCTCTAGCCGGCATTTTTGTTACATCTACACCCTCTATGTACACTCTTCCCTCATCAGGCTGCTCTAAACCAGCTATAATTCTGAGGGTAGTGGTTTTGCCGCATCCGCTTGGTCCTAGCAAAGAGAAGAGCTCTCCCCTGTAAACTTCAAATGAAATATTGTTTACAGCTACAACATCTCCAAATCTTTTTGTGACATTTTCAAGTTTAACTACTACTCGGCTACTCATCCTCTCACCAGCCCAAAGGTGAATCCAGTAATTAAGTGTCTCTGAATAAGATAACCAATTACCAGTGGAATTATAGAGCTAAGTAAAGCAGCTGCTGCTTGCACACCCCACAGTGCACCTACAGCAGTAACATACTTGCTTACCTGAACAGAAAGAGGCACATTTAAATTCGTAAGTACTAACGCAAATAGTAGCTCAGTCCATGCCATTAGGAAGATGAAAAGCCCTGCAACAACTAAGCCAGGTCTCGCTATAGGAATAATAACTTTAAAGAGTACTTGAAGTGGTGAAGCCCCTTCTAATAACGCCGCCTCTTCCCATTCAACAGGTATAGCATCTATGAAACCTTTTAAGATCCAAATAGCATACGTTACCGTGGTAGCAGCATACAAGAGTATTAGCCCAATGATGTTGTCAATGAGGTATAGCGTTGTAAAGTAAATCACTATGGGGGTTACAAATGTTGCGGGTGGAAGCATTCTTGTTAATAAGGTGAAGAATAGTGTGAAGGGGCCTGGAGAGTTATAGCGGCTTGCACCATAAGCTGTGAAGAAGCCAATCATTACAGCAATTACCGTGGCTGTAGCTGATATTATCAAGGTTCTCGATAGAGGGCCTACTATTGGTTCCAATATAGCGGTATACGCAATGAATATTCCAAGTGCTTGTGGCGAGAACAGCATGATGTAGTTATCCAATGTTGGGTTCCTAGGGAGTAGTGATGGGGTTCTCCATTCACCATAGGTTTTGAAAGATAGTGATATCATCCACATAACAGGTATTACAGTCCATACTACAGCAATTATTAAAACAAGCCACATTAATGCATTAGTTAGGATTCTCCTAAGCATGAGCCTCACCTCCTCCCAACAAGGATCTTCACAGCAAAATAAGATACAATGAATATTATAGCCAACACTATTAAGGATACTGCAGCGGCATATGATATGTCTGAATAGAGAATTGCTAGCCTATATATGTATAGTGATATGGATTCTGTACTTGTTCCAGGGCCTCCTCCCGTCATTACATACACGTAGTCAAACACTTTAAATGCCTCTAGCGATCTCAGTATTACAGCTACTGAAATTAGCGGCTTAATCAATGGCAACCTTACTTTCCAAAATATGGTCCACTCACTAGCTCCAAGAACTTCTGCTGCCTCAATTAATCTCTTGGGTACTGCTGATAAACCTGAGTACATGATGAGGAACATGAAGGGGGTCCACTGCCATGTATCAGCAACTATTATTGTTATGAAAGCAAGTGTGGGGTCTAGGAACCAGTATATGTTTAGAGCCCTGGGGCCGATAACGTATTGAAGAAATATGTTGTTTACAGGTCCATAGGGCTGGAAGAATAGGTAAAATACTGTTGCCACTACTACTGGAGGGAGCATTAGGGGATAGATAAGCAATGAAATTACAAATCTTTTACCTCTAAACGGCTTTTGCAATATGTACGCCAGTAGAAGCCCTATGAGAAGCTCTAGAGGAACCACTATTGCAACAAATAAAGCTGTTCTTCCAAGAGCCTCAATAAAGCGGCTATCCGAAAGAGCCCTTTGAAAGTTTACAACGCCACCAAAGGGCGCATTCCACCAATTAACACCTACAAGTGGAGACCATTTAACTAAAGCAAGGTAAATCATTATTATGAATGGTATTATGAGAACGCCATTTAGTAAGAGGTTTAGTGGTAAAGATGATAAAATCTTTATTGGTCTTGGAGGCTTCTCAGGCACAAAGCCCCACCAGTATCATCATCAACAATTAGAATATTGAAGAAAGATAAAAAAAGTATAATAAAACAGGTTTTAAAAATTACGTGTTGTTACTTCATATATCCCTTAGCTTTCCACGCCATCTTTATGGGCTCTGGGAATAGCTGTGCAAGTGCTCTCCAAGCCTCAAGCTGCGCATCGCGACCATACTTTTTGGTTATAGAATCCCACTCAGCAGCAACAGTGCTTAGCGCTGTCTTTGGATCCATAGTGCCAGCCATTACAGCGTTTACTGCTGTAGTTAGTTTTGATGCGTATTCAGGACCTCCCCTTATGATGAAGTCAGGATACGATATCTTTATAGACTCTAAGTAGGCGTCTAAGAACTCTGCTCCATAACCCGCGGCCGCCTTAGGCCTGTACTTGGGATCCTTAAACCAGCTCTCTCTAAATAGGTCAAGAATAACGCCAGATAGTATTACCTCAAGGCCTATGTCAGGAGCCGTCATGAACTGTAGGAAGAGGTATGATGCTTCTGGGTACTTGCTGTAATTGCTAACTATTCCAACCCAGTTAACAGGGTTGGGAGAAGCTCTTATTATTGTTGGTTTTCCACCAATCTCAAGCTTAACGCCGGGCATTAAAGCAGTGCCAGTAACTTCTTTTACTACAGAGTCTGGTGATGATATGGCCATCTTGGTTAAGGAAGGCCATGCGGCTGTGAGCACGGACTCTCCATGAATGTACTTATCGTAGAGGTCTGCCCATGCTGCAGAAATTGCTTCTGGTGGCATGAAAGGCTTTAGCTTTAACAGAATGTCAAATGCATAGCGCCCTTCTGGAGAGTCAACCTTTGGATCCATAGTCTCTAAGTCAAATAGTATGCCCCCGGCCTCAAGGAATATGTTAGTCCAGGATATGTATGCTGCAAATGCTGGTTCAACATAGAAGTACGCACCCCAGACTCTCCCACCTCTCGGAGATGTCAGCTTCTTATTTGTGAAGAACTCAGCAATATTTATAACCTCTTCCCATGTATCAGGAACCTTTAAGTCATAGCCATATGTTGCCTTAAACTCTTCCTTATACTTAGGATTGTTCAGCAGATCCTTTCTATATGTCAAGGTAAAGACATCAGAGTCTAATGTCAAAGCATACCTCTTACCCTTGTAGAGCGTAGTGTATGAGCCTAGCGGTTCTATCGGAGCATTGGGTCCAACGTACTCAGGGTCATACTTGCTGAAGTACACTGTTATATCTTTTGCTAATCCTGCTTCAACAAGATCTCCTAGCCAGGTGCTAAAGATTGTTACAATGTCATATGCTCCTGTCTTAGTAACTGCTTCGCTCATGGCCTTGGTGTACACGTCAGGCTCTGTACCCATTGTTATAAGCTCTACCTTAATCTCTGGAACATACTTACTCCACAGCTCTATTGCTTTTTCAAGTTGTGCCTTAGAACCTGCTACGTGTAGAATTCTGAGAGTCGCTCCCTTTGGAACAACACCATCAGCTATAAGCTTCTTAACACCTAGCACAGCTCTTCTAGCAACATCACTTAGTTCTGGATACTCCGGAACAGGGGTTGGAGTAGGCGATGGTGGGGCAGCAGTTACAGTTTGGGTAACGGTCTGAGTCACGGTCTTAGTTACCGTTGTTGTTATTCTTTCTACGGGTTTAGTTAAGTAACCAAGAGCGTAACCAATACCCAATGCAACTATTGCAGAACCTATTGTTATTACAAATTGCCTTCTATCAGGGTCAAATTTTTTAGGCTTTTCACCACTTGCCTTCTCGCCACCCAATACAAATCCCCACTTCCGTACTTGAGTACTATGTAATATGCTTTATAAAGGTATGTTATAACAAGTTTTATAATGAATGTAAGGCTCTTCACTATTTGCGCAGTTCTTTGCCTTTCTTCCTTTTTCCTAACTGCAAGACTAATTCAAATAAGCATATTATGGGTGCTGCTAGAATAGCACTACCAAAGCACCCACCATCAGGTGTTATTATTGCTGCAACAACGTATATCCCTATGTATAGCGGAATTCTGTACTTCAACAACGAGTCAACAGGTAGTACGCCTATTAAAATTAATCCATATACTATAATAGGTGTTGTCATGAAGGCGCCAGAAAATATTATTGTAGATACTATGAAGTGTATGAAGTCAGCATAAGTTATTATTGGTTGCACATTAAACCATAGATTGATTGCTATGAATGTCCTCAGGATTATTGGCACTAAGATAAAGAATCCAAAGAGGCATCCAAATACGAAACTCCCTAATACGGGAAGAAATATTCTTCTTAAAGTACGCTTTTCATGCTCATACAGACCAGGCTCTACAAACTTCCACAACTCGTATATTAAAACAGGAATTGTAATTAATAAAGAGAAGAATAGTGAAGCTGAAAACCATATCTCAAACCCCATGCTAAGATGCCCCGCTATGAAGGTAATACTGCTATTTTTCATAAAAGGCGATGACAGTACGCTTGAAGCTATCATATTTACAAGGTACACTGATAAGGGGGTGTATAAACCACTCATAAAAGTTTCAGGATTAAGTGCTGATGCTGGTAAGGAGAGCATTAGCAATAAAGAAATGAATAATACGATAGCAACTCTTCTTAACCTATATGCAAGCTCTTTAAAGTGCTTTTCATAGCTTTTCACAAAATCCGAAAGTGACAATTTTTAGAACCTTTAAAAATACTGAACTAGCTTGCGGATTTGGCTCTCTTTTTAATTTCACTCAAAATTTCTTCTGTAGTTTTTCCTTCAGTAGGTATGCCTAGTTCTTTTGCTAAAGCTCGTATCTTTTCCTCCTCACGTTCTTCTCGCTCTTCTTCTCCTCGTGCAGCTTTCTCATATTCTCGCCTAGCTCTACCAATGGCTTTTGCTAGCTCAGGTATTTTGCTAGGGCCAAATATTAGAAGGGCTAAGATAAGTATTATTATGACAATCCACTCAGTACCTGTAATCATTTCATCAACACCCAATCAACTTAAGTTGCCTAACCTACTTTATATGCCTTTCTGCTTTATCGTGCTAGACCGCTAAATTGAAAATCTTCTTAGCATTGAGGTATAGGAACTTCTCTTTTATGTCTTCAGAAACCTTTAACGCATTGATCTTTGCATACTCAACAGGGATATTCTCTATGAGGTCTGTTCCAAAAACAACTTTATCAGGTACGCTACTTAGAAATACCTGCAAGTCGTAGATGTAGCTCCAAGAAGTCTCTAAATAGATGTTGTCATACTTCTTTGCCAACCATAGTGCTGTATTTGCATATACCCCGAACCCTGCGTGTGCAAGCACAATCTTTACATCAGGATACTCCTCAGCTCGCGAAACCACAAGAGCAGGGTCTGAGAAGGGGCCAGGGCCTGTGTGTATCATTAGGGGAACTCTATACTTTTTAGCAGCTTCAAATAGCAGTTGGGCCCTGGGGTTTGGAGGTGATATAGAGTGTCCAGCTGTATGCAATTTAATACCTACAAACTTCAGCAAGCCAAGGGCTCTATCCAATTCCTTAGTGACGTAATCCTCACTATAGAACGGGTTGATGCTTGCAAGTCCAAATACCCTCCCCTTGTGCTTAGTGCTCAGCTCATAAATCTTATCATGAATTTTTACAGGATCTGGAGCTCCTGGAAAAGGTTGTACAATTACTACGACATCGTATTTCTTCAAGTAGTCTAATAGCTCTTCTTCTCTTATATTTAACCCAAAAATACGGCATTCCCCTAAATGCATATGGGTATCAATGACTTTCATACTAACCCCTCTCTTTTCATAGAGGTAAAAGTGTTTAAATAGGATTATTATAACAAGTTCTATAATTCTTTTATAAAACTGTGATTAAGTAAAGCTACAGTTGGTGGGTTTATATGGTAAAGGGAAGGGCGGCGTTTTTCGTTGAGCCAAAGAAACCGCTTGTGATTAAGGAGGTAGAATTCCCAGATCCTTCTTACGACGAGGTATTGCTTAAGGTAAGAGCGGTAGGGGTGTGCCACACTGATTTAGCAACAATAGATGGTGAGTTTCCGCCACCACCACTCATGCCTACAGTTCTTGGGCATGAAATTGCAGGTGAAGTTGTAGAGGTTGGGCAGGGAGTTAAAGGGGTAAGGCCAGGGGATAGGGTTGTTCTCTCATGGCTATGGCACACCTGTGGGAAGTGCCGCTATTGTAGGCGTGGAGATGAGCAATTATGTGATAACCTTGTTGAAACAGGTAGGCATGTATTGGGAGGCTATGCTGAGTATGTTCTTGCAAAGGCCTCTCATGTCCTACCCATACCTGACAATGTTCCGTGGGAGTATGCACCTGCAGCTACTGATGCCATTGCTACGCCATTTAAGGGGCTGAGGGTTGCTGGGGCCAAGGAAGGAGATGTGGTAGCAGTGTGGGGAGTGGGAGCCTTAGGATTTAATGCTATTCAAGTTGCTAAGGCTAAGGGATGTACAGTTATAGCACTTGGGAGGAGCGAGACTAAGCTTAAGAAAGCACTAGAAGTAGGGGCGGACCGCGTTGTTAACACCGTTAAGGAAGATCCCGTTAAGAGAGTTGTAGAGCTTTCGGGAGGTGGAGTAGATGTAGCTCTTCAGCTCGTACCAACAGACATAGTTACTTATGAACAGGCGTTCTACTCACTTAGAAAGGGAGGAAAACTCGTGCTCTTAGGGTATCCACCAGGTAAGCTATGTTTACCAGTTATAGAATGGGGTCTTGCAGAAAAGTGGGTAATAGCCTCTCTAGCCTTCACAAGGTATGATATTGCAGAAAGCCTTAGGCTACTTGCACAAGGTAAGGTAAAGCCTGTGATAACAGTATATAAAGGGCTTGAAAGCATTCACCAGGCATTAGATGATTTGCGAAAGGGCAAGGTCTTAGGAAGACCTGTAATAGTAATGGACTAACCTACCTCAATATATCCATTTTTTCCTCATAGAACTTCTTTAATACTTCTAAAGCCTTCCAATCAGGCTGAGCCTCTATATCTCCCCTAACTGTAACCACCATCATACCCGCAAGGTTTGCCAATTTTAATGCTTCTCTCAGTGAAAAGCCCTTAAGAAGGGATGCTATGAAGACTGCATCAAAAGCGTCTCCTGCACCAATAACATCCTCGATTATAGGTGCGCGATAAGCCTTTTCATAATAAGCTTCACCATATTTAGTATAGACACTGCCCCCCTCTTCACCAAGCTTTACAACAACAATGTCAGAGCCCATTTGAAATAGTTTAGAAACAGCTTCTTCTAATGTGGTTTGGGGAAATAGTATATTTAAATCCTCCTTATTTGTAAACACAATCTTTGAGTCTTGTAGAAGTGGAAGCAGCTTTGCTCTTGCATTTTCAGCAGTTTTCCAAAGCTTAAGCCTTATGTTAGTGTCAAATATAATCTCCTTTCCAAGGTCGTGAGCAAGGTCATGCAACTTCTTAACTGCACGATAACAGCTTTCGCTAAGAGCAGGAGTTATTCCTGTTAAGAATACCCTCCTTGCTTTCTTAACATAGTCCTCCTGCACATCCTCTTCATTCATATAGGAAGCTGCTGAACCATGCCTATAGTAAAAAACTGTAGATTTTCCAGGAACGGGGTAGTGCCTCTGGATAAAGTATATACCTGTCGGAGCCTCATCCATAATCTTCACATAGGTAGTATCTATATTTTCTGCTCTCAATGCCCTTAAAACCATTTCCCCAAACTCATCATTTCCCAAGCGGGTAATTAGACCCACTTGAAATCCTAATTTAGATAAAGCAGTAAGCACATTAAACTCCGCTCCTGCTACATGAACCTCAAAATACCGTGCGTACCTCAAAGGTCCTGGGCTTATGTTATTAAGCTGAATAAGTACTTCCCCAATAGAAATAAAGTCTAAATTAAGCATTTCAAAACCCCTTAACTCTAAACATTGCTTTAGTTATAAATACAAATTGTGCTTTATTCCAGCCTCCATATAAATTCTTTCTAAAGCATTTCTTATACTAGTAATTTCGCTATTGCTAAGAGCAGCCAGGGGGTCTGCTGGACAACCAATATTAATTCCTCTTATTTTTAAAGCTGCTTTTGTTAAAACCAGTCCCTCCACGTGGTATTCCTTTGCGAGATTGCGAAATCTTGCTATTAGAATCTGTAGGTGAGAAGCTCGCTTTATATCACCTCTTTCAAAGCTTTTCACTATTTCTACTGCAAGCTCTGGTATGGCATTGCAGACTCCACATATGTGGGCATCTGCGCCGTAGATTAAGGAGTCAAGTATTAGTGTATCGTTTGCAATTCCTATGTAAAAATCGTTTGCCAGGTTCAATACTATATCAATTACCCTTTCAACAGAGCCTGTAGAGTCTTTTACACCAACAAGATTCGGTATATTGTATCTAAGCTGTTTAATAATGTCGGGAGTAACATCAATACCTGCTTTTGAGGGATTGTTATAGACAAAAAGATTGCATTCTAATTTACCAAGACTGCTGTAGAAATTCATCAATTCTCTTATTCCAGCTCTGTAGTACAGTGGAGGAAGTGAGGCAATATTTTTAACTCCGAGATCTATAGAGTGTTTTGCTAGCTCTAAGCTATCTTCAAGGCTAGTTGCAGAAACATTGTTTATTATTATGAAACTGCTTGGAATAAGTTCTGTAATCATAGAGAGAATCTTTTTTCTCTTACTGACTGAAAGTAGTAAGCCTTCTCCATAGGTACCAAGTGTGTAAAAACCCTTTATGCCGCTTTTCAATTGAAATTCTATAAGCGTGGATAAGGATTCTCGAAGCACCTCCTCTCTTTGGTGAACAGGCGTAACTAGTGCTGTTAAAACGCCCTTTGGCAAATCAGGTTTAGGCATAATATAACACCAGGAAATACCCATTTTTCAACGCAAAACACGGATATTAAACAGAATATAAAACAACGTTTAATGACCTTACCTTAATTTCTATGACATGATCGCATGCTTCAGAGCATGACCCTATTTTAGGCGTGATGTGAAAAGAGAGTTGTAAGGATCTCTATGCTTATAAGGATTGGGTCTACAGCTCTACACCTCTCTGTTGTTGGTAGGGTTCCTCAAGACTTTGCGTCAATGGTTCTTGGCGAGTTGGTGGATGTGTATAGGTTGTTTGGTGAGGGTCCGGAGCTTGTGGAGGTCTATATCTACGAGTCTTCAGAACTCATGCACTCTTATATGTTTTCAGAAGCAGTAGAGCTTGGTGGAGGGGTGGGTGGAC
>Ga0080004_1124626_pt1 | contig 42532 bp, 36 predicted proteins | sample WasSprMetagenome_FD_69207 | JGI IMG/M metagenome (GOLD analysis project Ga0080004, IMG submission 69207) | Sulfidic aquatic microbial communities from Washburn Spring, Yellowstone National Park, USA - WS (SPADES assembly) (version 2) | ecosystem: Environmental > Aquatic > Thermal springs > Hot...
CGGGGGGGTGGCAGGACGCCCCCAGGCGTCCCTTGGGGCGTAATGATAAGGCGCTCCCCTCGCTCCACCCGAGCGATCAACTGCGCCAGCCGTGTCTTTGCCTCATACACACCGACTTTCGTCATCCCTTCCCTCCTGATAACAGACCAGTATAAGACCAGTGTATCATGTTTCCGCCCGGTGTCAAATCGCGAATCGCCGGCCCGGGAGAAACACGCTCTCGCGGCGCGCGGCCGCGTTATGGTGATTGTCCTTCGCACCGCCGGCGTGTATAATGTGAAGTAACATGATGGTGGAGTGCCGGCTGGTGAGATGATGGGCAAGGAATCCGCGGCGCGCAAGTCGCGCAGTATGGACCTGTTCGAACAGGCCTTCCAGGAGCATATGGCGCGGGAGGCGCCGCTGGCGGCGCGCATGCGGCCGCGCACCCTGGACGAATTCGTCGGCCAGGAGCACATCGTGGGGCCGGGCCGGCTCCTGCGCCGCGCCATCCAGGCGGACCAGCTCTCCTCGGTCATCTTTTACGGCCCGCCCGGCACAGGCAAGACCACCCTGGCCATGGTCATCGCCAACACCACCAAGTCGCATTTCATCACCATCAACGCGGTGCTGGCCGGCGTCAACGATATCCGTGCCGCCATCGAGGTGGCACAGGAGCGCCGGCGGCTCTATCACCAGCGCACCATCCTCTTCGTGGACGAGGTCCACCGCTTCAATAAGGCCCAGCAGGACGCCCTGCTCCCCTGGGTCGAGAACGGCACCATCATCCTCATCGGCGCCACCACTGAAAACCCCTGGTTCTCGGTCAATGCCCCGCTGGTCAGCCGAAGCCGCATCTTCCAGTTGAAACCGCTCACGGAGGAAGACCTGTACACCATCGCCCGGCGCGCCCTCAGCGATCCCGAGCGCGGCTACGGCAAGCTCAAGGTGCAGATGCACGAGGATGCGCTGGCGCACCTGGTTAACGTCTCCAACGGCGATGCCCGCAGTCTGCTCAATGCCCTGGAGCTGGCGGTGGAGACCACCCCGCCGAACGAGGATGGGGTCATTGTGGTGGACATGGCGGTGGCGGAGGAGAGCATCCAGCGGCGCGCGGTGCTGTACGACAAAGAGGGGGATTATCATTTCGACACGATCAGCGCCTTCATCAAGTCCCTGCGCGGCTCGGACCCCGACGCGGCCATGTACTGGCTGGCGAAGATGGTTTACGCCGGCGAGGACCCCCGCTTCATCTTCCGCCGCATGCTCATCTTCGCCAGCGAGGATGTCGGCCTGGCGGATCCCAACGCTGTGGCGGTGGTGAATGCCTGCGCAGAGGCCTTCGACCGCGTCGGACTGCCGGAGGGGCGCTTCCACCTGGCGGAGGCGGCGCTCTACCTGGCCACCGCCCCCAAATCCAACTCGGTCTTTGCCTTTTTCGACGCGTTGGCCACGGTGGAGCAGGAGCGCGAGGGGGAAGTGCCCGTGCATCTGCGGGATGCCAGCAGGGACCAGGAAGGGTTGGGGCACGGCGCCGGCTATCTCTATCCCCACGCCTACCGCGACCACTGGGTGGCCCAGCAGTATCTGCCGGACTCACTGCAGGGCAAGGTGTTCTATCAGCCAGGTGAGCTGGGTTATGAGCGCCAGATCCGCGAGACCATCCTGCGCCGGCGGGAAGCCCAACTGGCCGCCATGGTGGAAGGGGAAGTCAGCCCGGCGGTGGAGCATCTCACCTTTTCCCCCCAGGACCGCGCCCGGGAGCGCTGGATCCAGCGCGCTCTCAGCCGCACCAGCGAACTGCTGGAGGAGCGCCGCCGGCGCATCTTGGAGCGGGCCGGCCTCCTGCGCCATCATGTCGTGCTGGACCTGAACGCCGGCACCGGCCTCCTGACCTGGGAGGCGGTGCGGCAGACGCCGGAAGGGGGCGTGTGGTGCCTGGTGGAGAAGCCAGAGGAGGCCCAGGCCCTGCTGGAACAGGCCGGCCGCCTGCCGGAGCTGGAGCGGCCGGTGGTCTGGCAGGGCAAGGTGTGGGACCTGCCCCGACTGCTCCGGCAGGCCGGCGAGCCGGCCCTGCGCTTCGACCGCATCATCGGGCGCAATGTCTTCACCGAGGAGCCGGATAAGCCGGCGCTGGCGCGTCTGCTGGCCGAAATCCTGCGGCCAGATGGCCGCATTGTGCTGGCGGAAGCGGTGCCGCGCCGCGCCCAGCGCCTCTATGCCCTGGTGGAGCCGGCGGCCCTGCCGGGCGACCTGGCTGAGCGGTGGAAAGAGGCGGAGGAGGCCATCTACGCGGATGCCGGCGATGTCATGGTGAATTGGGACGCCCCGGACCTGGAGAGGGCCTTTGCCGAGGCCGGCCTGGAGGTCCAGATGGAAGTGGTGGAGGAATCCAATGAGCGCGTGCTGGGGCCGCGCCAGCTCGCGCAGTGGTTCACGCCGGCGGCCGCCGGCCGGCCCAGCTATGTCCAGCGCCTGCTGGCCAACGGCCGGCTGACGGAGGCGGAAATTGAGGTACTGCGTCAGCAGTTGAGCCGGCTGATCGGACAGCCGCTGGTATGGCGCACAAGCGTGGCGTATGTGGTCGCTCAGCCGGCTCGGTGAAGCCGGCGGTCATCCTCATTTCCAACTCTACACTCGTAGGAGGTAACACCCATGATTGACATCTTCTGGATCTTTCTCATCCTGGCTTCCCTCCAGCCAGTCATCCGTCAGCGCCTGCTGGAAGCGGCCCGGCTCCGCAAAATTCATGACCTGGAGCGCAAGCGCAAGAGCCGCGTCATCACCCTCATTCACCGGCAGGAAACCCTGGCTTTCCTGGGCTTCCCCCTGGCGCGCTACATTGATATTGACGACTCCGAAGAGGTCCTGCGCGCCATCAAGCTCACCGATCCCGAAGTGCCGATCGATCTCATTCTGCACACCCCCGGCGGGCTGGTGCTGGCGGCGGAGCAGATCGCCTATGCGCTGTGCGCCCATAAGGCACCGGTGACGGTCTTTGTTCCCCATTATGCCATGTCAGGCGGCACGTTGATCGCCTTGGCGGCCGACCAGATCGTCATGGATCCCAACGCCGTCCTTGGGCCGGTGGACCCTCAACTTGGGCAGTACCCGGCCGCGTCCATCTTGCGGGCAGTGGCGCGCAAGGACGTGAACGAGCTGGACGATCAGACGCTCATCATGGCGGACATCGCCGAGAAGGCCATCCGCCAGGTGAAGGAGACGGTGGTCTGCATCGTGCAGGAGCGCATGCCGCGCGAGCAGGCGGAGGCCCTGGCGGAAAAGCTGGCCACCGGCACCTGGACGCATGATTATCCTATCACGGTGCGGGAGGCGCGGGAGCTAGGCCTGCCGGTCAGCACGGAGATGCCCACGGAGGTATATGAGATCATGCAGTTGTATCGGCAGACGGCCCAGCGCCGGCCCTCGGTGGAGTACATCCCTGCCCCGTACCGGCTTCCCGAGGGCAACGACCGGCGGCGCGGCCTGCTCGAATAGCCCACGCTGACCGCCGGCGGCAGGTTACCTGGTCCGCAATCCTCCGCCTCCCCGGCCGTAGGGCCGCGGGAGGCGGTTGCGTTTTTGCTCCGGCGCGCCGGCCAATGTATAATGCGCGTTATCGCAATAGTCGGGGGAAAAGGGACGCCGTCCATGAGCACGCTCAACGATTACATGCGAGAAGTGCGGGAGCTGGCCGACGCCAAGGGCTTCGGCAGTGGGCCGGAGCGCATCTGGGAAATGCTGGCCCTCATCCATACCGAGGTCTCCGAGGCGACGGATGCCTATAAAAAGGGCGAGCCCATGGAGAAGGTCGGCGAGGAGCTTATCGACGCGCTGATCCGTATCTTTCATCTCCTCTCGGCGCTGGACCAGGATGCGGAGGCCCTTTATCGGGCCAAGATGGCGAAGAACTGGGGGCGTCCCTATCGCTACAACACGGTGCGCGGCGGATGAGCCGGCGGACGGGATGAGCCGATGGAGAGCGAGCGGCGCCAGCGCCTGTATCGCGCCGAGGCGGTCATCATCAAGCGGCGGGATTTCGGGGAAGCGGATCGCCTGGTGACCTGCTTCACCCGCGAGCACGGCAAGCTGACGCTCCTGGCCAAGGGGGTGCGCAAGATCACCAGCCGCAAGGCCGGCCATGTGGAGCTGTTTACCCACGCGCGCCTGCTGGTGGCCAAGGGCAGGACCTGGGACATCATCACCCAGGCCGAATGCATCCAGCCCTTCCTCCCCCTGCGGGAGGACCTCGGGCGCACCGGCTATGCCTATTACGCGGCGGAACTGCTGGACCTGCTGACCCAGGAGCAGGACCCGAACCCGGAGCTGTTCGATCTGTTCCTGGAGACACTGGATCGTCTGGGGAGGGCCGAGGAGCCGCGCCTGCCGATGCGCTACTTCGAACTGCACGCCATGGGGTTGGCCGGCTTTCAACCGGAGCTGTTCGTGTGCCTGAGCTGTCAACAGCCCATCCGGCCGACGCAGAATTACTTCCATGTCGGGCGGGGCGGCGTGCTGTGCGACGCGTGCGGGCCGGCGGCCAACGGTGCCCGCCTGATCAGCCTGCCGGCGCTGAAGGTCCTGCGCTATATGCAGACCCGCCCCTATGCCGAGCTGGAGTTCCTGCGCCTGCGGCCGGCGGTGCACGCCGAGCTGGAGGAGGTGCTCTTCCAGTACCTCACCTATATGCTGGAGCGCGCACCCAAGTCGGTGCAGTTCCTGCGCCTGGTGCGCGAACGGGTCAATCATGGGGCGGCGCCGGCCGGGACGGCCGGCGAGACGCGTGGGGAAACAACCCCCAAAGAATGAGCGGGGAAAGAGCATGCATATCTCGGAGTATCAACGGTGGCTGAAAGAATATGACGTGGCGCGCGATTTTCATCTGGCGTCGCCGGCGCACACCTTCATCCATTTCCTCGAGGAGATAGGGGAGGTGGCGCGGCTGGTGCTGTACGCCGAGGGATACCGCGATCCGGCCGGCCTGGCCGATTGGCGCGCCCGGCTGGCGGAGGAGCTGGCGGATGCGGCGACCTTTCTGTTCAAACTGGCGTACCAGTACGATATTGACCTGGAATCTGCCCTGCTGGCCAATATGACGAAGGCGGAAGGACGTTTCGACGTCGAAAGCGGGCGCGCCGACACACAGCGGTATCTGGCCTCCCAGGTGGAAAATCTGCGCAAGAGGAAGGGGACAGACGCAACATGAAACGGTCGCTCACGTTCCAAGAGATCATCATGGCCCTGGAGCGCTTCTGGGGGGAGCGAGGTTGTCTCGTCTGGCAGCCGCATAATATTCCGGTGGGCGCCGGCACCATGAACCCGGCTACCTTCCTGCAGGTGCTGGGGCCGGAGCCCTGGAATGTGGCCTATGTCGAGCCGTCCATCCGGCCGGCGGACAGCCGCTATGGCCAGAACCCCAACCGCATGCAGCGCTTCTACCAGTATCAGGTCATCCTGAAACCGGAGCCCCCCAACCCGCAGGAGCTGTACCTGCAGAGCCTGCAAGCGCTGGGCATTGACTGTTCCAAACACGATGTGCGCTTCGTGGAGGACAACTGGGAATCGCCGGCGTTGGGCGCCTGGGGCCTGGGGTGGGAAGTGTGGCTGGACGGCCAGGAGATCACCCAATACACCTATTTCCAGCAGGCCGGCGGCTTCACTACCGACCCCGTTTCCGTGGAAATCACCTACGGTCTGGAGCGCATCGCCATGCCCCTGCAGGGGGTGCGGAGCTTCACCGATATCGAATGGGCGCCCGGCATCACCTACGGCGATGTGCTCTTCCAGGCGGAGGTGGAGTTCAGCCGCTATAACCTGGACCACGCCGATGTGGCCCAGATGAAGGAGCTGTTCACCATTTACGAGCGGCAGGTGAACCAACTGCTGGACGCCGGCCTGGTACTGCCGGCCTACGATTTCGTGCTCCTCTGTTCCCACACCTTCAACGTGCTGGACGCCCGCGGCGCGGTGGGCGTGACGGAGCGCGCCCATTTCTTCAACCGCATGCGCCGGCTGGCCCGCAGTGTGGCCCAGGCCTGGGTGCGCCAGCGGGAGGAGTTGGGCTTTCCGCGCCTTCAGCGGCAGTGGGTGCTGGAGGGGGTGCGCTATCCGGAACCGCCGGCGGAACTGACGCCGCCGGCGCCTGCAGAGCCACAGCCACTGCTGTTGGAGATCGGCGTGGAGGAACTGCCGGCCTCGGACCTACGCGCCGCGCTGGCGCAGTTGGAGCAGAGGGTGCCGGCCATGCTCTCGGATGCCCGCCTGTCGCACGGCGCCATCCGCATCACCGGCACGCCGCGCCGCCTGGTCGTGTATGTGGAGAATGTGGCCCCGCGCCAGCCCGATGAAGAGGAAGAGGTCAAGGGGCCGCCGGCGCAGGTGGCCTTTGACGCCGAGGGCCGGCCGACGCCCGCCGCCGTGGGCTTTGCCCGGGGGCAGGGGGTGCCGGTCGAGTCGCTGGAGGTGCGCCAGGAAGGGAAGAAGCGCTATGTGGTGGCGCGCGTGCGGCGCGCCGGCCAGCCGGCCGGCGTCATCCTGGCCGAGGCACTGCCCAGGCTGGTGGCCGGCTTGAGCTTTGATATGAGCATGCGCTGGAACCAGAGCGGTGTGAGCTTCTCCCGGCCCATCCGCTGGTACGTAGCGCTTTTGGGCGCGGATATCATCCCGTTCGAATACGCCGGCGTGCGGGCCGGCCGGCACACGCGCGGCCTGCGGGCCTTGGGCGCGCCGGCGCTGGAAGTCCCATCCGCCTCCGCATACTTCTCCCTGATGGAATCCAGCTCCATCATGGTGGAGCGGGAGCGGCGGCGCCAGGAGATCCTCGCACAGGCATCTCGCCTTGCGGCGGAGGTCGGCGGCCGCGTGCCGGATGATCCCGCCCTGCTGGATGAGGTGACGGACCTGAACGAGTGTCCCCACGCCATCCGCGGCGATTTCGATCCAGCGTTCCTGGAACTGCCGGCCGAGGTGCTCATCGCCGTGATGAAGAAGCACCAGCGCTACTTCCCGGTGGTGGATGCCCAGACGGGCAGTATGCTCCCGCACTTCATCGTGATCGCCAACGGGCACACGCTGGACGAGCCGCTGGTGCGCGCCGGCAACGAGGAGGTCCTGCGCGCCCGCTTCACGGATGCGCGCTTCTTCTACCAGGCCGATACGTCTCGCAAGCTCGAGGAGTTCCTGCCGCGGCTGGAAACCCTGACCTTCCAGGAGAAGCTCGGCTCCATGCGCGACAAATCGCGCCGGCTGGAGCGCTTGGTGCCCATCCTGGCGGAGGAGCTGGGGTTGGGCGAGGAAGAGCGAGCCGCCGCGGCCCGCGCCGCCTACCTGTCCAAGGCGGACCTGGCCACGCAGATGGTGATTGAGATGACATCCCTGCAGGGCATTATGGGCCGCGAGTACGCCCTGCGGAGCGGCGAGCCGCCGGCGGTCGCCGAGGCGATCTTCGAGCAATATTTGCCGCGCTGGGCCGGCGACGCCCTGCCGCAGACCCGCGCCGGCGTCGTCCTGGCCCTGGCGGATCGCATTGACAGTCTCATCGGCCTGTTCGCCATCGGACTGACGCCCAGCGGTTCGGCCGACCCCTTTGGTCTGCGGCGGGCCGCCCTGGGCCTGGTGCAGATCATCATCGAGCACCAACTGCCGCTCTCCCTGCACAAGCTCCTGCGGGAAGCCGCGGCGCTCCTGCCGGTGGAATGCTCCGATGAAGCGCTGGAAGCGGCGTATGAGTTCATCCTCGGCCGGCTGCGCGGCTGGCTCCAGGAGCAGGGCCTGCGCTATGATGTCGTGGAGGCGGCGCTGGCCGGCAGTGGGGATACCCCGTACCGGGCCTGGCGGGTGGCGCGCGAACTGCAGGCATGGGTCCAGCGGGAAGACTGGCCGCAGATTCTGGCGGCCTACAGCCGCTGTGTGCGCATCGTGCGGGGACAGCCGGCGCAGTACCGCCTGGCCCCCGAACTGCTGACGGAGCCGGCCTCCCAGGCCCTTTATCAGGCCTACCTGCGCTGTCTGGAAGAGATGCCGCCCGACGGGGGCATGGACGCCTTCTTCCAGGCCTTTATCCCGATGATCGAGCCGATCAACCGCTTCTTCGACGATATCCTGGTGATGACGGAGGATCAGGCACTGCGGGAGGCGCGGCTGGGACTGCTCCAGCGCATCGCGGCCCTGCCGGCGCATCTGGCAGACCTGTCAAAGCTGGAAGGGTTTTAATCCCACGAAGCAAGGCCCCCGCTTTTCCGGCGGGGGCCTTTTGCTATCGGGTGCAGATATCGGCATAGCCGCAGTGGGTACAGCGGCTGGGGATGCGAGTGGGCGGTGGGGGGGCGCCGGCCAGCAGATGCCGGCGCATAGTCTCCAGCGCTTCCAGCAGTTCGCTCCGCAGTATTGCATCATACGGCACCCGGACGGCGCGGTCATCGTACCGCAGGATGCCGTAGGGCGGCGTCTGGCCGGTGGCTTCCTCGATGAGCAGGCAGTAGGCCGCCAACTGGAGCTTGTGGGATTCATATGGGACCGCCGGCGCGTTCCCCGATTTCACCTCCACGGGGATATACCGCCGGCCCTCCTGTACCACGTAATCGGGCCGGCCCTGCAGGCCGTAGCGCTCGGAGCGCAGGAGAGGGGCGCGGCCGTCGCCGGCGTCGGCGTAGCGTATTGCGCCGGCAGGCAGGCCGGCCCGTTGGCGCAGGCGGCGCGCCCACAGCCACAGGAGGGCGCCGGCGAGCGCGAAGAGGATCGTCAGGAGCAGCAATAATCCCATCGGCACCCGCCCTTACAACATCCACTGCAGGAGCAGGGTCAGCCCGGCCAGGCCGGCCAATATCCACAGCAGGTAGGCCAGCCCCTGCCAGAGCCGCAGGCGCTGGACGCCGCGCAGGTGTCGACGGTGCAGGGTTTGTCCCTGGCGCAACGGCTCGCTATCCGCCGGCTCCAGACCCTCGACGCGGCGCAGCCACCACGCCCGGGGGCAGTAGGCGAAGCTCCCCACCTCGCTGGCGTTGATAATGGGAAGCGGCCGGCTCATCCCTCCCCTGCCACCCCCTCCTGTCGGTTCATGGCATGGATATGGCCCTCAAAGGCGGCCAGGGCGGCCTCCAGCTTTTCCTGGCGGGCGGCGATCATCAGGTCCCCGCGCGTGCGCTCGATGATGCCGCGGGCCACGTCGGTCAGCCGGCGCAAGCCGGCGGTGATGGCGTCGGGGTAGTCCATGGTGACCAGCACGTCGTAAATGTCGTCCATCATTTCCATCAGGCGGTCGCCGCGGGCCAGTTCGCCGGCGCGGATGCGGTCCACCACATGCCGGCGCAGTTCGCCCACGGCTTCGGCCAGGCCGGCGAGATAGGTGCTGTATTCCACCCGCATGGCCTCCGGCTCCGGCAGGGGCTGATCCTGCACCAGGGCGAAGGTGGCGCTGGCCTCCACGAACTCCTTGAGGGCGTCCTGGGTGTAGCCGGCGTAATACAGGTCCGGGTGCTCCGCTAAATCCGCTCGCATGGCGTCGGCCACCTGGCGTGCTTGTTCCAGCAGTTGGCCGGCCAGGTCGAACTCCTGGCGGTGGACGGCGCGGATGGACATGGCGCAGTAGCGGATAAGCTCCCGCGAGCGGGCCAGCGCCTGATCGCGGGCGGTGTTCTTGACCTCGAAGGCAGCGCGAATGCGCTCGCTGATGGCCTCCAGATTGGGAATCCCTGTCATGTGGTCAACCTCTTGGGCGGTGATTGGCTTGGCGTTGCGAGGCCAGTCTATCGCGAAAGGGGGATGGTGTCAATTTGGGGATGGATGATCGAACATGGCCTATCATTCATGCTTGCCGTTCGATTTGTTGCGCCGGCCGGCGACCTGGGGTATCATAGGGGAGTCAGTCAGGTCCTCGTATCGAGAGTCTGCAGGGAGGGAGGCGATCATGAATCGCACGACGCGGTATCTGGTGGGGGCGGCGGTGCTCATCGTGGTGGGCGTGCTGTTGCTGTTACAGAACCTGGGCGTCATCGTCGGGGCGGAGAACGTGTTCTGGACGCTGGGGTTTTTCGCCGGCGCCGTCATTTTCCTGAGCATTTTCATCTTCAACCGCGCTTCGCAGTGGTGGGCAGTCATCCCCGGTATGGTGCTGTTGGGGCTGGGCATCCTGGTGGGCTTCGGGAACCAGTTGGGGCAGTTCAGCGGCGCGGTGTTCCTGATCGCCCTGGCGCTGAGTTTCTGGCTGATTTTCCTGACCAACCGTGCCCTGTGGTGGGCGGTGATCCCCGCCGGCGTCCTGACCAGCGTGGCCGTCGTCAGCGCCCTGCCCGAAAGTCTGGGGGGCTTTGAGACAGGCGGCATCCTATTCATCGGATTGGCGGCGACCTTCGGGCTGGTCGCCCTGCTCTTCGGCAGAGAGCATGCCCGCTGGGCTATCTGGCCGGCCCTCATCCTGTTCATCGTGGGCCTGGCGACCTTCCTCTCCAGCGCCAACCTGTTGAGCTGGGTATGGGCGGTCGGCCTCATCCTGGTGGGGCTGTACCTGGTCATCCGGGCGTTGCTTATCAGCGCCCGCCAGCCGAAGGCGGTCCCGCCGGCATCAGCCGAGCCTCCTTCGCCGCCGCGGGAGCCGCCGGCGCAGTGATCCTCAGGGACATGGAAGCGGACTATGGCGGATGAGCCTCTGTATCGGGTATATCGCCGGCGCTGGCCCATGGTGCCGGCACTGCTCTTCGGGCTACTGCAGGTGGCGGCCGGCGTGGACACGCTGTTCACCCATGTTGTCCTGCCGGCCAGCCCCTCGCTGTTCACCACCATCACCGCGGTGCTGTTGATCCTGCTGGGGCTGGTGCTGGTGGGATTCGTCGCGGTGCAGCTCTTCTTCACGCCCCCTCTGCTGGAGGCGCGCCCCACTGGGCTGTACCTGTACATCACGGAGGGGGACAAGCCGGTGCACATCCCCTGGGAGGCGTTGAAGGCGGTGGAGCTGGGCCGGCCGGGCAAGGACCCATCCCGCCGCGAGGACCCGCTCTGTCTGGTCCTGCGCTTTATCGGCTCGCGCGTGGCGCGGCCTTCCACGCTGGTGGGGGTGTTTCACAGCACCAAAGGGTCGCTGTACATCCGCGCCTCTCATCTGCCGGGCGCTGAGCGTGTGGTGGAGCAGTTGCGCGCCCTGTGGGAGCAGTACGGCCGGCCGGCGGGCGATCAGGAGGAGTAAGCCGCATAGGGTCGTTGGACGAGTTGCCGCCGGCATCCTCGGATGCCGGCGGCACTGTACGTTACGCGCGGGGCAGGCCTCACGGTGCCGGCGTATCGAGAATCTCCTCGGCCGGCGCCAGTGATTCCGCCACTTTGATCATTTCCTCCTCAGAAAGGTTGGAAAACATCTCGATGCGCATGCCGTCAGCGTGCCACACCAGTAGTTTGCCGTCGAAAACCGCGATGTTCTCACCCGTCACTGTCACGGGGGCCAGAGGCTCTTCCGGTTCCCCGGAGGTCTGTGCAGTGGCTTCGGGAGTCGGGGGTAGCTGGACGAATGAGATGTTTCTCTGCAGGCCCGTGACCAGCACCGCCGGCTGACCGTTCACTTTCATCCGTTTCCCGGACGGCAGTGCATTCTGCTGGCCCCGTCCCATCCGCGTTTCATCAATAATGAGGATCTGCTGTGTTGCAGCGTTCCAGTAGCTCAGGCTAGCGACCTCCGGGTTCAGACCGACAGCCATAGCTTGAAAGCCGGCCGGCAGGTACGTGGGACGCAGAGGAGTAAATTCCACAGAGCCGGGAACAGCCACCTCTCCCCCGCCGGCGGGACCCTCAAAACGGAACCATCTGAGCAGTCCTCCTACTTGTGCGCGCACGGCAGGCACCGAAATCATCACCCCAATGGTGATCATCAGCACCGCCAGCGCGGCCCATGCTTTACCTCGTCTCATCGCACTCCCTCCTTTCAACAGATTGGTGAGAATTTCAAGAAAAGATGACAAGTGCAGATGGTGTGTATCCTGCTCCGACGGCGCGGCGTGGATTTCCTGCGACAGCCGTGCCTCCAGGTGTGACCAGGCCGTTGCCGGCGCCTCCAATGGTTCGGCGCGGGAATGGAGGGTTGACCGCACCATCTGAATTGTCGTCTGGAGGGCGAGGTACTGCTGACGGCAGGAGACACATATGGTCAGGTGGTGTTGGAGCTGAGCCTCTTCTGCCGGCGTCAGCTCTCCATCCAACAAGGGAATCAGCTTGGTGCGAGCTTCTGCACATTTCATCGGTCGGCCTCCTGTAAGGAAATACGGGGACAGGTAGCTTGCAGTTCCCTGCGCAGGGTCTTCACTGCCCGATCCAGGCGGGATTTCACCGTGCCCTCGGGAATGTTCAGGACATCCGCTATCTCCCGATAGGAGAGATCCAGGTAGTAGCGTAATACCAGCACGGTGCGCAAATCATCGCTTAGTTGTGCCATGGCGCGGAGCACGATATCCTCGTTTTCTGCGCGTTCCACGCATTCCGAAACATTCGCCAGGTCAGAAGGTCTGGCATTCTCCAGCGGGAAGGTGGGCAGGACATGCCGGCGCCGGCGGCTTCGGCAGTAGTTCACCGTGATGCGGTACAGCCAGGTGGTAAAAGCCCCCTTCGTTGGGTCGAAGGAGGGGAGAGCCTTATAGACCCGAAGGAAGATTTCCTGGAGCGCATCCTCTGCTTCCTGCTCGCTGTTCAGCAGAAGGAAGGCGGTTCTGAAGACCAGGTTTTTATATTGATGGAACAGCGCAGTGAAAGACGCTTGTGTGTAGGGATCTTGGCCGGCATGGTGGATGCCCATCGGATTCCTCCCCGTGCCCATCGTTCACTGAATTATACGCCCGGGGATGGTAGAAAGTTCGGCACAAGAGGGGGAGAATCAACAGAATATGAGAGGCTGATGGAAGTGGGCCATACTACCTGAGAAGCAGGAAGGCGCAGATTTATTCCTCTAAGTAGTATAGCAAACCCTCCAAGGTCCAGGGATATTGGGATAAGAGGGTGGATTCCCCAGCCAGGTAGATGGGGCGGCGGGTGCGAAAGGATTGCATCAACGCTTCTATGGTTGATGGAGGACCTCCATCGGGCGGCGAAAGGGAAGGGTCCAGCCGTGCCATGGTCGCGCGGTACCAGTCATACTGCCACAGGGCAATGCTGATGAGGGTCACATCCGGCCGCCGGCCCAAGGCATAATGCGCGTACCATAGGGCGAAGGTCGGGGCATCCCCGTGCGCCAGAATGATAGCTTCCTCTTCCGCGCCGGCCAGGGCCTCCTCAGCATAGGCCAGCGCCAGCCGGTCCTGACGCAGGTCCACCTCCCGCCAATGGATGACTGCAGAGGTCAGCGGCAGGATAAGGAGGACGCCGGCGGCGAGGGGCCAGCGCTGGCGGAACCCTTCCACTGTCCAGCATGTCTCCAGAATGCCGGCCAGCCCCTGGGTGATCCACAGACTGACAACGGCATACGACGGGATCAGGTAGACGTACGAGTCGCTGGTATCATATCCCATGGCATAGGCCACGAAGAGGACATAGGTCAGGCCGGCCAGCAGGTTCCATGTCCGGCGCGGGCGTCCGCCGACCCAGATGCCGGCCAGGGCCAGGCCGACGCCGACCAGCCCGAACTGCTGGCGCAGGAGCGCCGCCCAGGCGGAGAGCCGGCCGGGCAGGGCGTCAAGGGGCAGGCGGAACAGGAAGCGCTGATAGAGCTGGCCGCTGACCAGCCACCAGAAGCGCTCCGGCGTCCTCGGGTCCCCCCAATTGACCGGCGGGTCAGCGGCAGCGCGGATAGGCAGGATCAGATAGACCAACAGGCCCAGCAAGAAAAGCCCGCCGGCCGCGAGCAGTTGCCGCAGGGGCCGGCGGCTGTGCCGCCAGGAGATGACCGCCGTCAGCGCCAGCGCCGGCGCCATCCAGATCAGCGATAGGTGATTGCCCAGACCCAGACCGAGGGCGAGGGCCGCGGCGGGGATGTACCTTCCGCTCTCCCCGGCCAGCTCGCGGGTCATGAGCAGTAACAGCAGAGCGGCAAAGGTGCTGTGCAGGGCGTAGACCTCCGCGACCACGGCCTGGGACCAGGGGGTGGGGGCGAAGGCGAAGGAAAGGCCGGCCGTGCCGGCAATGATGGCGTGCAGTGGGGCGGGAAGGGGGCTGGTACCCAGCAGATGCCAGCCGGCCAGCGTCACCAGGCCGGCGGCCAGGGCCGCGCACAGGGCGGAGAAGAGGTTCACGCCGCGCGCCGGCTCCCAGCCGGACAAATGGGCGAAGGGCGCCGCCAGGAGCAGATAGGTGGGATAGCCGGGCGGATGCGGGATGCCGCCGGTGTATACGGCGGTCACCAGCTCGCCGCTGTCCGCCGCATCATGGCTCCAGGTGATGGTCGGGGCCAGGGTGGCGGTGTACACGGCCAGCGCAGCGAGAAAGACCGCGCCGGCGGTCAACAGAGGAATCCCGCGCCGGTTCATCGTCCGGGCCGCTCGCCTCCCGTCGGTGGGAGCTCGGCCGGCGGCAGAGCGACCGCAGCGGCCGGCGACCTCCAGACCGCGCCGGCGTGGCTGACCTCTGCCCAAGCTTCCAGCACTGTGCCAGGCGGCGCGGAGGGGTCGACCACCACCACGGCAGTGATGCTCCAGCTCTGGCCGGCCGGCAGGCTTTCCAACGGGGCGAGGATGGTATGGCCTGCCTCCATCTGGTACTGGCCGGCGGAAAGGTGCGTTTCCTTCAGCGTCACCTGGGCCGGCAGGAATACCCGGGCTTCCAATTGCTCCGCCGGCGTGGCCCCGATGTTGGTTACCCGCAGTTCATAGGCGAACTGCCCGCCTGGCACCGTCGTGGTGACGCTGGCGCGCCACTGCATCTGGAGGTTGGGGATGGCCGGCGCTGTCGTGGGCGCCGGCGGAGGGGTAGCAGTGCCGGCGGAGGGCGGCAGAGGGGTGGGCGTTGCCGGCCGGCGGGTCGGCGGGAGGGTGGGCACGGTCTGATAGCCCGGCTGTTGGCCGGGCCGCGCCCAGGCCGGCGCCAGGCCCCCCAACAAGAAGATCAACAGCCACGTCAGCACCCACCATGCCAGAGCGGGCATCCTGCCCCTGACGACTTTCATCATGACCTCCTTTCCGGAACGCCGGCTCACGGCGCGGAAGCGCCTTTGCGCAGTACCGGCCAGAAGACGCGGTGCGGGGCCGCCAGGACAGAGCCGAGGGCCTGATTATTGCTCTCGGAGCGCTCGCTGACCGCGGCGTTCGGGTCCACCACCGCTCGCAGTTGATGCAGGCCTGGGCGGTCCACCGTCCCTTCGAGTTGGGCGACCGCCGATTGGCCGGCGGCCAGGTAGGGCAGTGTGACACAGCCGGCCGGCGCCTCGTTTTCGCCGGGAGGCTGCACCCAGAAGCAGACCTCCACATCCCGGATATCCAGCCGGCCGGCGTTGCGCACCAGCGCCTTCCACTGCACGGGAATGCGCTCCCCCGGGACAAAGGGCACGCCGGATGAAACCGCCCCCACCCGCTCCAGCGCCAGGTCGGCCCAGACATCGAGCGGATAAGCCAGGGCATTGTTGGAAAGATTCCATTCTGGCACAGCTCCCTCGGGATTCACCTGGACGATGAACTGCAGGGGTTGGGTGATGACGCTCTGCCAGGTCAGGGTGGTGGCGGCATCGCCGGCATAGCGCCGGGGCAGGGCCGGCACGGTCCCCGCCGCGACCACGGCGCTCCCGCCGCTAGCATCCTCCTGGCGCATCTGGAGGGTGATGGGGCCGGCCGAGGCCGTGTTGCCGCGGTTTTGGACGGTGATGTGGGCCGTGAAGGATGCCGGCTCCCCATATACCAGGGCCGCCGGCTGGTCGAGCTGGAAGCGCGTCGGCACCAGGTCCACGTAGGGCACCACCAGCGCGCCGGCGTACCTCCCGAACTCCACCCCCAGCGGCCGAATGGCGTACGGCGGGAAGGGGTCATAGAGCGCTGACCAGGTCGTGTATTTGTCCTGCTCGAAGCTGGGGTCGTCCAGGCTGTACCAGGCCCAGCGCTGGACCAACCGGTAGCCGTCCGCCGGGTATCCGATTTCCGGGTCGGTCGCGTTCAGAAAATAGTCGAACGTGGCCAGCATGAAGCGCCGCACCCGTTCGTAATCATACCCCAGCCCTTCGTGAAAGAGGATGCCGTATTCCGAGACGATGAGCGGCTTGTTCTGCTGGCCCTTTTCCGCCATCCAGCGGCGGAAGGCCTCGATTTGCTGGCGGAAGTAGGTCATGTTGTCGTGGTCGTCAATGCCGTAGAGCATGCCGGCGGTGGCGTTGATGCCCGGCGGTATCTCGCACCCCCAGCTCCCCTTGCGCTCCTGGAGGATGAAGTTGTGCACGTTCCAGACGTCCACCGGCATGGTCTCGCCGTAGCGTGCCTGATACCAGTTCCAGACGCGGTCCAGCCACTGCAGGCGCAGAGGGGTCGCCTGCACGACGCCGCCGATGGCCACTTGACAGGTGGGGTCCGCCTCCTTAAGGGCGTAATAGATGTCGTGATACTGTTCCGCATAGGTCTCCGGCCAGACATTATCCTGCCAGATGCAGTCCGGCTCGTTGCCGACCAGCCACAGACTGCCCGGGTTGCGGGCGGCGATCTCGCGGATCTGCGCCAGGCTCGGCTGTATGCTGGCGCCCACGCGGATGATCTGGGCGAAGTCCATGCCCTCCGGGTTGATCAGGTTGGCGGAGGTGCCCCAGTTGACGTACCAGCCGGCATGTAATGGGGAAAGGTCGTAATTCCGGATGTCCCCCACCACACCGACGCCCAGGCGCTCGTTGGCGGAGGGGTACAGGGTCGTCGGGCCATCGGCGCGTGCGCCGGCGCCCCCGACCAGCACGGCCAGGACGAGCAAGATGCCGGCGGCCCATTTTTCCCGCAGGGTTCCTCTCCATGTGCTCATGCTTCGTGCCCCCGGCTGGCGTTCCTCTGAAGTGTGTGCACCAGGAGTTCGCCCCAATGCAGGCTCTCATGCCGCAGTGCCCATACTCCCCACAGGATGGGCGGCAGGGTAACGCTGAGATGCAGGAGCAGGCTGTAGGCGAAGGCCGTCTGGCGCGGCACGCCGTAGGCATCCAGGACCCAGACGGTGATGGAATGAAAGATGCCGACCTGGCCGGGGGTGATGTTGACCAGCCGGCCGGCGTGCAGGGCCACCAGCAGTAGCACCGCCGCCGTCCAGGGAAGGGCTATATCCAGGGCGCGGAAGGCCAGCATGTTGGTGCCGGCGGCCATCAGCCATATGAGCAGGCTCTGGAGCCAGGGGCGCCAGTGTACCGGGGAGGCGTCCGCCAGCCGGCGAAGCCCTTCCTGCACCCGCGCCGGCCAGGCCGCGTTCCAGCGCCTCAGCGCCCGGCCGAGCAGGCCGGCCAGCCATCCCCGCAGACGCGCCTGGCGCAGGGCCAGCAGGCCCATCAACATGACCAGGCCGCCACCGCCGGCGGCGACCGCCGCGCGCCGGCTGTCCACCCCGCCCAGATGAGGGGAGAGCGGCAGTACCACGGCCATCAGCGCCACCAGCATGAGCATGTCCAGCGCTTTTTCGGCGATGACGCTCCCCAGCGCGCCCGCATAGCCGGGGGACGGTTGCCGGCCCAGCACTGCCCAGCGCGCCAGATCGCCGGCGCGGCCGGGGAACAGGGCGTTCGCGAACTGGCCGATGGCAATACCGTTCAGGAACGGACCCCGGCCGATAGGAGGACTGCCGCACAGCGCCCGCCAGCGCTCTGCCTTCAAGAAAATGGTCAGCAGGACGCTGGCGACGGTCAGAACGATCCAGAGGGGATGTGCCTGTCGGAAGGTCTCGCCCAGGGCATGCCAATCGGTGCCCCACCCGCTGACGACCAGCAGAGCCGCTCCCAGCAGGGGGCCGGCGGCCTGCATGGCGGTACGCCGCCAAGAGGCGCGCAGGCCGGAAGGCCGGGCGGAGACATGTGGGACGGAATCTACGGTATGTGGGGCACTGTCCATGGGCCTCACCGATGGCGCCGGCCGGGCCGGCGAATGTCCCTGGCCCACCCTGGGGGTTCACCGCGTGCTGAACGATATTATATGCCGGCGGGGGGCCGGCGTCAAACCCTCGCCGTCAAGGGGCGTGGAATGGGGCATATCTCCCGGCTTCCTGGTCCAGCGCGCAACGAGGGCCTGATTCCCCCTGCAAAAAGCGGTATTGACAGTCCGCGCAAAGCATGCTACAATGGCCCTCAAATCGGTCTGACCAGCAGACATATCAGCCCATTCCCCCACGCAGGGTTGTATTCTCTTTCAGGGAGGTGCAAAGATGTTGGGAGGATACGCCGGCCGGTTCCTTTGGGTGGACCTGACTACGGGCAAGCTGGAAGTAGAGGTGCCGGATGAAGCGCTCCTGCGGGATTTCGTGGGCGGGTACGGTGTGGCAGCGCGCGTCCTGTACAGCCGCCAGCCGGCGGGCATTGACCCGCTCTCGCCCGCAAGCATCTTCGGCTTCTCCACCGGGCCGCTGACCGGCACGCCGGCGCCCACCGGCACCCGCTGGGGCGTCTTCGGCAAGTCGCCGCTCACCGGCACCTGGGGCGACGCCAACGGCTCCGGCAATTTCGGCGTGGCCATGAAGCAGTCCGGCTTCGATATGATCTTCTTCACCGGCCAGGCCGAGAAACCGGTCTATCTCTTCCTGCGGGACGGGCGGGCGGAACTGCGCGATGCCTCCCATCTGTGGGGCATGGACACCTATCAGGTCGAGGACTGGGTCAAGGCGGAGTTCGGGCCAAAGGCGGAAGCGGCCTGCATCGGGCCGGCCGGCGAGAAGCAGTCCCTCATCGCCGGCGTCATCACCCTAAAAGGCCGCGCCGCCGGCCGCTCCGGCCTGGGGGCTGCCATGGGCGCCAAACGGGTCAAGGCAGTGGTCGCCTTCCTGGAAGGGGATGTGCCCGTCGCCGCTCCCGAGGCCGTGCAGGTGGCGCGCAAGAAATATGTGGGGGAGATCAATGCCGGCGTCGGCTTCTCCGACTTCTACCGCACCACCGGCACCCCCGGCGCCACTGCGCTGTGCATCGAGCTGGGGGATTCGCCCACCCGCAACTGGGCCATCAGCACCATCCATATGCCGCGCGGTTCCGCGCCCCTGCGTTTCGAGGAGCTGGTCAAGTATCGTAAGAGCCGCGACAACTGCTGGCACTGTCCCATCGCCTGCTGGGGCACCGTGGAAATGGAATGGGAGGGTGAACGGTTTTGGGCGCACCAGCCGGAATATGAGACGGAGTCCATGTTCGGCAGTAACCTGCTCATTGACGACCACGTGACATTGGCCAAGGTCAACGATATCTGCAACCGCGCCGGCCTGGATACCATCTCGACCGGCGCGGCGGTGGCTTTCGCCTTTGACTGCTTCGAACACGGCCTGATCACGGCGCAGGACACCGGCGGCCTGGAACTGCGCTGGGGGGACCGGCGGGCGGCGGTGCGCCTGACGGAGATGATCGCCCGGCGCGAGGGCATCGGTGACCTGCTGGCGGACGGCGTCATGCGGGCGGCGGAGCGCATTGGGCCGGCGGCTCGGCCGCTGGCCATGCATGTTGGCGGGCAGGAAGTGCCGGCGCATGACCCCCGCTGTGAGCCGGCTATGGCGGTTATCTACCAGATGGACGCCACCCCCGGCCGGCATACCCAGGCCAGCCAGTACTACGTGGCGGCCGGCTTCCCCTCCCAGCGGCCGGCGTACGGCGATCACCGCACCCAACAAAAGGGGCGCGGCAGATGGGTAAAGGAGGCGAGCTGTCTCTGCCACGTGGTCAACGCCAGCGGGCTGTGTCTGTTCGGGTATCTCTCCACCTCGGTGAGCTTCATGCCCGATTTCCTGACCGCTGTCACCGGGCATACGTACACCCTGGAGGATGTGCTGACGGTGGGCGAGCGCATCGCCAACGTGCGCCAGGCCTTCAACGTGCGGGAGGGCATCAACCCGCTCCAAAGGCCGCTCCCGGACCGCATCCTGGGCCGGCCGCCGCTCCCCGACGGCCCCACCGCCGGCGTCACAGTCGAAGCGGAGGTCATGATCGAGGAGCATTTGCGCGAGATGGGCTGGACGCTGGATGCCGCCGTTCCCACCGAGGAGACCCTGCGCCGGCTGGGCCTGCACGACATCGCCGATGACCTGTGGCGCAGGTAGGCCCTCCGCCGGCCAATAGGAGCGTGCTATGTTCGATATCCTTATTCGTCAGGCCCGCATCGTGGATGGGAGCGGCCGGCCGGCGTTTCGCGGCGATGTCGGCATCCGCGCCGGCCGCATCGAGGCAGTGGGCGACTTGGGGGACGCGCCGGCCGAACAGACCCTGGATGCCGGACACTATTACCTGGCCCCCGGCTTCATCGACATGCATTCGCACTCCGACCTTTCCCTCCTTCAGGACCCGCGCGGCCAGAGCAAAGTGCGCCAGGGCGTCACCACGGAGCTTATCGGCCAGTGCGGCCTGTCCCCCTTTCCGCTGGCCGGCCATTACCCTGCCATCCCGCGTTCCACCATGGAGGGCGCCTATACCGCGGTGGTCGAGGAGGTGGACTGGCATGATTTGGCCGGCTATGCCGCCCGCCTGGAACGCCAGGGCATTGCCCTCAACGTCGCCCCGCTGGTGGGACACGGCGTGGTGCGTGCCGCGGCCATGGGCTATGAGAACCGCCCACCGACGCCGGACGAGCTGGCTGTCATGCGCCGGCTGGTGGCGGAGGCCATGGAGCAGGGCGCCTTCGGCCTTTCCACCGGGCTGACCCTGTCCCCGGGCTGTTTTGCCGGCACCGATGAAGTGGTGGAGCTGGCCAAAGTGGCCGCGGCGTACGGGGGGATGTACGACACCCATGGGCGCTTCTGGGCCGGCTGGCATTTCAAAGGTGCCGAGGAGACGGTGGAGATCGGCCGGCGGGCCGGCATTCGCGTGCAGATCGCCCACCTGGTCATCCTCGACCCGCGCTATTGGGGCCAGGCGGCGGAGCTGGCGGGCATCCTGGAGCGGGCCTGTGCTGTCGGCGTGGATGTGGCCTACGACGTGTATCCCTATATCGCCGCCGGCTCTGCCTTGAGCCAATTCCTGCCGCTCTGGGTGCAGGAGGGCGGCACAGAGGCCATGCTGGCGCGCCTGCGCCATCCCCCGACGCGCGCTCGCGTCCTGGCCGAGCTGGAACAGGGCTGGTTCCAGGGCCTGCCCTGGAAGTGGGACCAGATCATCGTCGCCTCCCCGGGTTCGAAAGGAGACCCCGCCTGGGCCGGCCGCTCCATCCAGGAGCTGGCTGACGCCTGGGGCGTGGAGCCGAAGGAGGCCCTCCTGCGCCTGATTGACGAGACGGAGGACGGCGTCTCGGCCGTGATGTTCAACCGCACCGAAGAGGATATGCAGTTCTTCCTGCGGCATCCGCTGGGGCTGGTGGGGTCGGATGGCTGTGCCATCTCCGCCGATGGGCCGCTTTCCCATGTGAAGGTGCATCCCCGCTATTACGGCGCCTTCCCGCGCGTGCTGGGGCGCTATGTGCGGGAGCAGGGCCTGCTGTCGGTGGAGGAGGCGGTGGCGAAGATGAGCGGCCGGCCGGCGGAACGCCTCGGGTTGGCGGATCGGGGCTTCATCCGACCCGGATACGCCGCTGACCTGGTGCTGTTCGATATGGAGACGGTGCGCGATCGGGCCACCTTCGAACAGCCCCACCAGTATCCGGAGGGCATCCCCTATGTGATGGTGAATGGGCAGTGGGTGATCTATGCCGGCGAGCATACCGGCGCCCTGCCGGGCCGGGTTCTGCGCCGAAATTAAAGGGAGGATGATGCGATGCGGACGGTTCAGGAGCTGTTTGACCTCACAGGACGGGTGGCGATTGTGGTGGGGGGCGCCGGCCTGCTGGGCTATCAGATGGCCACCGCCCTGGCGGAGGCCGGCGCCAATCTCGTCATTGCCTCGCGCGATGTGCACAAGTGCCAGGAGAAAGCGGACGAGCTGAGCCAGCGCTTTGCCCGCGCCATCGCCGTCGGGGTGGATGCCGGCGACTACGCCTCGGTGGAGCACCTGCGTGACGCGGTGCTGGCCGAATTCGGCAAGATTGACATCCTGGTCTGCTCCATGGCCATCGGCGTGCCTGGCACGCCGGAAGAGCTGACTGTGGAGGAGTGGGAGCGCAGTATCCATTACAATTTGAGCGCGGTGTGGTACCTGAACCAGGTCATCGGCAAGCAGATGCTGGCGCAGGGCAAGGGCTGTATCATCAACATCGCCTCCAAGTACGGCATCGTCGTGCCTCCGATGGAACTGCTCTATCCCTCGCCGGAACAGCGCAATCCCCTGCCGTATGGGGTCGCCAAGGCCGGCGTCATCCAGATGACGCGCTACCTGGCCACCGCCTGGGCACGGCGGGGCGTGCGGGTCAATGCCATCAGCCCGGGCGGCTTCTGGCGGCCGGGCACCTACCCCGAGGACTGGGAGCGCAGATATTCCCTGCTGACGCCCGACGGCCGGAGCGGCAACGAGACCGACCTGAAGGGCGCGGTGGTCTACCTGGCTTCCGACGCCTCGGAGCACGTCATCGGCCAGGTCCTGCAGGTGGACGGGGGCTGGACGCTCTGGTAGCCCCGCCGGCTTTGCGTTTTGGGCCTCCTGCGCTACAATCGGGCGATGTCACCCCTGTACCGCAGGAGGCCTTCGCGTCGTGCCGATAGGGGAATTGAGCGCGCTGGGGGCGGCGCTGACCTGGGCGCTGACCGGCGTTTTGCTGACCAACATCAACCGCAAGGTGCACATCCTGGCCATCGGCGCCGTGCGCGCCCTGTCGGCTTCCAGCTTTCTCCTGATCCTGCTGTTCGCCGGCGGGAACTGGGACGAACTGCGGCACCTGGATGCGGAGACATTGGCGCGCATCGTTGCCTCGGTGGTTGTCACGCTGGGCGCCGGCGATACCAGCTTTTTCATCGCCACCAAGCGCATCGGCGTGGCGCGCGCCATGCCCCTCAGTATGATTTACCCCCTGTTCACCTGTCTGCTGGCCTCGCTCTTCCTGGGCGAGCGCATTTCCCTGGCGACCGGCGTGGGCGGTGGGCTGATCCTAGCCGGCGTCTATATGCTCTCCCTGCGCTGGCCGGTGCGGCTGGTTTCCCCGAACCGGGATGACCTGCTGGGGGTGCTGGCCGCCATCGCCGCGGCGGTGTTCTGGTCCGCCGGCTCCGTAGTGCTCACGCCGGCATCGCACCGCATCAGCGCGGTGCCGGCCCATTTCCTGCGCCAGACGCTGACCGCCATCATGTTCTTGACCGTGATGCCCAAGCCGGCCGGCTTCCGCCAATTGGAAAAGCTGACCTTCCGCGAGTGGCTCCAGCTCATCGCCGGCGGGCTGAGCGGGAGCGGCATCGGCTCCATCCTGTATTTCTGGGGACTGCGCGACGCTGGCGCCACCGTTACCGCCGTGCTCATGGCCGCTTCTCCCCTATTCTCCACGCCCATGTCGGTGGCCTTCCTGGGGGAGCGGGTCAACCGGCGGGTGATCGCCGGCACCCTGCTCATCATGGTCGGGGTGTGGTGCGTGATCCTGGGGTAGCGGCCGGCGAAGGGGACAAAAAAGCCCGGCGCACAGGCCGGGCCATATTTCGAGTGAAGCGGGGATTACTTCTTGCCCAACAGTTCCTTGGCCTTGTCGACCGCGGCGGAGGCGTTGGGCGCGTAGCCGTCGGCGCCGATCTCTTCGGCGAACTTCTGGGTGACCGGGGCGCCGCCGACCATGATCTTGACCTTATCGCGCAGGCCGGCTTCCTGGAAGGCCTCGATGACGTCCTTCATGTGCACCATGGTGGTGGTGAGCAGGGCGGACATGCCGACCAGCTCGGCGTTGTGCTTCTTGGCGGCCTCGACGAATTTCTCCGCCGGCACATCGGTGCCCAGGTTGATCACCTGGAAGCCGGCGCCTTCCATCATCATGGCGACGAGGTTCTTTCCGATGTCATGCAGGTCGCCCTTGACGGTGCCGATGACCATGGTGCCCATGGGCTGGACATCGCTTTCCGCCAGGAGGGGCTTGAGGAGGTCCATGCCGGCCTGCATGGCGCGAGCGGCGATGAGCACTTCGGGGACGAAGAGGATGCCATCGCGGAAGTCTTTGCCGACGACGTTCATGCCCTCGATGAGGCCGTTGTTGAGGATCTCGCCCGCGCTCATGCCGGCATCCAGGGCCTGCTTGACGAGAGCGGTAACCTTGGCGGCATCACCTTTGTAGAGGGCTTCAGCCATGTCTTTGAGCAGATCCATCGTTCCTACTCCTTTCCCTGTGTGGTGATTTGGTGGTATACGACCGCATATTCCCACGCTGGGCCGCCATGGCGGTGGCGCTCAGCGCGAATGCCCTGCAGGATGCCGGAGCCGGCGGTGCTCCGCCGATGTACACGCCCAATATACCCGGTTTCGACGATTTTGTCAAGCCGAGCTGGTCTGCTATACAGTAAACTTGACTTTCTGCAGAGAGGTTTTATACTGAAGGTACGGTGGTGCCGGCTTGCATCAGAAGGAGAGGCCCAGCATGCCCCTGCGGCCAGTGGAAACCAAGAAGGTATACATGCGGGTAGTGGAGCAGATCCGCTCGCTCATTGAGAGCGGGGAACTGCGCCCGGGCGACCAGCTCCCCACGACCCAGGAGCTGGCGGAGGCGCTGAGGGTGAGCCGGCCTTCGGTGCGGGAAGCCCTGGCGGCGTTGGAAATCCTGGGGCTGGTGGAATCACGGCCGGGCGCCGGCTGTTTCGTCAAAGAACCGCCGCCCCCGCAGGAAACGCGCGCCGCCCGTCAGACCATTGAGCTGGGATGGGCCAGCGCCGAAGACATCCTGGAAGCGCGCCTGGCGTATGAGCCGATGTGCGCACGCCTGGCGGCACTGCGGCGCACCGAGGACGACCTCAACGAGATGCGCTGTTCGCCGGAGCTGGCCATGGTGGATATCGAGCGGGTGGCCGCGGGACTGCCGGCGCGCTTCCACAACTGTTCCACGCGCCCCCATCTTCCGCCGGAGAACTTCAACGTCAGCCTGCATGCCATCATCGCCCGCGCCAGCAAGAACCCGGTGCTGGCGCAGTTCGGCGAGGCCATTGCCCAGGCGGTGCAGTCCCCCACCTGGCAGAGGATGATGCGGCAGATTTATCTCTCGCCCCGCAACGCCAGCTTTTTCCTCAAGCACTATGAGGCGCTGTATGACGCCATTGAGCGCGGCGATGCGGAGCTGGCGGAATCCACCATGCGCCAGCACTTGCTGGCGCTCAGCGCCACGCTGAACGAGTAGCCGGCGCCGGGCGCGGTGAGATCATGCGGGCAAAACGGGGGCGAATACCGCCGGCCCTATGCCACCGCGCTCGGACGATCCTCTCCGCCCTGTGAGCTTTCTTTCATCATCTCCAGGCAGGAACGGCAGTAGACCGGCCGGCCCTGGGTGGGCACGAACGGCACCACGGTGACCTCGCCGCATTGGGCGCAGGTGGTCTCATACATCACCGGGGGACGGCGGTGCCGATAGCGCCGCTGTTTGCGGCATTCGGGACAGCGTTTGGGGATGTTGTCGAAACCCATCACGGCGAAAAATTCCTGTTCGCCGGCTGGCCAGATGAACTCCTTGCCGCAGTCCTCGCACACCAGCGTTTTGTCGAGAAAGACGATGCGCATGCGGGTCTCCCCTCCCCAAGAAGATGCTGCCAGAGCGAATCACACTTACTGCGATTGTATTGTCCAATGGTAGGAGCGGAGTAAAAGGAAGGTAAAAGAAAGGTTAAAGGAGTGCGGGGGCCAGGCGCTGGGGCGATGCGCCGCTATCCTTTCTCAGCACCCTCGTGTTATAATATGGGCACAGCGCAAACAGCCGGCGCGCCGGCATAAGGAGGCATCATGGCCACACATCGCGGCGAAGAGACATATGAGCGCATCCTGCGCGAGGCGGAGCTGTGCTTCGCACGCTATGGGTACGACGCCACCGGGGTAGCGGAAATTTGCGAGCGCGCCGGCGTCAGCAAAGGCGCCTTCTACCACCATTTTCCCAGCAAGGCGGCCGTTTTCGAGGCGCTCCTTTCCCGCTGGCTGGAGGGCTTGGATGCCCAGCTCCAGCAGATCCGGGCGCAGGCAGGAAGCGCCCCGGCCGCCATCCTGCATATGGCCGGCATGATCCCGGTGATATTCCGCATCGCTGAGGGCCGGCTGCCCATCTTCCTGGAGTTCTGGAGCAAGGCGATCCGCGAGCCGGAGGTCTGGCACGCCACTATTTCCCATTTTCAGCGCTACCGCGCCTTTTTCTCTGACCTGATCCGCGCCGGCATCTCCGCCGGCGATTTCCAGCACGTCCAGCCGGAGCTTGCCGCTCAGATGATCATCTCATTGGCGGTAGGGCTGATCCTGCAGGGACTGTTGGAGCCGAATAAGAAGGAGGACTGGGAGACGTTGACCCAGGAAGCGGTGCGGCTGTTGATGACCAGTTGGGGATGGAAGGGGGACGCACGGGATTAGATCAGGCCGGCCCGCCAGCCTGAAGGATGAAGTCCACAAAGGCGCGCAGGGGCGGCCACTGGGCCCGCTTCTGCGGATAGACCAGGTAGAGATGCCGCCGGCCGTCAATGCCTTGGACGCGCACCGCTACCACATCCGGCCGGCCGCGCTCGTCCAGGGCCAACCGCGAGAGAAAGCCGATGCCGGCGCCGGCAACCACGGCGGCCAGCACCGCATGGGTGCTCCCCAGCTCCAGCACTGCGGCCTGCGTCAGGCGCTCCCTTTCCTCGGGGGAGAGCTGTCCCTCCACAAACTGCCGGGTGGCGGAGCCTGGCTCCCGCAAGATCAGGCGCTCGGACAGCAGTTCCTCCCGGGAAATTATCTGCCGGGAGGCAAAGGGATGCCCTGCCGGCACCGCCAGCACGATCTCATCCTCCACCACCGGGGTGCACACCAGTTCCGGGTCCGCGACCTGACGCCCGATGAAGCCCAGGTCTGCCTGGCCGGCGTGCAAACGTTCCAGGACGCCGGCGCTGTTGGTGATGAAGAGATGCGTCTGAATGTCCGCATGACGCTGTTGGAAGGCCGAGAGCCATTTGGGGAGGAAGAAGTGGCCGGGGGTGGTGCTGGCGGCGATGCGCAGGATGCCGGCGCTCTGCTCCTTCAAGGCGGTGAGGGTTGCCAGCAAGGACTGGTACTGCCGCAGGACATTTTCGGCGTACTCGCGCAGGAGCTGGCCGGCCGGCGTCAGCTCGATGACCCCGCGCCGGCCGCGCACCAGCAGTTGGACGCCCAGCTCGCTCTCCAACGCTTTCAACTGTTTGGAGATGGCCGGCTGGCTGATGTCGAGTTTATGGGCCGCGGCGGAAAGGGTGCCGGCCTCCAGCACCGTCAGAAAGGTCTGTAATGCCTTGATGTTCACCCTCTCCTCCTCTCTCCCGTCCTCCGGGGGCCTCGCTACCTGGCTCAAGGCTACCACAAGCCCCGTCCTTCGTCAACTTGGCCCCGGCGCGGCCGTTCGTCGGGCGCCATTCCCTTTCGCCGGCGGTGGGCGGCGCGCTCCAGGCCTTGCGCCCATGTGCGAGGGCCGCTGCACCTGTTTCCCCCAAAGTTGACGAGCCGGCCGTTGGCATGTACACTATGGCCGGCGGATGCAGGATTTCGCCGACAGCGTGGAAAGGAGCAGTCGTGATGACCCCTCAGCCCGCCCCCAAACAGGTCATTACTCGCGCCCAATGGGTGGCCGCCGATGCCGCCCTGCGCGAGGCGCTCTCCCGCTTCGCCAGCCAGGCCCGCTTCGAAGAGGAGTTTCTGCGCGCTTTCCTCATTTATTGGAGCGCCGAGGACGAAGAGGACCTCCCCATTGACCTGGAGCATGTGGACCCCGATTCCGAGGAATTCCTGCTCACCTTTGAGTGGTTCGTCTATGACTATCGGGAGAGCGAATCGGGCAAGCGCATCATTGACCTGTTCGCTGAGGCGGAGGGGCCGCGCCTGCCGGCCCTCCAGCGCCAGCTCCTGGAGGCTTGGCGCCAGCAGTGCATTGACCTGTACGAGGTCCACCGCATTGAGGACGGCCGGCGCTATCATGTACTGCGCGTCATGACCGGCCAGGAGTACGCCGTGGATGATGAGCCCAGCGCCGGCTCGCTCGCTCCAGGAGACCTGCTGGCGGTACGTCTCCTGCCGGTGGGCGAGCGGTGGTATCCTTCCACGCTGTTCCGGAGCTTTTCGCCGGCCGACCTGCCGCGCCTGACCGCCACCCTGCGTCTGAGCTACGAGGACTTCCAGCAGGAGCACCCCGGGGCAAGCTGGGAGGAGTTCCTGCGCGAGAACGGCTTCCTCTTCAACGATTACACGCTGGAGCGGCGCGCCCTGGCCGAGGCATGGCACGAAAGGGGCACAGAGCCGCCTGCCCCCGCGGATGAGGAACGCGAACCATCGGCCAGGGACCGCCGGCGGTGGGAAACCGCCCTTCGGCAGGCGTATGAACAGTGGCTGGAGCGCCCGTCGCCGGCGCTGGACATGCAAACCCCTCTGGAGGCGGCGTCAGACCCACAGCTCCGCCCGCGCCTGAAAGATATCCTCCAGCAGATGGAGGAGATCGAGGCCTCGTTCGCCTGGGCGGGGGAGCCGGCGTTGGACTGGAAGGCGTTCATCCGGGAGAAAGGGCTGTTGTGAGAGGAACTGCCGCCCCACGCTGGTAGGGATTTATCGGCTGATGCTGGAATTTGCGGTGAGACACCCGGCCGGCGGTATGCCGGCGCCTGCCCTCTCGGCAGAGCAGATCATCTCCACCGTGGCTGTGCGACTGCGAGGCGTAGAAGAGCCGCATGCGCTTCTGCGCGCCGCTATGAATGCCCTGGCGGAGATCGGGCTGGACAGCCTGTTCTTCCTCCGGCACTCGAAGCGGGGCGGCCTGGTGCTGGAAGATATCGTCCCGTCCCCACTGGCTCCTTTCGCTCTCTCGCCCGCATCCGCCCTTAAACCTCCCTCCATCCCCCTGCATCACCGGTTGGTGCGCGCCTTCCGCCGCAATCAGGTGGAGATCGCCGGCGGCGGCGAGGTGAGCTTGCTGATGCAGACGCTGGGCGGGCGTCTGCCGGACGAGCAGTCGGATAAACGCGGCGCGGCCTTTATCCCCCTACACGCCGATATCTATCAGGGTGTGCTGGTGCTCATCGGCTCGGGAATTGGGCCCGCGTGCCGGCCGGCGATGGAAGCGCTGTCCGCTCTGCTCAACGGCCTGCTGGCCGGTGCCGAGCGGCTGGAGCAGGGACGCCAGCGCCGGCCCCAGAGCGAGTGGCTGTATCAGGCGTTGGCCGCTCTCCAACAGGCGCCTCTCGAACGCCGTGCCCTGGCGGAGACGGCACTGCGCATCCTCAAAGAACATCCCTCCGGCGCACTGGCCGTCCTGGCCCTGCGGGAAGGCGATGGACTGGAAGTGTACGACTCCATCACGCAGGCGCTGGTCCGGCTTCCCCCGAACCAGGCCGGCATTCTCGGCCGGGTGCTGTCCAGCGGCCACGCATTGATCACGAAAGACGCCGCGCCCCGTTCCATTCTGGGGAAGCTGGCCGAATCTTGCCCGCCGGCGGCCTGTGCGGTGGCGGTCCCCCTGCTGGCCGGCGTCGAGCAGAGCGAGGTCATCGGCGCGCTTTGTCTGGCGGGCGAGACAGCCGGCCAGCTCGACGAAGAGGATATCCCGGGGCTGGAAGTGCTGGCCAACTGTCTGGTGGTGGCGCTGGGCGGCGCAGAGCTTCTGAAGAGCACACAGCAGGCACTGCGGGAGCAGGTGCTCACCTGGAACACGCTGGTGGAGGTTGGCCGGCGGATCGTCCGCTCCCTGGATTCGGAAAAGGTGGCCAGGGAGCTGTTGGAGGTGCTGGTCAAGCTGGTGGGTGCCGAGGCGGGGTTCCGTATCCTGGTGAACGATGCCCACACCCACCTGGCTGTTGTGGATGTGATAGGGCTCCCGCCTGAAGACTATCTGAGCACAGGGAAGCCCCTGCAGGGCACCCTGATGGAATGGGTCTTACAGCATCAGCAGACCCTCTGGATACCCGATACCAGTACCGCCGGCTGGTACACCCCTCTTTTCTCCCAGTACACTCGTCCTGTGCCGCGGAATCTCCTGATGGTCCCGGTTCTGGCCGGCGGCAAAATCGTCGGCGCGCTTGCCCTGACCAACAAACGCCCCGGCACCTTCACGGCGCAGGATGTGCAGGTCGCGGAAATCATGGCCTCCTGGCTGTCCCATGTGCAGGAGAATACCCGCCTGTACATGCAAAGCCGCCGGCAGTTCGAGCGCCTGGAAGCGGCCCTGGTACACGCCGGCCAGGCGCTGGCCAGCGGATATAACCTGCGCGCCACGTTGGAAACCATTGTGCGGACGGCGGTCGAGCTGGTGGGTGGAGATGCCGGCGGCATTGACCTGGCGGACCCTGACAACCGGGTGATGCGCCTGGCCGCCAGCCATGGGTTCGTCCATGAATACCTTCTGCCCACACTCCCCATCGAGAACAGCCTGGTGGGGGCCGTCTTCCGCACCGGCCGGCCGCTGACCGTGAATGACATGCTTGCGGATGAACGGGTGGCCAGCCGGGTGCTCATCCAGAAGTTGGAGGTGCGTTCGGGCGCCTTTGTTCCGCTGGAGGATGACGCCGGCCGGTTAGGGACGCTGTCAGTGATGCGCCGGCGGGTGGAGCCTTTCACCGCTGAGGAGCTCCAGGTACTGCGCTCCTTCGCCCAGCGCGCCGCCACCGCTATCCGCACCGCCCGCTGGCGGGAGGAGTTACTGCGTCAGGCGGAAACCATCGAGGCCATCATGCAGGCCACCGATGACCTCGTCATCGTGCTGGACCAGGAGGGAGTGCTGGAATATGCAAACCCCCGCGCCCGTTCCTTCTGGTCGGCCGAGATGGCGGATCAATCGCAGGCCTCCCCGGAAATTCGGGAAAGCCTGCGCCGGCTGGCCCAGCGCTGTCAGCGCGCCCTGGCCGGCGAAATGGACATGCCCTTCATCTTCCCCTGGGTCATGCCGGACGGCCGGCGCTTTGACTTCTCCGTTGCAGTGACATCCATGGGGGATCGCCGCTACCTGATCACCGCCTGCGATGTCACCGAGATCAGCGCGCTGGAGCGCTTTTACCAGGCGCTGGTGCGTCGGATGCACCATGCCCTGCGCTCTCCTCTTTCCACGGTGCTGGCCACCCTTCAACTGCTCGCGGACACCCCCCAGCTCTCGCCGGAAAAGCGCCGGCAGTGCCTGGAGCGCGCCCTGGAGCAACTGCAGGCGATGAAAGCCCAGCTCGAACAGCTCGAAGTGTACAGCTTTTACCTCCAGCCGGTGGCCGCCGGCCGCCCCGGGCGGTGTGATGTCAGGCTGGCGCTGGAAGCGGTCCTGCATGACATGCAGGCGCTCTGCCCGGACTGCGATCTCCAGATGCAGGCCGGCGAGGGGCCTCTGCCGGCGGCTGTTCCGCTGGACCTGCTGGTACAGCTCCTGCACCGGATGTTCACGCTTGTCCTGCAGATGGCGCCGCGCACCAGGGTGACAATGCATCTGACATCCGCTCCCACAGGGATATGTCTGACAATGCACATCCCCCATCTGCACGACTTTTCCGTTCCCCTGATTGCCGGCCACGTCCCGATAGAGGAAATCGGCTGGGAGGCGCTCTCGGAGGAGCATGCGGCCTCTCTGGCCCGCTGGGCCGAATGGGTGCTGATACAACATCTGGTGGAAGGTCTGGGTGGACGCCTGGAGCTTTCCCCTGGCGATCCGGATTTCACGCTGGAGCTGGTTCTGCCGGCCTGGCAGGATGCGGCCGGCCCCGTCCAGCCCTCGTCCATCCCGGTGGACGGCGCAGGGACATGACAGCGGGTGCAAGATGGCAGAGCTGATTTCTCATCCAACAGCCTGTAGACATCGTTCCGCCGGCGAATGGCTGGCTGACTGCCTGCGCGCCCTGTCGTCCTGCCGCACCACGGCTGAACTGCTGGACGCCCTGCGCGCCGCGCTGGGAGACTGCGGCTGGCACGCGGACTGGCTCGAGGCACGAACGGATGCTGTGCCTTCCATTTCCGCCGGCAACCCTGAGCCGGTCGTCCATGTCCCCGTGCCCCGGGAGCCGCCGTATATTGGATGGTTGGCGATATCCTGGCCGGCGGGAGCGCCGGCGCCCGAACAACGCGCGTTGGAGGCCCTGGCCGATGCGTTGGCGGTATTATGGGAGATGCGCCGGCGCGAGCAGGAAGAGTCCCGCCGGCAGGCCCATCGCGATATCCTGGCTGAGCTGTACGCCGCCCTCTATACCAGTGGTCATGCCGTGACCGCCCTGGCCATGACGGTGGAGGAACTGCTGGGGCGCGACCCCCTGCTGGAGCGGGTAGTCTGCGGCATCGTTCAGGGCGAGGAGCTGTATCTGCCGGCATGGGAAGCGCGCGGCTGGCCAGGCCGCTACCCTGTGCCGGCCTGGCTCTGGCCGGCGTTGGAGGCAGACGGAGATGTGGTGGAACTGCCCCGCACTGCTGGCCTGGCCGGCGAACCCCTTTCCCTGAAGGGGCCGGCCATTGCCGTCACCGTTCGCCCCCCGGACCCAACCTGCCCGGCGCGCGGCGTCATATGGCTGGAGCGTCGGGATACAGCGCCCTGGGATGAGGAGAGCAAACGCTTTCTGAAGGCCGCTGCGTTCTCTATCCGGATGTCCGTGCAGAACTGGCAGTTGTTCCAGGGGCTGGACCATGAGCTGGACAGTCATCTCCGACAGTTGAAGGCTGTTGTGCAGATCGGGCAGATTGTTACGGCCAGCCTCGAGATGGACGAGATTTTACAGCGCGTGCTGGGGTGTGCGGTGGAATTCTTGCACGCGGAGCGCGGCGTCATCGTCGGGGTGGACCTGGGCGCCGGCGTCATGACTATCCGGGAGGTCCTGGGGCCCCACCGGGCGGATTATCTCGGCCAGACGCGCCCTCTGGCCGGCACCCTGTCGGAGTGGGTGGCGCGCCGGCGGGAAGTGGTCTGCATTCCCGATACCACTGTCTCCGGCTGGTACGACCCGTACATCGCCGGCTGGCTGACCGGTTCGCCGCCGCGCAGTATCCTTGCCCTCCCGCTCCAGCGCGGCGAGCAGGTTATCGGCGTCCTGTTCTGTCTGGACAAGAAAGAAGGGACATTTGGGCCAGAGGACATCGAACTGGCGCAGGCAGTTTCCGATTGGGCGGCGATCGCCCTGGAAAACGCGGAGCTGTATGCCTCGGTTCGCTCCACGGAAGAGGGTTGGCGGCGCGTGGCCGTGGGGTTAGGCTCGGCCATCGCCTGGGAGCAAAGCGAGGAGAGCATCTACAAGACGGTGATGGACCTGTCGCTCGAGGCGCTGGGCGTAGACGCCTGCGCGGTGGAGATACTGTCAGCGGACGGTGAAACGCTGGAATGCCGTGCCTCGCGCAATTTGCCCCCGCCCCTGGAGCCGCGCTGCGCGCCGGTGAAGCTGTGCATCAGCGGGAAGGCCCTCCTGCGCAACGAGCCGGTCCTGATCCACGATATCCCGTCGGATGAGCGGCTGTACCGCCGGCAGAACGCACGCATATCCCCTTACCGCTCCGCGCTGTGCGTTCCACTGCGGACGGACAGCGGCGCCTTCGGGGTATTCACCGTGTACCGCCGGCCGGCGGCCGCCTTCGATGCGCAGGACATCCAGCTTGTCACGGCGTTCGCCGACCACATGGCCGCCGGCATCGAACGGGTGCGCCTGCTGGAAGGCCGCCGCCAGCAGAGCCTCTACCTGCGCTCCCTGCTGGACAATATTTCCGAGGTTATCTTCATCCTCAATGCGGAGGGGCAGGTGGAGCTGGCCAATCGCGCCGGCCGGGAGCTGTCCCGCATCAGCCGCTTCCCGGGGATGAGGCATGTGCGGGAGACAGCGCCGGCGTACTTCCCCTCCCCGCCAGAGGATCAGCCCCCTGACCCCTTCCCATTCGCCCCTATTATCCTGGCGCGTGCTCGGGCGGGAGACCAGGGACCGTTCGTCCTGGAGGTTGACACCGGGGCGGGGCGGCCGGCGCATCTGATGGTGCGTGTCTTCCCGCTGGAAGCCGGCCGGCGCTATCTGGTGATCGGGCGCGACACCTCCCGCCAGCAGTACCTGGAACGCTGGCGCTATGAGGCCCTGCGCAACCTCCACCATGAACTGCGCACACCGCTTGCGGGTGTGCTTGGCTTCGTCCAGTACCTGCTGATGACCAGCGGCGTTCCCCAGGCCACATGGGAGCACTGCCTGCAGAGCGCCCGGGAACAGGCCCTGCGCCTGCAGAATCTGCTGGATGACCTTCACATGTACAACACCCTCCCGCTGTGGGGGGTGCAGGCTCCCTTCGCCTGCACCGAGGTGTGGGGCGTTATCCAGATGGTCATTCAGCTCATTCAGCGGCGCTACGGCGGCCGGGTTGCGTTCTGCCTGGAGGGAGAGCGCTCGGTCCCGAAGGTGGTCTTTGACAGCAAACTGCTCCAGCGGGTGCTGTGGCACCTGGTGGATAACGCGGTGAAGTTCTCGCCGGCGGACCAGCCGGTGACCATCCGGGTGGAGGTACTGCGCGATGCGTTCGGCGATTGGGTGGAGGTGCAGGTCCGTGACCGCGGCATTGGCATCTCACCGGCCGAGCTGGAGCGGCTGTTCGACCCGTTCCACCAGGCGGACGACCGGGTGGAACGGCGCTATGCCGGCCTCGGCCTTGGCCTGACGCTGGTGCGGCGCGCCGTAGAGGGCGCCGGCGGCTACATTCGGGTGGAAAGCCGGCTGGGTGAGGGGAGCTGTTTCGCGATTCGCCTGCCCGTTTGCCCGCCGCAGTGCGGTCAGAGCAAATAGCGCAGCCAGAGATACAGCGTGGAGAGCAACAGCACCGCCAGCGTGCTGGCCACGCTGTACGAGAGGTAGCGCTTAAAGGAAATGGGATAGCCGGCCCGTTGGGCGACGGTCGCCACCACCAGGTTAGCCGACGCCCCCACCAGCGTCAGATTCCCCCCGAAGTCGGCCCCCATAATCAGCGCCCACCACAGCGGCCCCGCCGGCATGGCCTTCCCCAACTGCTGTACCAGAGGAATCAGAGTAGCAGTGTAAGGGATATTGTCCACGATGCCGGAGAACAGGGCGGAAAACCACAGCAGGAGATTGGCGGTCAGCCGCAGGTTCCCTTTGGTGATATTCAGGACAGCGCCGGCAATGGCGGCGATGACGCCGGTTTTGACCATGGCCGCCACCATGATGAACAAGCCGATGAAAAAGAAGAGCGTGGTCCATTCCACCTCGCGCAGATGCTCAAAGGGGTCCCGGCGGGTGATAATGAGGAGCAGAGAGGCGCCGGCCATGGCGATGGTGGCCGGCTCCAGCCCCAGCATACCATGGAAGATGAACCCGACCAGCACCAGGCCCATGACGACAAGGGATTGGCGCAGTAAGCGTCGATCGGTGATGAGGCCGCTGGCATCGAGGCGGGAGACGACCGTGGCCGGGTCGATCTCACGCCGGATCCGCAGGGCTAATATGCCGATCAGCGCTCCCAGGCACAGCAGGGTGATGGGGAGCATGTTGCCGGCGAAGGTCAAGAAGTCCAGGTTGGCCGCGCTCGCCACCAGGATGTTGGGCGGGTCTCCGATAATGGTCGCCGCGCCGCCGATGTTCGACGACATAATCTCCGCCACGAGGAACGGGGTAGGGCTGACGTGCAGGGCGGAGGCGATGAACAGTGTGATGGGCGCGATGAGCACCACGATGGTGACATTGTCCAGGATGGCGGAGGCGCCGGCGGTGACCAGGCACAGCATCGCCATGATGAGAAGCGGCCGGCCGCGGCCGGCGTTCACCGACTGCACGGCGATCCACTGAAACACGCCGGTCTCGCTCATGATATTGGCGATGACCATCATTCCGACCAGCAGGAGGATGACGTTGAAGTCAATGGCGGAGAACGCTTCTTCCTGGGAGAGGATGCCGGCGAGGATCAGGAGCATGCCGCCGGCCAGCGCCACTACCGTGCGGTGGAGCCTCTCGGTCGCGATGATGACATACGCCAGGACAAATATGACAGCGGTGAAGATGGCGGGGAAGGTCATGGGCGCTTCTCAAGGCAGGGGGGCAGTTCGCCGGCGGTGACCAAGGCGAGCATATTCAGGGTGTCCACATAGCCGATGACATGGCGGGTCTGATCCACGACCGGCAGGCCGGGCAGTTTGTGCTTGTGCAGTTTGGCAAAGGCTTCTCGGAGGGGGTCGCTGGCGTGGACGAAGATCGGCTCCTCCATCAGGTCGCCGGCACTGCGGGCCTTGAACAGCGAGGCATACTCCAGCACCTCTTCCAGCTCCGACATTTGTTGGAGGAATTCCTCCGGCATGATGTGCATCAGCAGTTCGCTGGCCAGGAGCTGGGCGCGAATGATGCCGATGAGCCGGCCTTCCTCATTGACCACACAGGCCAGGCGCGCGTCCGGATGGCGGACCATCTCCTGCGCCACGCTCATCAGGGAATCATCGGGGTGGACGATGGCCGGCTGAATCGGGCGCATGGCGAGCACCTGGGAGACCGGGATACAGCGGATGCGCTCCCGCTCCGTCGTCGGCGGGGGCGCCGGCGCGGTAGCCGCCAGCTCCTCCGGGGAAGGCGGCCGGCGCTTATGCACGCCCAGCGTGCGCAGTACTGGCAGTACAAAGAGGATGCCGCTGTGAGGGCGGTCAAAGCTCCCGACCAACTGCTCCGCTTCGGCAATGGCCTGTTCCAGCAGTTCTTCGTCGGGGATCACGGAGATGAGAAGGCGCTGTTGTGTCTCCTCCTCGACCTCCCTGCCCAGCACGGTCAGGCCCAGGCGCTCCAGCCAGGACATGGCATGATAGCCCCCCATACTGCGCACGATAGTGGTGCCGGGGATGCCGATGGCGTGCCAGCGCTCCAGCAGTTTCGGGAGGATGTCCACATCCTCCAGCACTACCAGCAGGAGATACATGCTGGTCCTCCTTTCGGGGGGCGCCGGCGGGCCGGCGCTCAATCCATATACCCCAGGCCGCGCAGCCGCCGGCGGATCTCCTCTTCCTCTTCCGCCCGGTACGTGCCAGCGTGGGCCGCCTCAAGAGCGAAATGTTCCTGCTCCTCGGTGAAGCGGTGCAGTTCGTCAAAGAGCCGGCCGGCCTTGGGGGACGCCTGGATAAGGTTGCGGCGCTCCAGCGGGTCGGTGCGGAGGTCATACAGCCCGTCCGGGGCATTGTCCACGGCGATGAGCTTGTCATAGCCGGCATAGAGGGCGCGCCACAGAGACAGGCACTTGTACGGTTCCAATATCTCCGGATCGCGGCGCTCGATGACGCTGACGAAGTTGGTGGGGGAATAGGCCTCGGAGATGACCCGCTCGCGGGCCGGCGTGCGCCCCTGCACCGTGGAGCGCAGGCTCAGCTCCTCGGCGGTGCCCAGCGGGTCCTCGGAGGGGATGCCGGCATGCTCCAGGATGGTGTGGAAGATGCGGCGGGTGGAGACTGGTTCGGCGATGCGCCGGCCGGCGAATTCCCCGCCCGGGAAGTGCACCACCAGCGGCACATGTACCACTTCCTGGAATAGGGTGAAGGCGTGGCCCATATAGTGGTGCTCGCCGAACCCCTCCCCGTGGTCCGCCACCACGATGACCAGGGTGTTATCCCAGGCGTGCAGGTCGTCGAGGGTATCGAACAGCCGGCCGAGATGATGGTCCTGGAAGGCAACCTCGGCGTCGTACATGGCCTGGATGGCGGCCAGCTCCATCTCGGTGAGGGGCTGGACGATGGGGGTGGCCCAGCGGTAGGCCTGCGTGTTGAAGCGGCTGACGAAGCGCCGTGCCTCTTTATCCCGGCTGACCCACTGGGCATACTTGCGCACGAAGGGAAGCGCCGGCCAGTAGGGCAGGTGCGTCTCCATCAGGTTGATAAACATGAAGAAGGGAGTTTCATCGGAGTCGGGGTAGAAGGCGCGCACGTAGCGCTCCACATCGCGCATGGAGCGGATCACATCCCCCTTGAAATTGCCCAGCCGCGACCAGAAGGGCACGAAGAAGGACTCCTGCGAAAGGGCCAGCAGGCGCTCCGACTTGCCGAACTGCCGCTCGATGGCGTGCACTACCTGGGCGATGCCCCTGCGCACGGCCTCGATGCCCCGCGCCACCGGGTTGGGCGCGACTTTGGGCGCCGGCACCACATCCGGCACAAAGCTGGCGTAGTTATAGAAGCGGTCAAACCCCCGCTGAATGCCGTTGTTCAGCACCCCCACCAGCGGGTTGTTGCAGAAAGCGAAGGTGAGATAGCCGTGGTCCCGCAGGATCTCGGTGATGGTGGGCAGAGTGGGCGGGATGGCCCGGTCGGACTGCACTGTCTGGTGCAGGAGGGGGTACTGGCCGGTGAACATGGACACATGCGCGGGGATGGTCCACTGCGCCGGCGATATGGCCTGCTCGAACAGCGCGGCGCGCTCCGCAAACTGGTCCAGGGATGGGCTGGTCTCACGGCTGTAACCGTAGCAGGACAGCCGATCCACTCGCTGGGTATCCAGCACTACCAGAATCACATTCGGACGACGTTTCATCCAACAGCCTTTCTAGGGGCGGACATTTTCAGGGCATTTTGTAGCCGAAATAGCGCAACTGTCGTTCGTCCTGCCGCCACTTTTTGCGTACTTTTACCCATAATTCCAGGTACACCTGGTGCCCGAGGAAATGTTCGATCTCCCGACGGGCGGCGGTGCCGATGCGCTTGAGCATCTCGCCCTTGGCGCCGATAATGATGCCCTTCTGGCTCTCGCGCTCGACGTAGATGACCGCGCTGATGTAGGTGAGGTCCGGCCGGCGCTCCTTGAACTCCTCCACCACCACCGCCACGCCGTGGGGCACTTCTTCATAGGTGTGCAGGAGCACCTGCTCTCGGATCAGCTCCGCCGCCATGAAGCGCTCTTCCTGGTCAGTGATCTGGTCGGGCGGATAATAGCGCGGGCCGAAGGGCAGGCGCTCGATAATCATCTCCCGCAGTTTGTCCAGGTTGTCGCCGCGGGTGGCGGAGATAAGGATCCAGTCGTCGAATTGGCCCAGGGCCAGGTAGGCCTCGGTGTGGGGCTGGATGTCCGCCGGCCTCAGCAGGTCCACCTTGTTCATCGCCAGCAGTACCGGCGCCTGGCTCTTGCGCGCCAGCAGATCGGCCACCATGCGGTCCTCGTCCGTCGGCATCACCGAGACATCCACCATGAAGACGACGACGTCCGCCTCAGGCACGGCGCTGGTGGCCGTCGCCACCAGATATTGGCCCAGCTTATGGCGCGGTTGATGGATGCCCGGCGTGTCCACAAAGACGATCTGGGCGTTGGGCAGGGTCAGGATGCCCAGCAGACGGTTGCGGGTGGTCTGGGGCTTGGGGGTGACGATGGCGACCTTCTGGCCCAGATAGGCGTTCATGAGGGAGGATTTGCCCACGTTGGGCCGGCCCACCACCGCCACGAACCCGGAGCGGTGATCCGGCGGGAGCGGTTCCTCGTACCAGGGCACTTCCTCCGCCGCCGGCTCGATGGCGTTCTGCTTTTCCTCAATATCCAGCGTGCCGGCATCCTCGTGTTCCATATCCCGCGCCTCTCTCAACTGGTGCCGAACTTAAACGGATTGAAGTCCGTGCCGTAATCGAAGTAATCTTCCTGCTCGGCCTGCTTCAGCCAGCGCACGATCTGATAGGTCAGCGGGGTTGCCAGCGCTTCCACCCCGCACTTGAAGATATAGTTGGACAGGATGACGCTGAAAAGCAGGCTGGTGGGAAGGGCGCCGGCAAAGGCGATGGTGACGAACAGCAGGGTATCCACCCCTTCGCCCACCAGGGTGGAGCCGATGGTGCGCGTCCAGAGCCAGCGGCCTCTGGTCAGGATTTTCATCTTAGCCAGGACATAGGAGTTGGAGAATTCGCCGGCGAAGTAGGCCACCAGGCTGGCGATGACGATGCGGGGGGTCTGCCCCAGGATGGCCATGAAAGCCTCCTGGTGCTCCCAGCCGCTGGCCGGCGGAAGCGCCCCCACAATCATGAAGGTCAGCGCCGCCAGCGCCGAGCACCCGAACCCGGTCCAGATGACGCGCCGGGAGCGGCGGTACCCGTAGACCTCGGTCAAGATGTCGCCGAAGATATAGCTGATGGGAAAGAGGATGGTCCCCCCGTCGAAAGTAAAGGGGCCCAGGTCCAGGATTTTACTGCTGGCGACATTGCTGATCAGCAGTACCGCTACGAAAAGGGCCATGATCAGGTCGAAATAGCGGTAGGCTCTGCGGTTCTCCATATCCCGGTTCATCGTCGTCCCCAATTATGCTTCGAACTCATCCGCCGGCCCGCAAACCGCCATCTTCGGCCGCTCCCACAGCCGGCAGAAGGCGCACAGGTCGCCGGCGGTGGTGGGCTGGCCACAGCGCCGGCAGTCCTGCATCTGCACCGCTTCCTCCTCGGCAAAGCGGATCGTCCCCTCTTCCTTCGCCTTGAGGAAGGAGAGGTAGAAATGCAGTTTGGCGCCCGGCGAACGCCCCTCGAGCTGATTCAGCAGTTCCTTGTAGAAAATGGTCTTGGCGCCGACGGAATAGGGGCATTCGTCGTAGATGTAATCAATGCCCCGCACCAGGGAATAGGCCGCCATCTCGCGCTCGTACATCAGGCAGAGCGGTTTGACCTTGCGTGCCAGGTGGGGATGGGTAGATGGCAGTACCGGCGCCTGCCGGCCGAGATAGCCGGCCTGCCAGTGCAGGGTGTTCTGCATCAGCACGGCCGCCTCGTCATCCAGGTTATGGCCGGTGGCGATGGCGGCAAAGCCCCCCTCATAGGCCACCCGGTTCATGATGTGCCGCTTCACCAGTCCACAGAGGGAGCAGGTTTTGGCGCCGCGCCGGGAGCGCCGGGCAAGCTCCGGGATGGAACAGCCGTAGGTCTCGCGCACATCTACCACGCGATAGGGCAGGCCCCCGCGCGCGGCGGCGAAGGCCTCCACCTTGGCCTTGGATTCGGCGGAATAACCGCCGCCGATGCCCAGGTCAATGTACAGCCCTTCCGCGGCATAGCCTAGGCGGTAGAGGATATCCCACAGCGCCAGGCTGTCCTTTCCGCCAGAGACGGCCACCAGCACCTTGTCTTCCGGGCGGAACATGCGGAAGCGCTTGATGGTTTGCCCGACGCGCGCCGGCACCCACTCGAGGTAATGTTCCTCGCAGAGGGCCAGCTTATGCTGAGGCATATTGATGACTGCCGGCGCGCCGCACTTGCGACAGCGCATCCCCCGACGCACGCTCATCTCACCCTCCCGAAATGACCGAGATCAGGGTGATGACATCGTCCGGGCGAGTCAGGGTCTCTTCATTGATAAGTTTGCCGTCGCGCATAGCCAGCACGGCGTGCGGGTCCAGGCCGGCCTTCTTAATCGCATCGCGCACCGTCATGCCGGCCGGCAGTTCCCAGGTTTTATCTCGCAGGATGAGCTTGACCATCCCTTTTTCCATACGATTGTACCGATGTGCCCCGTAAGATTTGCATATTCCATTGTACCCTGAACGGCGGGGCTGTCAAACCCAAGGGCTGGTTGGACGGCGCGGGGGCAGGCGGGGCTTTCAGCGGAAAGCGGGGGACCGCCGGCGCGGCTGTGGGCGCTTGCGAAAGAGGTGCCGCACGGTCTGCAGGACTTCTCCGAGGGCGGCGCCGGCCTGGCCGGCGCGCCAGAGGGCGCGGGCGCGTCCCCAGCTCGCCCGCGCGTCCGCCGGGTCACTGCTCAGAGCGCGCTCGAAATCGGCCAGGGCTTGGGAGTGCAGGCCGCGCGCCAGCAGGGCCTCGCCGCGCCCCCAGTACAGCTCCGCCTGCCGGCACCCGAACAGCTCCGCCATGCGGTAGGCGTCGATGGCGCGGTTCCAGTACTTGCGGCGCCGGCTGAGATGCGCCAGCGAGAGATAGGCCTGTGGGTCCGATGGGGTCAGTTCGATGGCGCGCTCATAGGCCTGGAACGCCTCGGCATCCCGCCCCAGGCGGGCATAGACGTCCCCCAAGGCAGTATGCCAGCAGGCGCGCGTGGGCAGGCGCTTCAGCGCCTCCTGGTAATCGCGGATGGCCTCCTGATGCCGGCCCATGGCGTGATGCGCCTCCGCGCGGCTGGCAAAGGCCTCGGGAAACTGATCATGGGAGATGGACAGCGCCTGGTCGTAATAGGAGATGGCCTCGGGCAGTTTGCCCTGGGCGGCCAGCGCGTCCCCCCAGCCTTTCAGCGCCTGGGCATCCAGCGGGACGGCAGAGGCGGCAAAGCCGAAATCATCCAGCCGGAGCAGGGACTGGCGGGAGGGCAGTTGGGCTTCCAGCCGGCCGCGATGCAGGAACTGCCGCACCAGGGCGAAATCCTCGATGGCGCCGGTGTAATCGCCGGCCGCCAGCCGTGCCTGCCCGCGGGCCAGATAGGCCGCGGCCGGCTGACCGGCCGGCAGGGGCTTCCCCATTCCCGCTTCCCAAAGGCGGATGGCCTCGCTGAAATCAGCGCCGGCCTGGGCGTGGTCCTCCAGGGCGGCATGGCACAGGCCGCGATGGTAGTAGATAAGCGGGTCCTGCGGCGCCAGTGCCAGGGCCTG
>Ga0080004_1124667_pt1 | contig 42495 bp, 40 predicted proteins | sample WasSprMetagenome_FD_69207 | JGI IMG/M metagenome (GOLD analysis project Ga0080004, IMG submission 69207) | Sulfidic aquatic microbial communities from Washburn Spring, Yellowstone National Park, USA - WS (SPADES assembly) (version 2) | ecosystem: Environmental > Aquatic > Thermal springs > Hot...
CCCCTTTCACAGGGCACCCTTCGACACGGTTACGCTGGGTGGAGTGCGGTACCAGCCCTGCTCCATTTTACAATAATCCACCCGGTGATGCAAAGAGTGCATCCGCGCCGGCAAGCGGCCCATGCCCTTATCCCGCGGGGGTCGGAGTGGATGTGGGTGGGATGGCCGGCGGCTGTGTCGGCGGCGGAGGCGGCGGGGTGGGCGCCGGCGGCTGTGTGGGCGGCGGAGGCGGCAGGGTGGGCGCCGGCGGCTGGGTCGGCGGCACGGTGGGCTGGGGCAGGGGCTCCGCCGGCGTCGGCGTGGAGGTGGGCGGGAGCCATGCCGGCGTGGGTGTCGGGTAGATGGGCGCCGGCGTGGACGTTGGATAGGGGGTCCAGGCCGGCACGGTGGGATATACTGGCGCGGTCGGATATGCCGGCCGGGTCGGCCAGACCGGGGCCGCCGGGATAAACGGCAGGTACAGCACCTGTCCGACGTAAATCAGCTCGCTGGACAGGCAGTTGGCCTGCATAAGCGCTTGCAGGCTCAGCCCACAGCGGAAGGCCAGACTGCTGAGGGTATCGCCGGCCTGCACGCGATAGCGCACCCAGTGGGCCGGCGGCTGGCAGGGCGTCACGGCCGGCGGCGGGGTGGTCCCCGCCAGGATGGGCGTGGTCGGTGTCAGGGCCGGCATTTCGGTGCTGGTCGCTGTCGGCATGGGCGAAAGAAGGGAGGTGGGCGACGGCGCGGCCTGGGCCGGCGTCGGCGTCTCCGTCGGAGGAATGGCCTGCGTCGGAGGGACGGCGGCAGGTGCCGTCGTCGGGGTGCAGGTTTCGGTGGGGGCGGGCGGGGAGGCCTGCGCGACCGGCGTCTGGCCGGCGCGCTGGAACGCCTCGGTCAGGAACATCGCCCCCACCACCGTGGCAAGCACCACCAGCACCACCGCCCCGCTGAGCAGGGTTTGCTTGAGGAGATCACCCTTATCCGCAGATTGGCCAGCCATTGCCCCATCCCCGCTGCCGGCGGTCAGGAGCTGTGCGGTTTGCTTTCGCCCAGCATCCGCTCCAGCTCTTGAATTTGCTCCCGATAGCCGCGAATTTCATCTTCCAGGTTCAATTTGAGCTTGACCATGCTCTCGAGCTTGCGGTTGAGCGCGGCGGCTTCCTGCTGACTGCGGCGGGTCTCTTCCTCCTGGAGGAGGAGCCGGCGGGACAGCCGATCCAGCTCGCGCTGTTTCTCTTCGGCCGCCCGTTCCAGCGCGGCCAGGCGTTGAGCGAACAGCCGGGCGCTCTGCCGCTCCTGCTCAAGCTCTTGGTTCAGGCTCTCTAACCGCGCGCCCCATTCTTCCTCCCGGGCGCGCAGGACCTTTTCGCTTTGTTCCAGCCGCTGGCGCAGGGCATGGAGCAGGCGGGGGGCCGCCAGCAGGGGCGCGATCCAGCCGGCCAGCCGGCCGGCCAACTGTGTCTGGGCGTAGGAGAAGGGCTGTTTCGACTGGCTGTTGCCGGCGACCAATGCCCCGATCGCACGCCCTTCATAGACCAGGGGCTGTACGAGCAGTGGACCGGTCTCGCGACTGCCCATTAATGCGTACAGGAAGCGCAACTGCACGATGTCATCGGCGCCGCCCACCAGCTCCAGCTCCTTGCGGCGCAGTGCCCGACGGATGGCCATCTGCTCGTCCAGGGGGAAGCTGACCATCTCACCGCCGCGGCCCTGCCGCGTCGGGTTATAGACCGCCACCAGGCGCATGCGGTCCTCCAGCCCCCCTTCCAGCAGTCCGATGGCGGCCTGATCCACTCCCAGCGCCCGGGCGATGGGGCCAACCAGCCGGCCGGCGAGCGCCTCGGGTTCGTCCCTGGAGGGAGCGCCGTCCTCGGCCGCCTCTTCCTCCGCCCCCAGCATCTCCAGGAGCATTTCGGCCGTGTTGGTGGCGCGCAGGGGGACGAGGAGCGCCGGCTCGCTGCCGACGGAGACCTCCAGGCGGCCCAAGACCATTTGCGTCATGGCGATGGTGAGCAGGGGATAGCCCAGCAGTGCGGCGGCGCGTTCCCAGGCCGGCGTGCCATCAGGGGCCGGCAGGGCCGCTTCCAGTATCCCCGCCAGCGCGAACAGGAAGAACATGAATGTCAGGGGGATCATATGCCGGCGCGGCTGTTCGGCGCGCGCCAGGCCGATGATGCCGATGAGCGCCAGCAGGAACTGCCATGCGATCCAGAGGTAGCGGTGCCAGGTGGCAAGATAAGGGAGGCCTGCTTCCAGCTCGCCGGCCCAGATGCGGGAAAGGCCGGCGGCGGCCAGCCCGATCAACAGCACCTGGGCGACTAGGAAGGGCCCGTGGAGACCGCGCCAGCGGGTGTGGGGCAGGACCATCGCCCAGACCAACACCGCCAGCGATGCGGTATCGAGGGCGCGCTCCACGACGGGCATCCAAGAGGCCAGGGGGAGCCAGCCGGCGCTGTCCAGCGGGAGTAGGAGCGCCGGCACAGCGCGCAGGGCGATGAGCAGGGCCAGGCCCCAGAGAACAGGGTGGGTTTCTGCCGGCGCGAAGAAGCGGCGTCGGGCGAAAACGATGGCCCACGCCGCGGCCAGCGCCAACAGCACCACGAAGTGGTAGACGAAATGCCACTGGGGTGAACCGATCAGCCCCAGGAGGTTCTCCCATACTGACATGGGCCACTCCCCATCCCTACGGATTGGACTTCGCTGACAATGGGATGAGCGTCGTCGTGCTTCATCGCCATGTCAATCCGATTATACCACAGCGGGGGAGGCCGTTTCAATAGGAGAAAGGTTGGGCCGGCAGGGTTTAAGCTTAAGGGATGCGCCCTATGGGGCGTACAGGAGCCGATACGCGGCGTAATGGGCCATGACCCGTTCGAGATGGAGGCGCGTTTCGGCGATGTCCACCAGGGCGTAGAAGAGGTCGGGGTCACTGCCGCCGGCGATCTGCCGCCAGCGGCGGGCGTTGCCGGGGCCGGCGTTGTAGCCGGCCAGCGCGCTCAGCAAATCTCCCCCGAAGCTTTCCAACTGCTGCTGGATGTAAAAGGCGCCGAACTTGATGTTGATGTACGGCCGATAGAGGTCGCCGGTGGAGAACGGGCGCCAGCCCAACTGGAGCGCGATCCATTCGCCGGTGTCGGGGATAATCTGCATCAGGCCGTGGGCGGCGGCCCAGGACTGCGCCTGGTCGTCGAACAGGCTCTCCTGGCGGATGATGGCGTACAGGAGCAGGGGATCGAGGGAGCGTGCTCTTGCTTCCTCTTCGACCAGCTCCTGGAAATAGTCGGGGTATGCCAGCCGGCCCAGCGCGAGGGGCACCGCGGCCAGCGGCTGGCCGGAAAGAGCGATGACGCGCTGGGCGGCCAGGATGGACTGCCGATGCGCCCCCATGTCCTGGAACAGCAGGGCCAATTGGAGCAGGTGCGCGGGCCTGTCCGCGTAGGCCTGGCGGATGAGGTCCATCTCGGCATTGGCCGCTTCCCCCATGCCGATGTTCCACAGTTCCTGGGCGCGCAGGAAGGCCGGCTCACCCGTCAGTTCCCGCGCCAGCGCGTCCGGGGAGAGGGTCTGGCCGCTCCATGCGCGGAGCCACTGCCAGATGTCAGGCTCGGCGGCCGGGTCGCGCGCCGGCGGAGAGGCTTCTTGCCCGATGGCCCGCAGGAGGGCCAGGGCGCGCTGGCCGTAATAATCCAGCGGGTCGCTTTGTGCGACCGCCTGGAGATACGGTACGGCCTGTTCCAGCCGGCCCAGGATGAGGAGGCTTTTGCCGGCCCAGAACTGCGCCTCGCGCGCCGGTGCGCTTTGCGGGGCGGATCCCAGGAGCGTTTCCCAGCTTTCGGCGGCGCCGGCGTAATCCCCCAGGCGATACGCGCACAGGGCGGCGCGGTGCCATGCCTCGGCGCTGGAGGCATGCCCTGGATAGGCGCGCGCCATCTCCACGTACGCCGCGGCGGCCTCTTTCAGCCGGCCGGCCTGCTCCAGCAGTTTGGCGCGGGCAAAGAGCGCCTGCGGCGCCAGGGAATGCTTGGGGAAGGAGCGGGCGAAGCGGGTGTACAGGCTCAGCGCGCCGTCCAGGTCGCCATTGTCCGCCGCCAGTTCGGCGCGCCGCAGCCATGCCTCGCTGGCCCAACGGCTGTCCGGGTATTTGCTGATCACCGTGCGGTAGGCCTGGTCCGCCTGTGCGGTTTCGCCGACGCCGGCGTAGCTGGCGGCCAGGTAATACTGGGCGGTGTCGGCGTCGGTGGTCGGCCGGCCGGCGAGGTAGCGCTGGAAGGCGGCGATGGCCGGCCAGTAGGCGCCGGCGTAGTAATCAATCATGCCGCGCTGGAACTCGTTCACCTCGATCTCGTGATTCACCAGCTCGATGAGGGCCAGGTAGGCGTAGCGACTGCGCTGGTTCTGGGCGATCGCCTGGCGGAAGAAGGGGATGGCCTTGGCGGTTTCGCCGGCCGCCAGCCAGACGGAGCCGGCCTGGTAGAGGATTTTCGCCCGGTAATCCGGGATTCGAGAGAGGCTGAGGATGTGTTCATATTCCTGGACGGCGCCGGCGAAATCGCCGGCGGCCTGCAGCGCACGGGCGCGCGCTTCCCGGTACTGCACCTCGAGGGCCAGGCGCGGCGCATGTTCCGCCGCCTGGAGATAGGCCTCCGCGGCCGAGGGGTGATCGGCCAGGGCGGAGTAGAGGTTGCCGATCCACTCGTAGGTTTTGTCGGCGGTCTCAGGGTGATGGGCGAGGTACTGCTGGAGCTGAGCGATGGCCTCCGCGTATTGGCCGCCGTCCTCCAGCGCTTTGGCCAGCCAGGCCCGGGCATGGTCGGCATGGACATATGTCGGGTAGGCTTCCAGGAGGCGGGAGAAGGCCTGGACCGCTTCATCGGGAAGGCCGGCGTGGAGCGCCGCCTGCCCCAGGTGATACAGCGCGTCGGCCCGCTGCAGTTCCGCACCGGGGTCCTCGGCCAATCCGCGCAGTAATTCGGCGGCCTCTTCATAGCGGCCGTACTGCAGGAGCTGGAGGGCGCGGGTCAGCCGCTCCGCCGGCAAGGGGGTCGGGGTGGGTGTCGGCGACGGCGTGGCGGTTGGTGTGGGCGTCCAGGTGGCGGATGCGGTGGCCGATGGCGCGCTGGTGGGCGGGGGAGAGGATGTCGGCGGGGCGGTGGGCGGCGGGGCCAGGAGCAGGGCGCGACAGCCGGCGGCCATCACAAGAACCGCCGCGGCCAGCAGGGCGATGAGCACGCCAGGAAGCGGGGAGCCGGCATCAGGCCGGCTCCCTTGACGATTCCACCAGCGAAAACGCATGAGCGGTATGCTCGATGTGTGATTACGGCAGGCGGCCCAAGTTGTAGAAGGCGGCCATGCCAGGATAGTATGCGGCGGCCTCCAGCTCTTCCTCGATGCGCAGGAGCTGGTTGTACTTGGCCACGCGATCGGTGCGGCAGGGCGCGCCGGTCTTGATCTGGCCGGTGTTCATGGCGACTGAGAGGTCGGCGATGGTGGTATCCTCGGTCTCGCCGGAGCGGTGGGAGATGACGGCGGTCCAGCCGGCGCGTTTGGCCATCTCAATGGCGGCGATGGTCTCGGTCAGCGTGCCGATCTGGTTGAGCTTGATAAGGATGGAATTGGCCGCCCGCCGCTGGATGCCGATCTTCAGGCGCTCCACGTTGGTCACCAGCAGGTCATCGCCGATGATCTGGATGCGGTCACCCAGCCGCTGGTGCATCAGCACCCAGGAGTCCCAATCGTCCTCGGCCAGGCCATCCTCGATGGAGATGATCGGGTATTTGTTCACCCAATTCTCGTAAAAGGCGACCATCTCCTCGCCGGTGAGGGAGCGGCCCTCTTTCTTGAGATGGTATTTGCCGTCCTCGTAGATTTCGCTGGCGGCGGGGTCCAGGGCCAGGAAGATCTGCTCGCCGGGCGTATAGCCGGCCTTCTCGATGGCCTCGACGATGACCTCCACGGCTTCCTCGTTGGAGCGCAGGGAGGGGGCGAAGCCGCCCTCGTCGCCGATATTGGTGTTGTACCCGCGGCCGGCGAGCACCTTCTTGAGGCTGTGATAGACCTCAGAGCACCAGCGCAGGGCCTCTGCGAAGGATGGCGCTCCCACCGGCATGATCAGGAACTCCTGCAGGTCGGTGGAGCCGACGGCGTGCTTGCCGCCGTTGAGGATGTTCATCATGGGCACCGGCAGGGTGCGGGCCGAGACGCCGCCGATGTAGCGGTAGAGGGGGATTTCCAGCGCGCTGGCCGCCGCCTTGGCCACGGCCAGGGAGACGCCCAGGATGGCGTTGGCACCCAGGTTGCTCTTGTTGGGGGTGCCGTCCAGCTCAATGAGCATCTCGTCAATGCCCACCTGGTCCAGCGCGTCCCAGCCGAGCAGTTCGTTGGCGATGATGTTGTTGACGTTCTCGACGGCCTTGAGCACGCCTTTGCCGTTGTAGCGGGACTTGTCGCCGTCGCGCAGCTCGACCGCCTCATGCGCGCCGGTGGAGGCGCCGGAGGGCACCGCGGCGCGGCCGATGGCCCCGCTTTCCAGAACGACTTCCACCTCCACGGTGGGGTTGCCGCGGGAATCCAGGATTTCCCGGGCGAAGATTTCTTCAATCGTGGTCATAGAGCAGTTCCTCCTTACGGAAATGGATATTGCCAGTTGGGATGGGATCATGCCGGCTTTTGGAGGCCGGCCAGCGCGTACAAGCGCGCGAAGTCAAACCGCTCCTGCATCAGCTCCATAAAGCGCGCCAGCTTCTTGCGCTGATGGAAGCGGGTCTTGCCGAAATACTGATAAATGCGGGCGACCGTGGACATGGTGTCGTATTTAGACAGCACAATGGGTACGCCCACATTCTTTGCCCGCTCCAGGATGACGGTGCTGGGATACAGATTGCCGGTCAGCACCAGACAACGGGTGGACGTCTCCAGCGCCGCGAGCTGGATATCGGCCCGGTCGCCGCCGGTGATGACCGCCTTATTTGGCTTGAGGCGGAAGTACGCCAGGGCGGAATCCACGCTCATGGCGCCGATCATGAAGTGCTCGACAAGCTGGTCCAAGGCATCCTCACAGCACAGCACGCGCCCTTCGACCACCTCGGCCAGCTCTCGGACATCCAGGGACTGCAGGAGCTGGTCTTCGGGCAGGATGCCCAGGACCGGGACGTGGTGACGTTCGAGGTAGGGCTGGAGCACGTCAGAGACGTGTCCCAGGTAGGGGCGCGGCACGGCGTTGATGACCACGCCCAGCATGGTATCGCCGAGGATCTCCCGCGCGGCCAGGACGTCGTCGAGGAGGTTATCGGCGTAGCGGGCGACGACCAGCTCGCGTGCCCCGAGGATATCGGCAAGGCGGTACGCCGGCAGGCCGATCAGAAAACCCTCGCGCAGGTTGGTGCCGGCTTCCAACAGCATCACCTCGCGCCCCTGCGCCAGTTGATGATAGGCCTCCTGGATGCGGCCGGCAAAATCCATCTGCACCTCGCCCCGCAGGATGGCTTCCTCAAACTGTGGGGTGAGGGCGACCGGGTTCAGCAGTTCGTGCGGCTCGGGCAGGGAGAAGGTCTCCTTGATGAAGGCAACGTCGGGGTCGGTGGTTTGGCCGGCGACAGGCCGCGCGGCGCGGCTCACCGGCTTCATATAGCCGAAGCGGATGCCGTCCTGGGAAAAGCGCATGGCCAGGCCGACGCATACAGCGCTTTTGCCGGCGAAGGTCTCAGCGGATGTGACATAAATTGCGACCACGGCTCCCTCCTCCGTGTCGGGCGAGCGCGGAGCGGCTTTCTATCCCACCCATCATACCTGAAATGGGGCAATTCGGCAAGAGAAGGCCCTGCGCCTTCAGAATGGCAGTCGCCTCAAAGGTGATCCTCATCCTGCCGGCGGGGGGTGGGGCGCAGTTTGCGCAGAAGGCGCTCGCGCCGGCGCTCCAGCCCCTCCAGCATGAGCGCTCGCGCCGGCGTGGGGCGCAGGCCGGCCGCGGCGGTGATGGCCTGTTCGGTGGCCTCCAGGGCACGGGCGAGGTCGCGCGTCTGCCATTCATGGTACTTGGCGAGGTCTACCAGGATTTCCACCGCTTGCTCGACCTCGCCGGCGTCCATCAGTGCCTGCCACAGCTCCAGCGCCTCCTCGTGGCGGTGGGCGCGCTTCAGGAGCGCCGAGAGCCGGCGGAGAAGCCGCGTTCGTTCCTCCGGGGAGAGGGGATAGATCAGCGCCTCCCGGTACAGCGTGATGGCGCGATCCAGTTCCCCATGGGATTCGTGCCAGCGGGCGAGGCCGGCCAGCTCCATGGGATGCCGGCCGGTCTCCGCCGGGTTTTCCAGCAGGTAACAGAGATGATTCGCCAGGGTGACCATGGAGAGGATGTCCTGCTGGTTATGGTAGAAGACGCCGGCCAGCGGGGTCGCCTCGCCGGTCTGCAGATACTCGAAGTACAGGCTGGGGATCATCCAGCTCGGCACATCGGTGCCGGCGCGGCGCACCGCCAGGATGGCCTGTTCCAGGGATGAGAGGGCACAGGACATCAGCACGCGGCGCCAGACCCGCCGTGCCGGCCGCAGGAGGTCCATGTGCGGCAGACGGGAGAGCCGGCTGGGCAGGCGCTGGAGCGCCAGCCGTGTCTCCAGAATGGGGATATCGAAGGATCGGCCGTTGAAGCTCCCGAGGGCGCCGAACGGCTCCAGCGCCTCGATCAGGGCGCTCATCTGCGCCGGCTCCTCGTCGTAATCCCGCATGAAATACTGCCGGATGATGAAGGTCCGGTCGTCGGGGAAGAATCCGATGCCTACCAGAAAGGCGTAGGTACCGGTGCCGCCGGCCAACCCGGTCGTTTCCGTGTCCAGGAAGACGATCTGGCGCGGGTCCAGGGCCGGCGTTTGTTCGGGAGGGTCCAGCAGGCGGGCCAGGATTTCAGGGGGGCGGTGGAGCAGGTCGCCCAGAGTCCAGCGGCCGTGCGGCCTGTCGACGGTGAAGCGCTGTTCGGAGACGAAGCAGGGGCCGGCCGGCGTCTCGATAATTTGGCCGGGGACGACTTCCTCGATGGGGCGATAGAGCCGGCGGCGGGTCAGGCCGGCGCTGCGCGCCGGGCTGTTGCGCAGCATTCCCAGGGTTTCCAGACGTCTGCGCCAATCCATCGCTTACTGCTCCGACCGGGTGCCGTCCAGGCCGTCCAGGAAATATGTCTGGTTCATGAAGCGAATCTCCCAGCGCCCATCCGTCCAGCCCAGGCAGTGCACGCCGCAGTTGTGCGTCCAGATGGAAATGCCGTGGCATCCGATGAGCAGGCGCACCATAGTGCCGATGGTGCCGCCGTGGGACACCACCAATACCTTTTCGTGGGAGGATGCCAGGGCGGTCTCGATGATGTGCTGGACGGCGGATTGGACCTGCCGGCGGAAGGACTGATAGCGGGCCGGCAGGGGCGAGAAGCGATCTCCGCAGAGGGGGTCCAGAGGATGCTGGAACTGCGGCAAGACCTCCAGCAGGTGGAATTCCGATTCGCGCAGGGCGTCGATGACCACAGGCGCCGGCGCATCCAGGTGGCGCAGAAGGCCCTCCGCGGTCTGGCGCGCCCGCAGGAGAGGGCTGGTGTACACGGCATCGAAGCGGCCGAAGCGTGCCAGCCAGACGCCGGCGCGCTCCGCCTGCTTCCAGCCCAGCGAGGTGAGCGGGCTGTCGGCGCCGGCTTCCTCCCCGATCAGGTTGTACTGCGACTGCCCATGGCGGATCAGGAATAACAGCATGTTCGCGAACGGTGTCCTACTGCTGGTCCTGCTCTTTTTTCATCTCCTCGCGCGTCTGGGCGAGGTAGTCGTTCAGCTTGCCCAGCAGTTTCTCCAGCTCCTCGTTCAGCTCCCGCAGGCCGGCGGTCATCGCTTCCTGGATATCCTCCACAATGGGACTGCCGGCGGCGGTCTGAATGGTCTCTTCGGCTTTGGCGCGCACCTTTTCGGCTGTCTCGCTGGACAGCAGTTCGTCGAACAGGGTGCGGAATTCCTGGGATACCTTTTGCAGGCCTTCCTGAATCTGGTCCTCCAGGGCGCGCCGCTGGGGGCTGTTCCAGAGCAGCCGGCCGGCTTCCCCCACCTGTTCGCCCAGGCGCTTCAGCTCCTGCTTCAGGTTTTCCAGGTCTTCCGGGCGCAGGCCCTGCCCCTGCGGGTTATTTTCTGTGGACATTCCAGCGCTCCTTTCACTGCCCTTCCGACACAGCGGAGGTATGCTGGCGTTCCGCCAGCCACTGCCGCAACAGCGGCACAACTTCATTTCGGCTGACCGTCACCTGCTCGGCCCTATCCAGGTCCCGCAGGGTGACTTTGCCGGCCTGCACCTCGTCTGGCCCCAGGATGGCGACGAAGGGGATGCCCTTCTGGCTGGCGTAGCGGATTTGGGAGCCGATTTTGCCGACCTCGAAGGACAGTTCGACGTGGATATCCTGCCGGCGCATTTCCTGGCAGAGCTGAATGGAGGCCGGCCGGGTGGACTCGTCGAAGATGGTGACCAGGAGCTGGGCGGTGGTGCGCCCTAACGACGGCGGGTACATGCCCAGTTCCTCGATGACATCAATGATCCGCTCGATGCCCACCGTCGTGCCGGTGACCGGCAGGGAGCGGCCGGTGAAGAGGCCGATCAGCTCGTCGTAGCGGCCGCCGCCGGTGATGCTCCCGATCTTCGGTTCCTGGACGATGGTCTCGTAGATCGGCCCGGTATAATAGCTCAGCCCCCGCACCATGGAGAAGGCGAGCTGATAGCGTTCCTCGGGCACGCCGAATTCGTGCAGGTACTGGATCAGTTCCTCCAGCTCTTTCAGGCCCTTTTCGGCCGCCGGCAGGCCCTCCAGCCGCCGGCGCATGTCGGCCAGCAGTTCCGCGTTGGTGCCCTCCATGCGGAGCAGGGACAGCAGACGGTCAGCGGCTTCCGCCGGCACCCCGCCGGCGAGCATCTCCTGGCGCACGCCCTCTTCCCCGATCTTGTCCAGCTTGTCGATGGAGCGGTACAAGGCGCCGGCCTGCTCACCCTGCACGCCGGCATATTCGCCCAGCGCGGCCAGCAACTGCCGATGATTGATGAAGATGGTGTAATTGGTGAAGCCCAGCCGGCTCAGGACGTCATGGATCAGGGTGATGATCTCGGCGTCTGCCAACATGCTGGCAGTGCCCACGATGTCGGCGTCGCACTGGTAGAACTGGCGGTAGCGGCCTTTGGCCGGCCGCTCCGCCCGCCACACCGGCGCGATCTGATAGCGCTTGAAGGGCAGGCGCAGTCCCGGGTTCATGGCGATGAAGCGGGTCAGCGGCACGGTGAGGTCATAGCGCAGGGCCAGCTCCTCTTTGCCGCCCACATGGCTGACGTCATAAATGAGGCGTTCGGCGTCTTCGCCGTATTTGCCCATCAGCACCGAGCGCAGTTCCACCGCCGGCGTCTCCAGGGGCTCAAAGCCGTAAGCCTTGAAGGTCTTCTCGATCACCCCCATGACGTATTGGCGGAGGATCATCTGCTGAGGGGGGATGTCCCGCATGCCGCGGGGCAGGCGTGGTTCCACGTGCGGCATAATGGTCATGCTCCTCCTGATGGCGTTCTGCGGATGGCCGGCGTGCTTGCGTATAAAAAAGGGAACCAGGTCATATCAGCCATGGTTCCCCTCGCGCCGGATATAAAAGGGGTGGACGACGGGGCTCGAACCCGTAACACCTGGTTCCACAGACCAGTGCTCTACCGTTGAGCTACGCCCACCACGTCTGCTCAGCCCTAAGTATAGCATAACTGGCCAAAACGTGCAAACTTTTCCCGCACTTGCTCCATCAGATTGGGCTTCCTGCCGGCCGGCGGGAGCCCAATTTCAAAGCTTAAAAATCGCCCGATGGGTATGGCAGCCTGCACTGCCCCTTTCCCCGGGCCGGCCGGATATGGTACAATATACGATGCAGAGTTCGAACGAGGGTGAGCATGTCCAGGTTCAAAAGCCTGCTGGACCCGGTGCCAATCGATGACCCTACGGAGACCATCCAGATCCGCAAGCGCGCCAGCCTGCGGGTGCGGGGCCTGGGATGGGGCGGCCTGGCGGTGTGGGTGCTGGTGCTGATGGCCGGCTGGCTCGGCCGGGGCATCATCACGGCCGGCGCAACCGATGGGGTACAGCCCATCGTCGGCGGACTGCTGTTGTTCGGCCTGCTCGGACTGCTGGCCTGGAATGTGCTCCGCCTGTTGGCCGGCTGGCCGGCGCGCTACGTCCTGCAGGGCTATCGGATCCAGCGGCATTATCTCCTGGGAGCTTTGCAAACGCCTCCCTCAGAGATGCGCCAAGTGCGCCTGAAAAATCAGACACTGCAGGCGGAGGTGCTGGGGGCGCTGGACCTGGCGAACGCGGAATCGGTCCAGCCGGCGGCATTGTCCGGCATCTGGAAGGCGCTGGAGACCGGTCATATCCTTCTCTGGGCGCGCGGCCGGCCAACGCCGTACCTGATCCCCTTTGTGCGCCATGCGGAGGCCAAGGCCGCGGAAATCCGCCGCCGGCTGGAACACCTGCGCGCCCGCGGCCTGCTGGCCATCTCGGAGGAGCGGGCGAGCCCGCAGAAGCCCTACGCCTTCTGGGCCGGCGTTATCCCCCAGCTCTTCTACTCCTCCCTGGCCGCCGTTGCTGTCCTGTTCCTTGCCCTGCTCTGGCTGACCCTGTACCTTGTCCGGCCCCAAGACCTCCTGGCCTTCACCGTCATCTGGCTGGTGCTGACCATCCTGACGCCGCTGGTTGGCCTGCCCTGGTTCCTCATCTCGTTCCTGGATTGGTGGTTCTGCGTGTATGTCGTCACGAATAAGCGCATCATCCTGCGGCGCGGCGTCCTGGCGTTGGTGCGGCAGGTCCTGCCGCTGGAGGACGTCAACTCCGTCACGGCGGTGCGGGTGGGGCTGGGGAGGTTCTTGAACGTGGGACATGTGCAGATCACGACCGCCGGCCGCTCCAGCAACCTGGTGATGGAGGATGTATCGGACCCAGTCAGCGTCAGCAACCGCATTCAGGATCTGCAGGAGCTGGTGCGCCGGCAAAGCACTGTCATGGAGTTGAGCGAGATCAACAGCCGGCTGGAGGCTGTCCTGCATCTCCTGCCCCCCTCCGGGCCGGCGAAACAATCGTAAGGATGGGCTATGTCGAGCTTTAAGCCGATCGTCTGGCGCAAAACGATACTGGTGCTCCTGGATGCCCTGAAGGTGCCTATCCTGCAGGTCCTGCTGACGATCGCCATGGTCATCCTGGGGAGACTCGTCCTGAAGCGCGTCAGCGTCATCATACCGCTGAGCCTGGCCGTGATTGCCTGCGGCATCTGGACCACCACCTATCTGGCGCGCCAGCTTCGCGCCGTGGAGAAGGCGGAAAGAGGGAAGAAGGAGGATGGGAAGAAAAAGCTGGAGAGCGAGTCTGCCGCGGCGCGGCGCAAGGTCCTGCTGGCCAAGCTCTCGGCGCCGGTGCGCTGGCTGGTGGCCGGCGTCAGCGGCCTCATGTCCATCGCCTTGACCCTGGCGGTGCTGGTCTCCCTCCTGATCCGTGAGGAGCCGCTCATCCTCTTCATCATTGGCTATTATCTGTTCCTGGCCGCCTGGATCGGCGTCGAGTTCTGGGATTGGTATAACGACCAGTACATCCTGCGGGAGGACCGCATCATTGACATTACCCGTCTGCCCTTGATTTATGAACAGCGCACCGAGGCGCCCCTGGCGATGGTGCAGAACGCCACGGTTTCCCGCACGGGGTGGGGCGTGATCTTCGACTACGGCAATGTGCTGGTGGAGACCGCCGGCTATGCCCGCCCCATCCTGTTCGAGAACGTGCCGCATCCTCAGCGCATTCAGGAGCGCATCTTCCAGCAGATCGACGCCCTGGCCAAGAAACAGCGCACCGAACAGCAGGCCCAGGTCGCCGCGCAGACCCAGCAGTGGTTCGCCGCCTATCACACTCTGGTCGGGGGGATCCGGGATGTGCAGTTCCCCGTGCAGGTCGAAGCCGGCCAGCCATTTTCCATCAAGTGGCATGTGCAGGGGCCGGCGAGCCGGCCGTACCGCACCTGGCTGGTGTGGGACGTGGTGAGCCGGCAAGCGGAAAGGGGGGAGTATCGCTTTGCCGTGCGGCCGTACGGCCGGCCGCCCTATCGGGGGACTATCGCGGAGGATCCGGATGGGGTGGGGAGCGGCCTGCATGCCGTGCGGGGCCTCATGCTGCCGCCCGATGTCAGCAACATGTACTTCCGCGTCGCCGTGCAGTTCGACGGCGAGCAGTTGATATATTCCAGCCCGGAGATGAGCATCCGCGTGGCCGAGCGATATTATGTTTGACGCCGCCGGCGCTGCGCGGTAGAATGGAATTATCCGCAACGGTGCATATCAGGAGACGGGTCTGTCGAAATGCCCGACAAGCGCAGTGTGGATGAGCTGACAATCGAGGAGCTGGAGCAGATCCTGCTCATGCGGAAGCGGCAGGCACGGCTGGAGCGTCTGCGCCGGCTCGGTTCCTCGCGCGCCCCAGCCGCCCACCTGCTGAGCGAGACGGAGGATGAACCGCCCGCCCCCGCGCGCCGGGAGCGCCGGCCGGCCCCTGCCGAACCGACGCCGGCCCGCCGGCGCGTGAACCTGCGCTGGGTGCGGGATACCTTCCTGCTCATCGTCGAGATCCTGGCGCTGATCGGACTGTTGATCGTGCTCGGTGCCTCCCTGCTCAACCTGCGCACCCTGAACCAGGAGGTGGCCCAGGCCCGTGAGCCGGCGCCTACGCCCACTCCCACGCCGCTCATCCAGGTCAAGGTGCTCCCCGGCGCGCATGCCCCACCCAGCAGTATCAGCTCCGTCCCCCAGCGCCTGGCCGACCTGGTACAGCCGCTGGTGCCGGTGCCCATCCCCACTCCCGGTCCTCAGTCGCCGACCCGCATCGTCATCCCCTCCATCGGGGTGGATGCGCCGGTGGTGGAAGGGGATGATTGGGAGCAGTTAAAGAAGGGCGCCGGCCATCACATCGGCTCGGCCAACCCCGGCGAGCGGGGCAACTGCATCATCTCCGCCCATAACGACATCTTCGGCGAGATATTTCGCGACCTGGAGAAGGTGGAGCTGGAGGATGAGGTCCTGGTCTATGCCGGCGATATCGTCTTCCGCTATATCGTGAAGGCCAAGCGCATCGTTGACCCGGACGACGTCACGGTCATGGCACCCACCTCCACGCCGGTGCTGACCCTGATCACCTGTTATCCCTACATGATTGACACGCATCGGTTGGTGGTCATCGCGGAACTTGCCCGCTGATGGTTTCCGTGGCATAATGGCGGAGCGATATCTTGTCGTCAAGGAGCGTATCCAGGCATGGCCAAGAAACAGCAGAAGAGTCGCAAGGTGTCTCAGGCCCGCCGGCAGGCGCCGGCCGCACGCCCCACCTCCGCCGAGGCCGCTCCTGCTTCGGTGCCGGCGTCTCCGCCTCAAGCTTCCGTGCGCGCCGCCCGCACGGAAATGCTCAAGGCCCAAATCATGGAAAACCTGCGCCACGAGTACCGCTATGTGCTGGCGGACCTGCGCCGGCTGGGCATCATCGCGGCGGTGATGTTCGGGGTGCTGATCGCATTGGCCTTTATTTTCCCACTGCTTGGCTTCTAACGCCCTTTCCTGCGTCCGAAACAGCAAGGGGCTTCGCCACAGCGCGAAGCCCCTTTTGCGTGCTTACGCCCGGATTTTCCGCCGTTTTCCCACCCAGAGGCCGATGCCCAGGCCGGCGGCGGTCAGCCCGCACAGCGCCACCCCGATCCACCACGTGATGGGCGAAAAGCGCAGTACCACGAGGCTCTCGCCGGCCGGCAGGGGCACGGCGCGGAAAAGATAGTTGGCGCACAGGACCGGCGCCGGCTTCCCGTTGACCCACGCCTTCCAGCCGGGATAATAGACCTCGCTCAACACCAGAACCCCTTTCGACCCTGTGCGCACCCGGAGAACCATGCGGTTGGGATGCATTTCCAGGATGTGCACCTCGTCCGGGCCGGCCGGCGGCTCCACCTCTGCCGGCGCCTCCAGCACGGCGGTCTCTGCCGGCTCAAAGCCCGGCGCGTGGATGCGGGCGTACGCCTCTTCATGGTCATTGGCGGTGACAATCTGGTGCACGATCCAGGCGCGCGGCAGGGCCTGGGTATTGAGATAGACGTTCAACTGCGGGTCGCCGTCGAAAACGGACACGAAGCGGCTCCAGTCCAGCTCCACGTCCTTGCCGGCGATGACGTATTTCGCGTTCAAGGCATCATACAGGCGCGTGGAGCGGCTCCCCAGCCCGTCCCAATAGCGTGCCGTATCGCGCGGCAGAAGCGGGTTCACGATCCCGGAGACATCGTACAGCCCATAGAGCAGGGCGGTATCGGGCTGCCAGAACTGGTCGATGCCGGTGCGGGCGTCAATGCGGAAGAGCGAGGGGTCGCTTTTCAGAAAAGCGATGATTTCCGGATGGTGGAAGGTGCTGGTCGGGTCCTTCGTCCCCAGGTCAATGTAGCTCCCCGTACTGCTGAGGTCGAAGAAGATGAGCGCGACGGCCAGCACGCCCAGGGTTGCCGGCCGGATGCGGCCGTAGCGGCGCGCGGCGAACAGCGCCAGGCTCCCCAGCGTGAACACCGCGAACAGGCCGGCGCCGTTGGCGGAGACCGACAGGCGCAGGAAAATGGTCGGGTCCTTGTCCTGGCTCAACAAGAGGGCCAGGTACACCACGCACCAGACGGCAAGCACCGCGGCCAGGCCCAACCAGGGCAGGACGCGCCACCAGCGCGCCAGCACCGCCCTTTGCCGGCGCGGCAGGGGCCGCAGGAGCGCGTCCAACCCGAGGGCGCACAGGCCGGCCACGGCGAAATCGAACATGACGATGAAACGCGCCGGCGCCCGCATCTGCCCCATGCCGGGCACCAGTTGATAGAGCCAGCCGTGAAGCAGGGCGTACAATCCCATGGCCACAATGAAGCCGCCGGCCGCCAGCGCCAGCAGGAAGTACCCCAGACGCTCCCGGCGCAGGATGACGCCGGCGGCGGCCAGCAGGAGCGGCAGGATGCCGATGTAGCCCGTCTCCACGCGGTCCCACACGCCCCAGTGCAGGGCCGGCCCGCGCCCGAAAAAGGTCGGCACCAGCAGGCTGATGAACTGACCCGGCGCGAAAGAGTACTGCACCGTCTGGCTGTAGCTCCAGGCGGTGCGCTGGGTGAAGCCGGCGTGGTACAAAGATGGAAGCAAGACCGGCGCGCTGAGGCCGAAGGCGACCGCGCCGGTGAGGAGCAGGTACAGCGCCGGCGAGAGGATGTCCCGCCAAACGCCTTTCCTGCGCCAGCGGGAACCCATCGCCCACACGGCCCAGAAAGCCAGCACCAGCGCGATAAAGAGGGTGATCTGGATATGGCCGGCCAGCGTGGCGATCCCCAGCGTCAGCCCGCTCCAGACAGCCAGCGCCGGCCGGCGGTCCTCCAGAGAGCGGTGGAACAGCAGGAACACCAGCGGCATCCAGGCCGCCACGGCGATCATGTTCAGGTTGCCGAAATGCACGATGAAAAAGTCGGAGAACATGAAGGCCACCGCGCCGGCCAGGCAGGCCAGCCGGCGAAGGCGCCCTTCGGGATGCTCGCGCCGGCGCGCGAAGCGCAGGAAGAGGTACATAGCGGCGCCGGCCAGGAAGAAATGGAAGGCCGCCAGCCATTCGAGATGGCGATAGGTGAAGGCCGGCCTCAGGGCATAGAACAACAGGAACACCGGATAGAGCAGGCCCGACTGAATGTCCCCGATGAAGGGCATCCCGCCGTACAAATACGGGTTCCACAGCGGCAGGATGCCCTGGCGCAGGGAGTCGGCGGCAAAGCGGTAGGTGGGGTAGAGGAACGAGGCCAGGTCGCCGCCGTCCGCCGGCATCCACACATCGCCGGCCAGCAGAGGGCGCCAGAAAAAGCCGATGGCCAGCAGTGCGATCACGGCCAGGTACAGGACATCGCGGTCCAGGTCCTCGGAGAGCCGGCCGCGGCGGCGCGCCCACCACAGGCCGAACCAAGTGCCTATCAGGATAAGTGCTGTCAGCGCAAAGAACATCCGCCCTTCTCCTTACCGCTCACGGTTTGGTCACCTGCACGCTTCCCACGATGAGGCGCTGGCCCTGGGGATTGCCGGCCGCGTCCAGCAGATCGAGGTTGGCCAGCGTCTCGGCATCATAGACGCCGGCGTAGAGGGTGTACTCGCCGGCCGGGGCGTCCGCCGGCAGGGGGATGCGGTAGTATTCCCAGACCAACTCATTCTCCCCCCAGCGGGTGGTCGGCGAGGTGTTGAAGACCGGCTGTCGGTCCTCCTGTGCCCAGCGATGGCCGGCGGCATCCTCCACATGCACGAAGAACTTATAATCCCGCGCCGGCTGGGCCAGGCTGACCCACCACAGCCGCAGGGTGATCTCACTGCCGGCGGGGGATGCATGCGCATCCATGCCGGCCAGCGCGAACTGATTGGCGAAATTGGCCCAAAGCGGAGCGGGTGTCACGATGGTGCTCTCGCGGCCGCGCCAGAGGGCACTGCCGGCAATGATGCCGGCGAGGAGCGCCAGGGCCAGCAGGAGCCGCCGCTCCCGCCGCCGGATCAGCAGTCCGAGGCCGGCGGCCAGCGTCAGCAGGGAGACCCACGTACCCAGCCGGCGCGCCGGCGTTGGGCCGAAGCGAAACGTCACCGCATGCTCGCCGGCCGGTACATCCACCGTCAGCAGTCCCATCGGCGTGCTGGGATAGACCTCCGCCGGCCGGCCATCCACCCACGCCTGCCAGCCGGGGAAATAAAAGCTGTGCAGGCGCAGGGCGGTCGGGCGCAGGGCCGTGAGCCGGAGGCGCAGTTCCGCCGGCGCGTGGTGCTCGACGACCAGGCCGGCGACAGCGGGCGGCGAGCTGGCCCCCAGAGGCGGGGGCGCCGGTAGGATCAGCTCATCGGCCGGCACTGCCACCCAGGCCGGCACCGATTCGAAAATCCAGGGGTCGCGCCACTCCCGTGCCGCCAGGAACAACTGCTGTTCGTAGGCCGCCATGCCCTCCAGGTTCACGTCGGACTCCTGCAGGGGGCGGGAGGCAAAGGGGTACGGCAGAGGGTCATGGGGCAGGGCTAGGAGCGATGTCAGCGCCAGGCCGGCTGTAATGAGCAGGGCGTATGTGCCGGCGCCGGCCCGCCAGAGAAGGGAGGCCCGCGCGGCCGGCGCTGTGGCGGCGAGGCCGGCGCCTATCAGGCCAGCGGTGCCCAGGCTCACTATCAACTGCCAGCGCCAGGGGAACTGCAAGTAAAGCAGTCCCGGGACGGTATGCCATACCCAGGCCGCCGGCCGGGTCATCAGGAAAAGCCCCACTGCCAGGGTCCCGCCGCAGGCAAGCATCCAGTCGCGGGTGTACGGCCCGAGGTGCCGCCAGCGCAAAACGACGATAATGAGCGCGAGGGCCAGGCCAATCACCGCAAGCCGGCTCAGCGGGTGGTCGAAGGCGGTGCCCTGATACGGATAATACCGGTAGACCCAATAGGGCGATACCAAGTCGGGCAGGGAGGCCAGCCGGCGGAGCACCAGGGACGGGTCCTGCACCACGCGCGAGGCGCGGATGGCGCCGGCTTCCCCGAGCATGGGCAGCCAGAAAAAGGCGCTTATGCCGGCGGCACCAGCCGTGCTCACTGCCAAGGGAATGAGCAGGCGGAGCTGGCGCCGGCGCCACAGCCAGATGCCGGCGAAGATGAACACCGCCGGCGCGGCCAGCAGGATGCTGAGGTTATGCGTCAGCAGGAGCGCCGCCAGGCCCATGCTGAACAGTGCCCAGGCGCCGGTGCGGGATCTCTGCAGGGCGCGCCAGAGCAGGTACAGGATGGCCGGCAGGAGAGCGAAGGCCAGCGATTCCCCCAGGGTGCCGCGCACATAGACGTCGGCCAGGTGATAGGGGAGGTAGGTATAGATGGCGGCGCTGAGGAAGGCGCCCGGACGTCCCAGGAACGGCCGGCCCAGCAGGTACATGGCCCATGCGCCGGCGAGGAGGCTCAGCGCGCAGACGATCTCGATGGTCAGCAGGAAGCGCCCGCTCAGCGCCAGGATGGGCAGGGAGAGGTAATAGGTCAGGGGCGCGTAATAGTTGAGCAGGACATTGCCGTAGCCGAAGAGCAGGTTGGGCGACCAGCGTGGGTACAACTCTCCGCCGCGCAGGGCGTAGTCGAAGTCGTAGAAGCGGAAGAGATGTTGAAGCCCGTCATGGGTGGCCGGGATGCCGGGCGCCAAGAGCGGGTAACAGGCCGGCAGGGTGATAAGGAGCAGGATGATGAGGTCTGCCGCCAGCCGGCGGCGCTCGCCTTCTGCCACGCCTTGCAGTTCCTCCTTGTGGATGGTGTGCGTGTCAGGGCAAGTGTAGCACGAAGCGGCGCCGGCAACAAGTACGTCGGGGCCTGCCTCACGGATACCCCTCGCGCGCAAATGTCCAATTTGACAAATTTCACTTCCTGCATATATTTTGCTTGGATAATTCAATACTCGTTGAAACATCTGGGAAGATCGGAGAAATCATGGCGGTTCAATGTGTCCGGTCAAAGGTCGAAGCGCCGTCGCTGACCAGTGACCTCTCTCGCCTGGCCGAGTGGCTCAGGGTCCTAGGGGAACCCTCCCGTTTGCAAATCTTCCAACTGCTGATGCAGGGCACCTACTGCAACTGCGAGCTGGGGAAGGTGCTGTCCATGGCACCGAACCTGATCTCGCACCATCTGCGCGTCCTGCGGGAGGCCGGCCTGATCACAGCGGAGCGCGACCCGCGCGATGCCCGCTGGGTGTACTATTCCATCAATCGGCAGGCGCTGGAAGCGCTCCATCATGCGTGCGGCGAGCTGTTCGACCCGCGCCGGCTGGGCGAGCGCCGGCCGGCGTGCGGTCCCCGCAACGGGGATCAAAACGGGTAAACCCTCTCTGGCGGAACCATAACTTTACATAATCCAAATATCATAGTGGAGGAGATCAAATGTCTGTCGAAGCCAAAGTCGCTGTGCAAAGGCCAGGAGTCACGAAACAGCTTTCGTTGCTGGACCGCTTCCTGACCCTGTGGATCTTCCTGGCGATGGCGGTGGGGGTGGGGGCCGGCTACTTCATCCCTGGCGTCGAGGCCTTCATCAACCGCTTTCAGGTCGGTACCACCAACGTGCCCATCGCCATTGGCCTGATCCTGATGATGTACCCGCCTTTCGCCAAGGTGCGCTACGAGGAGCTGGGCGAGGTCTTCCGCAACGTGCGGGTGCTGGCCATCTCCCTGGTGCAGAACTGGATCGTGGGACCCATCCTGATGTTCGTGCTGGCCGTCATCTTCCTGCATAACTATCCGCAGTATATGATTGGCCTGATCATGATTGGGCTGGCGCGCTGTATCGCCATGGTCATCGTGTGGAACCAGTTGGCGCACGGCGACACCGAGTACGCCGCCGGCCTGGTGGCCTTCAACAGCGTTTTCCAGGTGCTCTTTTACAGCGTCTATGCCTGGTTCTTCGTCACCGTCCTGCCGCCGCTCTTCGGCCTGCAGGGGAGCGAGGTGCACGTCACCATCGGTGAGATTGCCAAGAGCGTGTTCATCTACCTGGGCATCCCGATGATCGCCGGCTTCCTGACCCGCGCCATCCTCCTGCGCCGCAAAGGCCGGGAATGGTACGAGACCCGCTTCATCCCGCGCATCAGCCCCATCACCCTGATTGCCCTGCTCTTCACCATTATCGTCATGTTCAGCCTGAAGGGCAATCTGATCGTGCAGATTCCTCTGGACGTGGTGCGCATCGCCATCCCGCTGACGCTCTATTTCGTGATCATGTTCCTGGTGAGCTTCTGGATGGGCTACAAGCTGGGCGCGGACTATGCCAAGACCACTACCATCGCCTTCACGGCCGCCAGCAACAACTTCGAGCTGGCCATCGCGGTCTCGGTGGCGGTCTTCGGCATCAACTCCGGCGTCGCTTTTGCGGCGGTCATCGGCCCATTGATCGAGGTGCCGGTGATGATCAGCCTGGTGAACGTGGCGTTTGCCCTCCAGCGCCGGCTTTTCCGGGCGGAGGCCCAGCCGGCCTGATCCTGACAACGATAAGACAGCGTTACGCGATGACGGCCGCTTTCGTAGCGGCCGTCATCTTTTTCAGACGTATACCAGCCGGCCTTCCACTTTCGCCGACAGGTTCTGGTGAGTGCGCAGGTATTCTTCCAGCACCTGCTGGGCGGAGGTGCTGACCACCTTTAGGCCGGCGGCCTGCGACAGTTCCTCCGGCTGGATGTCGAGGTACTGCCGGCAGTTGGAGTAGTGGTAGGCCTGGAGGGCCACGCGATAGAGGGCGTTCGCCTGCACCGGCTGACCACGGACCTTCAGCGAGACCAGCCGGCGGGCCCCGTCATCATATACCGCCTCGACCCCGCGGTTGGCCTGGTAGCATTCTCCCTCGCCGGTGCGGTTCTCCGGGCGCATGATATGGGAAAAGAGGCGCCAGAGCTGATCGCCGGAGAGCGTCCCGCGCAGGATCTTATCGTCGAAGGGGAAGCATGCCCGCAGGCTCCCCAGGGTGACCGCCGGCCCCAGCGACTCGGAACGGATGGAACCGGAACCCAACAGCATGACATCGCATTCGGCGTTCTCGGCGAAGATATCGGCGAACAGATTCCCCAGTTCCGTCTCGACTTCCCGCCGGGGATGGGAGAGGGGGCGGGTGAACATGCACAGGATCGCCCCGTATTTGGCATCCACAAGGGTCTTATACTGCTCGATCATGGCCAGCATTTCGGCATCCGGTTCCGCGATACCTTCCTGGATTTCCACCAACTGCCAGGCATAGTCCACGATGGCGTTGGTGTCGTCATCCACGGTGATATCGAAGCGGCCGATCTGGTTGGTGCCCACGCCGGCCTGTGCGATGAGGATGTTGTTCACCCGCAGGGGCGCGTCCATGACCGAGTGCGAGTGCCCGCCGATGATCATGTCCACGCCCCAATCGGGGTCCAGCATGGAGGCGAGCTGAATATCCGATTCCAAACCGATATGGGTCAGCACAATGGTGAGGTCAATATCGTCGTGCTTATAGGCGTTGCAGATGGCGCCGATGGCCTGGCTGGCCTCTTCCAGGGTCACAAAGCTTCCGATCAGGTTGTCCTGGCGCAGGGTGTCCATGATTTTCTCGGTGATGATGCCGGTGACCAGGATGTCGAGGCCGGCCTTCTGCAGGATGATGTATGGGCGCATCAGCCGGCGCATATACTTCCGGATGAACAGGTTGGCGTTGACGATGGGGAAGGTGGCGACCTTCTCCAGGAACAGCAGGTGGGGCAGGCCGTAATCCAGCTCATGATTGCCCAGGGCGACCACGTCCGGGGAGAGCATGTTCATGATCTCCATGGTGGAGACGCCCTTGTACTCGGAGTCGATGAGCGAGCCCTGCACCATATCGCCGGCGATCATGTAGAGCACGTTCTCCTCTTCGGCGCGCACCTTCTTCACATAGCCGGAAAGCAGGGCCAGCCCACCGATCAGCTTCCCACTGCCCTGGCGCACCTCGGCCAGGAAGTCGCCGTGCATATCATTCGAATGCAGGATGGTGAAGCGTTTGGTTTTCATCGAGAGAATCTCCCATCGAAAAATGGACGGAACCGAATCCCAAGCGGTGGGCCGGCAGTGGCGAGGCGGGCATGATCCACACGGGTTCGTCGTCAAGGGCAAGGCTGGCCATGGAGATAGGGGAGGGCGAGAAAGCGCCGGCCAGTGACACTATACCACTGGCCGGCGTGGCCGTCAAACGGAAGAAGTATCTGGCCTTTCTCTACGAGATGGCCGGCGCCTGGGCCGGGAACTCGCGATGGGCAGAACTTGACGCCGGCCCTTGGCGTACAATATAATATATGTAGCTTCCAAGCAGGTCAGGCGACCGCGGTCGGCCGTACGGCCGGCTGAGGAAAGTCCGAGCTCCGCAGAGCACGGTGCTGGGTAACGCCCAGGCGGGGTGACCCGACGGAAAGTGCCACAGAAAACAGACCGCCGGCCTTCGGCCGGTAAGGGTGAAACGGTGGTGTAAGAGACCACCAGCAGTCCGGGTGACCGGGCTGGCTAGGCAAACCCCACCGGGAGCAAGGCCAAATATGGGGGTGCGGCGCTTCGGCGCCAGGGGGTTGCTCGCCCTCTGCCCCCGGGTAGGCCGCTTGAGGCTGTCGGCAACGGCAGTCCCAGAGAGATGGTCGCCACCCAGCCGCCGGCTGGGGACAGAACTCGGCTTATCGACCTGCTTGGAGGCGTTTTGTTTTATTCCTCGTATATCTCCGTATAGGTGCGGCACCCGATGATGCCGTGCTCAAACCGACAGCGCGGCAGTCCCCATTCATCCTCGCCCTGGTCCTCCACCGGATAGCCCAGCGGCCCCAGGGCGCCGCCGTAGGTGTAGATATAGCGGTTGTGGATAACCCCCCGCACCACATAGGCTTGAGAGGCGCCGTCCTTCAGCATGATGATGGCCTTCTGGCCCTTGGAATTGATGAAGTCCTGCACGACGCCGGCGCCCCAGCGGTGTACGTACACGCCCCCGCCGTTATCCGTCGGTACACCCAGCACTTTCTCGCCGCCGTTGCGCTCATAAGCGGCGATGATGGCGGGATAGGACCGGCCGGCGGAGTCGTAGCCCACCAGCGGCGCTGGGGCGCTTTCGGCGCAGAGCGCCTTGAAGGCGGCGTAGGCCTGCTTGCGGTTGGAGGCGGTGAAGGCGCCGGCGCGGTACAGCCCGTAGTTCTGCCCGGGGAAATCCTGCAGGCAGAACCAGGCGGCGGTCTTCACGCGAGGATGGTCGCGCAGGAGGCGGAAGGCGGTCTGGAGATTGCTGGCCTGCTTGGCCTCGCCGTTGTCCGATGTCCAGCCGTACTCCGAGACATGGAGCCCCTTCTCCGTGAGGTTCCCCTCGTAGCGCGTGATGACCGACCAGATGGCGTTCAGGTAGCGGGTGATGACCGCTTCGATGTCCGCCGGCGCGGCCGTCGGCGATAAGCCCACGTAGAGATGGTATCCGATGTCGTCCAGGGGGTAGGTGCCGTTCGCCGCCTGGAAGGCTTCCCAGCCGTGCGACTGCCGGCCCAAGCGGTAGGTCTGATCCAGATAGGCGGTGCCGTCATCCCCGCCGCCGGGCAAATCATGGGTCAGCAGGGGTCCCGAGACCAGGATGACATCTCGCCGGTCGTCGATCTTGATCTTCTGGTAGAGGTCGCGCAGCATGCGGGCGAACCAATAGGGGTGCACCCAACTGCTCTGCCCGCCGTGCCAGTCGTTGGGCTCGTTGAAGGATTCGTAGATGTGGATGCGGCCGGCGAAGTGCGCGACAATGGCGGCGAAATTGGCCACATACTCCCTCAGCCAGTCCTCGGCGTCCGGATTCGGCGTGGCCTGTCGGAAGCGGTTGCCCGGGTCGGGCCGGCTGGTGGCCTCGGCCCCCACCAGGGCATACACCCCCAGCCCTTTGGCCAGCAGGCCGTCCACGATGGTATCGTAGGTCTGGAACCAGGTGCGGCCGGCGTGCAGGGTGGTATCGGCCGGCGAGCGCCACGGCCCCAGCACAAAGTTGAGCCGCACGAAGGCCGCACCGGTGTCGGCGATGATGGTGGGATCGGCATACTGCGGGGCGATGGCCCCGGAACCCGCGTCAATGGGCCGGTTGGCGTCAATGCCCATCTTGCCCTTGCTGAAGATGCGATCGCTCATGGGATGCTCCTTCTGCCGGCCAAGGCTCCGCCGGCGGTTGCAACAGCTCTCGGATGGCCTGGAGATCCTGCGGCGTGTTGATGTTCATGAACGAGCGGAACTGCGGGTCGAACACCGCGATCTCCTCCGGCTCCACGTAGCGGATGCAAATGTCATCGAAGAAGGAGATGATGCGTCTGTCGCCGCGGGCCAGCGCCCGCCGGATAGGCTCCAGACAGGCCCGGGAATATACGGCGTGCAGGGGTTCGACGCCGTCGGGAAGCCGCGGCACCACCGCATCAAACTGGGAGGAGAGTCCGATGAGATAGCGGAGCAGGGGGCGCGAAAGGAAGGGCATGTCGCAGGCGACCACCAGCACGCGTGCACCGCCGGCCCGTGCGAGAGCGGTATAGATGCCGCCCAGCGCGCCGTAGCCGGGGATGATATCCGGCTCCACGCGCGCGCCCAGGCCGGCGTAGCGCTGGGGGTCGTTGGCGATGATGATGAGCTCCTGCCCGATGCCGGCCAGCGCCCGCAGTGTCCATTGGATGAGCGGCCGGCCGCCCAGCTCCAGGAAGGCCTTATCCGTTCCCATGCGCCGGCTCTGCCCGCCGGCGAGCACGGCGCAGGTCACGGCCGGCGGAGTCCTTGTACTGCTGTCCATTCCCTGACCTCCTGCACCAGCCTGACCAGTATAGACCAAAACTTCCCGCTTGTCCACTGTTTCAAGCGCAGGCAATCCTTAAAATTTGTCCGAACCTCTTTACACCCGCTGGGAATTCTGCTATAATATAGTTGCAACCGAAAAGTGTACAGCTTTCCATGTGAGAAAGCGAGGAGTCCCCTAACCTGGGCGCAGGGTGGGCGCTTGTGGCGGCATTGACCGCTTGAGAGGGGAAATCTCCTCGCTTTTCATGTCCGCTTTCCCCCGCTGAAATATTGACCCGCATGCCGTTCCTGCCGTATAATGTCCCCGGCACATTCCTACAAACGACGGCTCGCGGCATCTGGCCCGCGGCGCAGGACGGGAGGAAGCGAGTGGCTGAGCTGTTCGAGGTGCGTAAGCTGGCGCCGGGTGTGCATGTCATCACCGAGCTGGGGCAGTCGCACGCCTATCTGGTGGAGGGGGAAGCCTATGCGGCGCTGATTGATACGGGGATGGGCATCGGTGACATCCGGGCGGTGGTGGAGGCGCTGACCAGCCGGCCGGTCATCGTGCTGAACACCCATACCCACTGGGACCACGTGGGCGGCAACCACCGCTTCGAATACATCGGCGTGCACCCGGCGGAGGCAGAGAATCTTCAACATCCGCGCCTCTCGGAAGCTTCCCAGCAGTACCTGCGCCGGCTTCAGGAGAACGGCCACCCCTTCCCGCCGGATTTCGATGCCAAACGCTTCCAACCCCAGCCTTCCTCCGCCTCCTTTTTCCTCGAGCACGGCCAGGAGATTGATCTGGGAGGACGTCAGCTCATCGTATGGCATACGCCGGGGCATTCCCCGGGCTCCGTCTGCTTCGTGGAGGAGGTGGAGCGCCTGATGTTCGCCGGCGACACCGTGTACGAAGGGCCTATCTACCTGCATTTGCCGGGCAGTGATCCGCAGGCCATGCTGTCCACCCTTCAGATGCTTTCGCAGTTGGCCTGGGAGATCAACCTGCTGATGCCCGGGCACGGGCTGACGCCCACCGACGGCCGGCTCCTCCAGGAGGCGGCTGACGGCCTGCGCCGAACCTTCGCCGGCGAGGTGCCGCTGAAGAAGGGCGTTTCGATCCACAGCGCCGTGCGGGTCGCCGCCTTCTCACGCGTCATGTTCTTCCTGCCGGCGGATTGGCGCCCGCCGCAGAGCGGTGCGCCGGCCGCCGGCTGATACATTTTCCGTCCACGCATATCTGTCAGAAAGGGGAACCGGTTGCCATGCTGAGAGATGACATTGCCCAAGTGCTGATCACCGAGGAGGAGCTTCAGGCCAAGGTCAAGGAGCTGGGCGCCCAGATCGCGGCCGATTACCGGGACAAGAACCCCCTCCTCATCAGCGTCCTCAAAGGGGCCATGGTATTCATGGCCGACCTCATCCGCGCTATGGACATTCACCTGGGCATTGACTTTATCGCCACTTCCAGCTATGATGGAGATACCAGCACGGGCGTTGTGCGCATCCTGAAGGACCTGGAGAGCGATATCTACGGCCGGCATGTCATCGTGGTAGAGGATATTGTGGACACCGGCAGGACCCTGAACTACCTGCTGGAACTTTTGCAGGCGCGCCAGCCGGCATCCATCCGTCTGTGCGTCCTGCTGGACAAGCCCAGCCGGCGCGAGGTGCCCATCAAGGCCGATTACCTGGGCTTCAGCATCCCGGATTATTTCGTGGTGGGCTACGGCCTGGATTTCGCGGAGAAATACCGCAATCTGCCCTTTATCGGGGTGTTAAAGCCGGAGCTGTACCGCAAGAAGTAGCCGGCATGGGCGGAAAGGAGACAATGATGGCGGAGTATGGACCGCGCACGCCCGAGGAGCGATATGGGCCGGCCTTGGAGAAGGCCCGGGCGGAGATAGCCAGCCGTGATCCCGTGGTCATGGCGAGCTGGGCCGGCGTGCGCTATGAGCCGGCCGGCGAGGGGAGCGGCTATTTCGAGATCCCCTTCCTGAATGAGTCCTATCGCGTTTCTTATCCCGAGGCCGAGATCCGGGACAGCAAGGGCCTCGAACCTCCCATCCCCACCCGTCTGATCCTGCTCCATTACCTGTTCTTCGCCTCCGGCGTGCCCCTGGCCGACCGCTGGATCGCCTTTCGCGAACTGCCAGGGGGCATGGGGTACGATGCGGCGTTTCAACAGCGGGCGAACCGCCGGCTGGCCCAAGCCTTCGGCCGGCGGTTAGAGGCTTTCGAGAAGGCCGCGCGTGCGCTCGGCGGCATTCGTCTGGACGTCGGAGACGCGGCCTTTGCTTTCAACGCACTCCCGCGAGTGCGCATGGCGGTCGTGCTGTACCGGGGCGATGAGGAATTCAAGCCCTCGGCGAACGTCATTTACGACGGCGCCGCAGGGCGCTATCTGCCCACAGAGGACCTGGCGGTGCTGGGGGATATCCTGGCATCCATGCTCACCAGGCTGGCGGGAAGTTGAGGGTTCGCTCTTTTCACACACAGGAGGGAAAGCCATGCCCATCAACATTCGTCGGATCGAAGGGATCGGGGAGGTGTATGCCGGCAAGCTGGAGGAGCTCGGCATCCGCACGCTGGAGGCTCTTTTGGAGCAGGCGGACACACCCCAGAAGCGCAAGGCCCTGGCCGAGCGCACCGGCATCAGCGAGAAGCTCATCCTGGAATGGGCGAACCTGGCGGACCTGTTCCGCATCAAAGGCATTGGCGAGGAATATTCCGACCTGCTGGAGGAAGCCGGCGTCGACACCGTGGTGGAGCTGGCCCAGCGCAACCCGGAGCACCTGCACGCCAAGCTGGCGGAGGTCAATGCCGCCAAGAAGCTGGTGCGCCGGCTTCCCTCCCTGCGCGAGGTGACGAGCTGGGTCGAACAGGCCAAGTCCCTGCCGCGCGTCCTGCAGTATTGAGATCGTCCGCCGATGATCATGGGACGTGCGGCATCGCCTCACGCTAGCCGGGCGGTGCCGCACGCCGGCCCCATCCGCTGGCCATAGCGTTTGGACCTCTGACCCCGGCCGAATTCGTGCGCCGGGATAACCGCTTTCGCGCCGCGGTGCGGGTGGATGGTGTCCCCTGCGCCGTGCATGTCCCCAATTCCGGCCGGCTGGGCGAGCTTCTGGTCCCCGGCGCGCCGGCATATATCTGCCTGCACCCGGACCCGCGCCGCAAGACCATCGGTGACCTGATCCTGATGGAGCATGCCGGCCGGCTGGTGTGCGTGGACGCGCGCCTCCCGCCGCGCCTGTTGGTGGATGCCTGGCAGGCCGGCCGCCTGCCGGCGTTCCTGGCGTATGAGCGGGTGCGGACGGAGGCGGTGCACGGGGCCAGCCGGTTGGACCTGCGCTTCGAGGCCGGCGACGGCAGTGCCTGCTGGGTGGAGGTCAAATCGGTCACCCTGGTGGAGAAGGGCGTCGCCCGCTTCCCCGATGCCCCCACGGAGCGCGGCCGCCGGCATATGATGGAGCTGATGCGGCTGGCCCAAGAGGGCGTCTGCAGTGCGGTGGTGTTTGTGGTACAGCGGGAGGATGCGGAATCTTTCGCCCCGCACGATGCCGCGGACCCGGCGTTTGGCCGCGCCCTGCGGGAAGCCCGCGATGCCGGCGTGCAGGTGCTGGCAGTGCGCTGTCGTGTCACGCTGGAGGAGATCCGGGTCGTGGGGCCGGTTCCGCTGGCCTTTTAGCCGCGCGGCCGGCGCAGGAGCCGCGCCCGACGGAGCGCCTTCTCGCCGAAGCGCTGTCGAATGGAGTCCACCGCCTGGTACAGGGCACGCTGTCGCCGGCGCAGTGTCTCCTCCTCATCCGCCGGCAGGAGGCTTAACTGCCAACCGGTGGTGCGGAGCTGCTGCATCCCCACGCCCAGGAGCCGTACCGGCCGGCCCCGCTCCCAGGCCTGTTCCCACAGCCGGCGGGCATGGCGGTAAATCTCCCCGTCGATGTCGGTAGGTTCCTCCAGGGTTGCCTGGCGGGTGATGGTGTGGAAATCCCCGTACCGGATCTTGATGAATACGGTGCGTCCCTGCAGGCCGTAGCGGCGCAGTCGGGCACCCACCTTTTCGCTGAGGCGCAGTAGCTCTGCATCCAGGAAGATAGGGTCCGCGATATCCTGGGGGAAGGTCTCCTCATGGCTGACGGTGCGGGGGTCGCCGGCGTCCGGCACAACCGGCCGATGGTCAATGCCCTGCGCGTGGAGCCAAAGCTCCACGCCGAAATTCCCCAGCCAGCCTTCCACCTGGGCGCGGGGAAGGCGTGCCAGGTCGCCGATGGTGCGGATGCCGGCGGCGCGCAGTTTGCGGGAGGTGACCCGGCCGGCACCCCACAGCCGCTCGATGTCCAGCGGCGCTAGGAAGGCGGCCTCTTCCCCGTGGGGCACCAGCACCAGGCCGTGCGGCTTGCCGTAGTCGGAGGCGATCTTGGCCACCAGTTTGTTGCCGGCGATGCCCAGGGAGACGGAAAGCCCGATCTCTTCCTCGATGCGGCGCTGGATGCCGGCGGCCAGCGCCAAAGGCTCGCCCCAGCGGCGCTCACAGCCGGTCACGTCCATGAACGCCTCGTCGATGGAAACCTGCTCCACCAGCGGGGTGTACTCGTGCAGGATGGACATCACCCGTTCGGAATATTCCTGGTAGAGGCCGTGGCGGGGTGGGAGGAGGACGGCCTGAGGGCATAGGCGCAGGGCCTGGGTGGTGGGCATGGCGGAGCGGACGCCGAAGCGGCGCGCAGCATAGGAGGCAGAAGCCACAACGCCCCGATGCTCGGGTGGACCGCCCACGATGATGGGCTGGCCGGCAAGCTCAGGGCGCAGTAGCTCCTCGACGGAGGCGAAGAAAGCATCTATATCCAGATGGATGATCCAGCGTGCGGACATGGCCGGCATCGCTTGGGCCGGCGGGTAAGGACGGCATCGGCGTCGTCCCGGCCCGCCGGTTGTCTTCAGGTTAGGGGATCAGAGAATCTCGACCAGCTCGATCGCGAAGGTGAGGTCCTCGCCGGCGAGCGGGTGATTGGCATCCAGGGTCACCTCGTCGTCGGTGATCTCGGCCACCGTCACGGCAAAGACATAGCCGTCGGCCTGCCGCACCTGCAGGCGCTGACCGACCTCCAGCTCCAGATCGGGAGGGAACTCGGAGCGGTCCACCGTCAGCACCATATCCTCATAGTACGGACCATATGCCTCATCGGCCGGAATGGTGACGGACTTGCGCTCACCCGGTTCCATGCCGATCACTGCCTCTTCGAAGCCGGGGATGACCTCGTTCTCGCCCAGGGTGAACTCGAGGGGTTCCCGACCCATGGAGGAATCGAACACCGTGCCGTCGTCCAGGGTGCCGATATAGTGCACCCGAACCGTGTCGCCAACTTTTGCTTTTGCCATCGCTTTTTTCCTTTCTTTTTTCAACTTTCCCGGTAGGGGAAGGCGGCATTCTCGTGATGAAGGGGACGCATGGCAGAACGCCCCGTGTCACGCTGGAAATGGGCTGAAACACTCGCCATGCAAAGCTCGTTCAGCGGGCCTTCGCTCGGTGGGGAGTGAAGTTGACCTGCCAACGAGTCCTGTACTACGAGGATCGCAGCTCCTTTCTGCAACGAATTATACACCCCTGCGGGGAATTTGCCAAATAGCGGGTGAGGGAAGTGCGGTGTTTTCCCTGTCCTCATTTTCCCTTCAGCCGGCGCCGGCAGTGCTCGCAGAACGAGGCCGCCTTCCGGTCCGTGTCGCCCAGGGTGTTGGAAAAGGCCATCACGCACAGCGGGTCCGTGCAGTGCCCCAGGCCGTACGTGTGTCCCAGCTCATGCACCGCCTCTTTCACCATGCGCTGGAGGAAGAGCGCCGGCTCCGCCGGCAGTCCGTAAAACTCCTGGCGCAAGCGCGCCAGGGCGATAAGCGCCCGCCGCTGCACCATATCTGCCAGCCCGAACACGAAATTCAGCCGCGGCACATACAGGTCGGCATCCACGACCCCCAGCACGCGCCCTTGCGCGGGAGCCGGCAGGAGGCGCAGGATCTCCTCGGCGTTGTACTGCCGCCGGCGCAGGTCGTATGCTTTTTCGGGCACCGCCAGCGGCAGGCCGCGCCGGCATGCGACCCCGAACGTCTGCTCCAGTGCCGGGCAGAGCACCTCCAGCAGTGCATCGTCCACCTTGCCGATGGGAATGATGGTGATTGGCCCTTGTTCCATCGTCCCAGCCGCCTATATCTCGCCCTCCGGGTGCGCCGGCACTTCCAGGCCCAGCATGCGGCACAGGGTCAGGGCGTTCTTGACCGCGTACGCCAGCGCGTCATTGTTGAAATAGACGTACACCGCATGGCCGGCCGCGCACCAGCCGGCGATGCGCTCCGCCCACTCCGCCAGCTCAGCGTCGCTGTAATCCCCGAAATAATCGGGGCCGCCGTGGAAGCGCAGGTAGACCAGCGGCGCGGTGACCCGCAGGGGCACCTCCAGCGGCGGCATGTCGTGGATGCAGTGCGCGACGCCGCAGCGCTCCATCAGGGAGAAGACCGGCTCGCACAGCCAGGATGGATGGCGGAATTCGAGGACATGTTGATAGCCGGCCGGCAGGGTCGCGAGGAAGTGCTCCAGCCGGCCCAGGTCCAGCGGCCAGTGCGGCGGAAGCTGATACAGGATAGGCCCCAGGTGCGGGCCGAGAAGCTGTGCCCGGCCCAGGAACAGTTCCAGCGGAGCCTCCGGGTCCTTCAGCCGCTTGATATGGGTGAGGTAGCGGCTGGCCTTGAGCGCATAGATGAAGCCGGCCGGCGCCTGTATCCGCCAGGCCTCAAAGGTGCTTTCGGCCGGGAGCCGGTAAAAGGTGTTGTTGATCTCGACGGTGTGGAAGTAGCGCGCGTAGAAGGAGAACCAGGCGCGGGCCGGCAGGTCAGCGGGGTAGAACAGGCCGCGCCAATGGGAATACACCCAGCCGGATGTGCCAATATGCACCTGCATATCCCCTCCCCAGCCGGCAGAGGGACAGGAGCGGCAAAGGGAATCAATGCGAGGCCTGGAGCAGTTCCTGCACCGCCTGCGTCAGCACTTCTGCCGGCATCAACCCCACCTGCTGGCGCAGGACGCGCCCCTGCGGCGTGAGGAAAAAGATGGTCGGCGTGCCGGAGACGTGATAGGCGCCGATGGCCTGTATAGAACGGACAGTGCCGATGGGGAAGGTCAAATGCTGTTGGACGATCAGCTCCAGCACGTCATCGCGCGACCCCAGGCCCATGAATTCCCCCACATCAATGCCCAGGAACAGCACCTGGCCGCCGTACTGGGCGTGCAGTTCCTGGATCACCGGCAGTTGGCGGTGGCAGTAGCCACAGCGGCCGGCCAGCATCACCAGCACTACCGGCCGGCCCTGCGCGACCACCTCCGAAAACTGCACCGAGTTCCCACCCAGGACATCCTCCCCTTGATAGACCTCGATGCGGAAATCGGCCGGCAGGTTGGCCTGGATGATCTGGGTGAGGGTCGGGGTGGCGGCAGTGCCGGCGCTCCCGCCGCAGGCAGAGAGCAGGATGGCCATCACGCCGGCCGCTGTCAAGGCTGTGCCTATGCGCCGCAGGCATTCTATGTGCGCAGTGAGTCTCATCGCCCTGGATTATCCTTAATCCATTCCGCATCATAGGCCGGCGTTATTACGCCGCCGTCTTGACCGCCGGCGCCCGCTCCAGGAAGATCACCTCGCGGTCATCATCATAGGACAACAGCTCCGCATAGCGTCCCCACTCAATGATGATATCGAGCTGGCGCTCCGCCTCCTCGGGCGGGAATTCCAGCTCCAGCGCCCGCAGGATCACCTCCCGCTCCAATTCATTGCCCTCGGCGGCCTTCAACAGCCCCATCAACCAGCGGAAGATCGGAATGCGGGAGATGCGGGTGGCGAAAATCTCTTTGCGGGCCAGGATGCTGGCGGCGGCGAAGGTCTCACCAAGCGGGGTGATGATAAAGTCGCCCTGGCCGACGGTGCCGAACCCGAGCATTTCCGCCGCATCAATCAGACGGAACAGGTAATCGTCGTCTACCCCGAGCTCGTCTTTGAGGACGTAGACATCATGGGCAGGCTTGGCGCTTTCTGCGACATGTTCCAGCAGGCCGGCGAGGTCACTGATGCGGATGGCCGGCAGAGAGCGCGTGCGTCCCGGCTCTCCCGGCGCAGAACCCAATTCGATCGCCTCCGGCTGGGTCTGCCCCACCAACAGCGCATACACCTGATCCACGATGCGCAGATACTCCGGGGATTTCCGCTGTCGGGGATGGGGCAGGCCGATCTGCAGTTCGTTGACGATGCGCCCAGGGTTCTTCTCCATCACCACGATGCGGTCCGCCAGATACACCGCTTCATCAATGTTATGGGTGACCATCAAAATGGCCCTGGTGGGGATTTTGCCCCCCACCCACAGTTCCAGCAGTTCGCCGCGCAGGGATTCGGCGCTCAACACGTCCAGCGCGGAAAACGGTTCGTCCAGACAGAGCAGTTCCGGCTCCACCGCCATGGCGCGGGCAAAGCCCACTTTCTGGCGCATGCCGCCGGAAAGCTCGCGCGGGTAGGCCATTTCGAAACCGTCGAGGCCGACCACGTCGATCCAATCCAGGGCGCGGGCAACGCGGAGTTTGGCCGGCACCCCCTTGGCCTTGAGCGCGACCTCCACGTTCTCCAGCACCGTCAGCCATGGGAACAGGGCAAAGGTCTGGAACACGATAGTCGCATGGGGATTGACGCCGCGCAACGGCTCTCCGCGGTACAACACCGTGCCCTCCGATGGGGACTGCAGGCCGGTGATGATCCGCAGGAGCGTGCTCTTGCCACAGCCAGAAGGCCCCAGCAGGACCACAAACTCCCCTTCGCGCACGGTCAGGTTGACATCCTGCACCGCGGTGAACCTGCGCTCGCCGCGGCCGTACATCTGATACACATGCTGAAGCTCGACAATGGTATGATCTTTGGCCATGAGACTACTCCATGCGGAAGCGCTCCTGCGCCACCTGATACAAGCGGTGCCACAGGACGCGGTTGATCAGCACGACGGTGACGATCATGGACAGGGTGGCGGCCAGCAGGAGCGGATAATCGCCGGCGGCAGTGGCCCGCGCGATCAGCGCCCCAATGCCGGTGGTGCTCAGGGTGCGGCCCGCGAACTCCACATGCTCCGCCACGATGCTGGCGTTCCAGGCCCCGCCGGAGGCGGTGATGGCGCCAGTGATCAGGTACGGGAAGAGCGCCGGCAGGATGAGCAGGCGCCAGCGCTCCCAACGGCTCAACTGCAGGAGCGCAGAAGTGTATTTCAGATCCTGCGGGATGGCCGAGGCGCCGGCGATCACGTTGAACAGCACGTACCACTGCGTCCCCATGAGCATGAGAAACACTGAGGCCACATTCAGCCCGCCGAAAATCCTCGTCAGGAACAACAGGAAGACGGGGAACAGCGCCGTCGCCGGCACGGAGGCCACGATCTGCACGATGGGCTGTACCAGGTTGGCCACTGCCGGCGAGGTGCCGATGGCCACCCCTACCGGCAGGGTCCATGCCAGCGCGATGATCAGGGAAATGGCAACTCTGAGCAGGGTTGCCAGCACCCCAAGCCCAATCTCCCCCCACTGCTGGCCCGGCACCATGAGCAGCATCTCGCCGGCGCGGAAGACCCCGTACACCAGCGCCGCGCCGAAGATGCCGGCGAGGATGTATCCCAGCCAGGGGCGCGTGCGCCGGCCGGGAGCCGGCGCCTGTTCTGCCGGCCAGACGCGCACCATCCACTCATCCAGCTTTTCCTGGAAGGGGGCCCAGACATGGGCACCCCACCACTTCCAGAGGCGGGAGTTCTGGAGCAGGTCATAGAACCATGAGCGGGGTGGGAAGTCGCTTTCCACCGTCTCCAGCTTGAACTTATCCGCCCAGACCAGCAGGGGGCGCCAGACAAGCTGATCCAACAGCACAATGACCAGCACCAGTGTCCCAATCCCCCACAGGATGGCGGTGACATTCCCTTGATTGGCGGCCTCCTGCAGGTATGCACCCAGGCCCGGCAGGCGAAAGTCCCGCTGGCCAACCGTGAAAATCTCCGCCGCCATCAGGAAGAACCAGCCGCCGGCCCAGCTCATCATGCTGTTCCAGATAAGGCCAATGGCCCCGAACGGGAACTCCAGCGTTTTCAGCCGCACCCAGCCGTTGAAGCGGAAAATGGCGCTGGCCTCCCGCAGTTCGTTGGGGATGGTGGTCAGCGATTGGTACCAGTTAAACGTCATGTTCCAGGCCTGGCTGGTAAATATCAGCACGATGGAGGCCAGCTCGGTCGCGATGCGTTCCGGCAGTACCGCGCTCAGGCTGAGCAGGACCACCGGCAGGAAGGAGAGGATGGGCACGCTCTGCAGGACGTCCAGCACCGGCATCATGAAGCGCTCGGCGCGGCGGTTGTAGGCGGCAATATATCCGTACACCAGTGAGAAGACAAGGGAAAGGAGATAGGCGGCCAGCATACGGATGACCGAGCGCAGGGCGTACCAGGGCAGTACCGCCGGCTCCAGCGAGATCGTCGGGCCTTGCACCATCGCCGGCGCGCGCAGGGCCAGGCGCGCGCCCACATACACCAGGACGCCGATGACCAGGATGATGACGATATCGTTGAAGCTCAGCCCACGCTCGGGCCGGATGAACTCGAACAGCCGCCGGCGGGTCGTCACGCTCACCTCGCGCCGCAGAAAGTGAAATGGTTGTACGCCGGTGCAGATCGGGACTGATCGGGCGGGAAAAGACGCCGGCACATTGGTAAACAAACCCGGCGAGCCTGTGGGAGGGCCCAGGCTCGCCGGCATTATACCCCCTGCATATCACCGCGTCAAATTACGTTCCCTTTGGTAGCCAGGCCAGCACGCGCGCCGGCGAGCCGCTCCCACCCACCAGGGGAAGCGCGCCGATGAACAGCCAGGCACCGCGGGCCGGCAGTCGCTCCAGGTTGGTCAGGTTCTCCAGATGAAAGCGGCCGTTGTCCAGCAGGATGCGGTTGGCCTCCAGCGTCTGGCTAGCGCCGCCGTCAATGCCGGCCGTGTCAATGCCCAGCCCGAGAACGCCGCGTTCCTCCACCAGCCAGCGCACCGCCTCGGGGGAAATCCCCGGGAAATGGAGCACGCCGGCCGCATCCGCGCCGAGATAGCGGCCGGCATCGGGCCAGAAGCGCGACCAGCCGGTGCAGAGCAGGAGCACGCTTCCCGCCGGCACCCGGCCGTGCTCCTCCTCCCAACGGTACAGCTCCGCCGGCGTCAGCAGAGCATCCGGCGAGGCGCCGGCGCGCCAATCCACCACCACCGCCGGGCGGATCAGACGATCCGCCGGCAGGCTTTCCAGCGTAAGGCCGCCGTCCCGCAGATGAGCGGCCACGCCGATGTGCGTGCCGGTGTGCTCCCCAAGGCTCAGCCGGCGCAGGAAAAACCCCTGCCCCGACATTGCCGCCCAATCCTCAAAGCATGTGGGAGGGTCGCCCGGCCAATGCGGGACGGCCGGCGACACCGGATGGGTTAATTCCACGATCTCCATGTCTGAATCCACGTGTCCCAGCATACCGGCCTCCCGGAAGCGGCCCCAGCGCGCTTATGTCAGGCGCTTGCGCAGGAAAATGCGGGTGATGCCATCGGGGTAGCCCTCCATGGTGAAGACCGGCTCGTAGCCGTGCCGGCGGTAAAAGTCCGGCGCCTGAAAGCTGAAGGTGTTCAGATAGGCCCAGACACATCCCTGCCGGCGTCCTTCCTCTTCCATCTCCCTGAGCAGGCGACTGCCAATGCCGCGCCCTCTCCAGGCAGTGTGCACCCACAGATATTTGATGTCCAGGCACGATCCCCATATCTCCCCATATATGCCGGCCGCCAGCGTGCCATCCCCATCCCAGACGAAGATGCCGACGGGCCGGCTGGCCTGAATCCGGCCGTGCTCCATGTTATACGCCGTCAGCCCCTGGCGGAGCGCCTGCACCAGCTCCTCGGCCGGCTGGGCAACCTGCTCCCACCGCAGGGCATCGGCCGGCCCTTTCTCGCTTGCTTTCATATACCGCTCCTCTCAGGGCCAATCCGCCGGCGGCAGGCCCAGCCATTCCATTGTCTGCCGGCCCAGCATCTTCAGCTCGATGGGGATGCCGGCGATGCAGTACAGCACCGCGTCCGCGCTCCGGGCCAGCAGTTGATTGGCCCTCCCCAGCACATCCCGGAAATGCCGGCCCAGCGGATAGGCCGGCACCACCCCCTGCCCCACCTCATTGGACACCACCAGCAGGGTCACATTCCCCTGGCGGCACCGTTCCACCAGCCGCTCAATCTCCCCCATCAGACGTTCTTCCGCCCGCGCCGCATTTTCCTCCGCTAGCAGGATATTGGAGGCCCAAAGGGTCATGCAGTCCAGCAATATCGTGTCCACCGAGGGCAAGTGCGGGGCCACAGCATCGGCGACATTCAGGGGCTCCTCCAGGGTGCGCCAGTGCGCCGGCCGGCGCGCCCGATGCATCTCCACGCGCTGGCGCATCTCCTCATCGCCGGGCTGGGCGGTAGCCACATACAGGACGCGCCGGCCCCACTGCCTGGCGAGCTTCTCCGCGAGCTGGCTCTTGCCGGCGCGGGCGCCGCCCAGCAACAGCACCACGCGAGGGTGTTCTGAGGGCACTGCCATATGTTACCTCCATCCGCATCAGGCGCGGGCCGGCGGTGACGGACGACCCCCGCCCTGGGCATGCTGTGCCCATTCCAGCATCACCCGCCATGAGCTAAAGAAATGATCCATGCCCACCACTTCCAGGGTGACAACGCCATCATATCCCGACTGGAGCAATTCGTCCAGGAAGGCGAAGAGCACATCGCGCGGCATATGCTCCAGCGAGACGTGATCCTCGTTATCGCGCACGCCGTGCAGATGGACGACGCGCACCCTGTCCCGATACATGCGGTACAATGGGATGGGGTTATCGCCCTTCAGCCAGAGATGGCCGGCGTCCAGGCAAAAGCTGATGGGCAGGTCATCCAGCAGGGGCAGGATCGCCTCATACGGGAAGCGCACCAGGTTCTCCACACAGATCAGGCGCGGGTCGCCGCACCATGCGATGATGCGCTCCAGCAGGGCGCGGCCTTCCTTCCGCCACCGTTCCCAATTGGCCGCCGGCCCGCGCGCGTACTCGTTCACCCCATCCAGATGGGCGATATATGCCCATGGGCGCAGGGGGCGCGTGCATGCAATAATCCGCTGGACCATGCGCATGGGGGCCGCGTTGGGATCATCCGCCCCCGGCGGCAGGTCCAGAGGGAAGTGTACCGTATAGCTGAGACGGTTGCGCTCTGCTTCGGCTATCAGGTCTTCCAGGATGCGCGGCGTCGGCATGTTGGAGGCGGTCTCCGTCTCGAACAAGATCAGCTCAATGTCGTCCACCAGGCCGGCCAGCCGCTGGACGTTTTCCACCAGGCCGGCGGGGAAAATATAGGATGTGGTGCCGAGCCGAACCGGAAAGGGCATGGGAACCTCCTTTATCAGAGAAGCATGGGGAAACGGGTGGCGGCCAGCAGGGCGCCGGCCAATAATACCATCTCGACCAGCTCGCAGATCATGCCGTAGACATCCCCAGTCAGACCCCCCAGGCGAGCCTGGCTCCAGCGCGCCAGGCCCACCGCCGTCAGCCAGCCCAGGGCGAACAGGGCCAGGCCGAAAGGTCCGCCGGCGGCCAGGCACACCGCGCTGCCGGTGGCCGCTCCCACCAACACATGCCGGCCGCGCAGTTCGCTTTTGAACCAAGCGCCCAATCCAGGACCTCGCCGGGCATAGGGATAGCGCCATGTGGCATAGGTCATCGTCCAGCGGGCGATGGCCGGCGCCATCACCAGGACGCGCCCGCGCAGGGGCCATTCCAGGCCGGCCAGCATGGCCCATTTCCCCATCAGCAAGAGCACCGCCCCCACCACCCCGTAGGCGCCGGTATGCACGTCGCGCAGGATCTCCAGGCGCTCCGCCGGGCTTTTGGCGCTCCACAGCGCATCACAGCAGTCAATGAAGCCGTCCAGGTGCAGTCCTCCGCTCAAGAGCACCCACGTGACAAGCACCATCGCCGAGGCCGGCAGGGGAGGCCACAACCAGTGGGCCATCCCATCGGCCGCCACCAGCAGGAGGCCCATGATGGCCCCCACGAGGGGGAAGGCCATCATGGACCAGGCCGCATCGCGCGGCGTGATATCCCCCGCCGGCGGCAGGGGCAGGCGCGTCAGAAAACGCAGGGCAATCAGTATGCTCCGCACAGGCATACCCCTTCAACTGCTCTTCTCGGAGACGCCGGCCTCGGCGAACGTGGCCATCTCATCCAGCACCTTGCAGGCCGCTTCGATGATCCCCATGGCCAGGACGGCGCCCGTGCCCTCTCCCAAGCGCATGTCCAGGTCCAGGATCGGCTCCAGCCCCAGGTGCGAGAGCATGGCCGCATGGCCCGGCTCGGCGGAGCAGTGGCCGGCGAAGCAGTAGGCCTTGGCCGGCGGGCACAGATGCAGGGCGATGAGCGCGCCGGCTGTAGAGATAAACCCATCAATGACAACAGGGATGCGCAGGGCGGCGGCGCCCAGGATGATGCCGGCGATGGTGCCGATCTCAAACCCGCCCACTTTGGCCAGCACGTCAATGGGATCGCCGGCGTCAGGGCGGTTCACCTCCAGGGCGCGCTCAATGACGGCGATCTTCCGCTGAAGGCCGGCGTCGTCCACCCCGGTGCCGCGGCCGGCCAGCTCCGCCGGCGAACGGCCGGTGAAGACCGCCGCGATGGCGGTGGAGGGCGTCGTATTACCGATGCCCATATCGCCGGTGGCGACGATGTCCAGGCCGCGCGCCCGCTCCTCCTCTACCAGGCGAATGCCGGTCTCGATCGCCTGGAGAGCCTGCTGGCGGGTCATGGCCGGCCCCTCGGCGATGTTGGCGGTGCCGCGGGCGATCTTGCAGGAGCGCAGTTCGGGATGCGCCGGCAGGTCGCCGGCCACGCCGGCGTCCACCACCACGACGCGCGCCCCCACATGTCGCGCCAGGACGTTGATGGCCGCGCCGTTATGCAGGAAGTTCAGCACCATCTGGGCAGTGACCTCCTGCGGGTAGGCGCTGACGCCGGCGGCGGCCACGCCGTGATCGGCGGCGACGGTGATGACGGCCTTATCGCGCAGGCGCGGGCGGGGACAGCCGGTGATGCCGGCCACCTGGATGGCGATGGCCTCCAGCCGCCCCAGACTGCCGGCCGGCTTGGTGAGCTGATTCTGCCGCTCCGCCGCCTGGCGCTGGGCCTCCTGATGCAGTGGACCAATCTGGTCGAGGATTGTGGCGAGCCTGGACATCGTGATACCTCCCCTGAAAAGATGTTGGTGTGCGAGGGGCTGGTCCCCACTGGTATCTGGCGAGCCGGAGGCAAAAAAAGACCCCTGCCGGCATAGGGGTCGTGAAGCGCGACCCTGTTGCCTTTACCGCGAAGGCTCAGGGCAGAGAGTGGTCCCGGGCGACCTGGCTTACCGCTGGAAGCGGATCACAGTTGCGGGACAGCGCCGGCCTCTCACCGGACTTCCCCCGGTTTGCTCCACCTTGGGAGCTCCACCCCCCACACCATATGCGATTGTGCGCGCACTATACCACGGCGCGCTGTGGTTGTCAAACGGCTTGTCGGAGTGGGCCGGCCGTACAGCGGGGCAACCACAAGGCCCCCCCGTACCCCTTGCCCGCGAAATTTGACAAACCCGCGCTCTGCCCCTATAATGTCCCTTCGTCAGTAGGGCAGAAACCAGGTACCCTTGGAGGATATACATGTTCGCGGTCATCCAAACCGGCGGCAAGCAACTGCAGGTGGAGCCGGGGCAAACCGTCCTGGTGGAGAAGCTCCCCGTCGCAGAAGGGGATGAGGTCATATTCGACCAGGTGCTGATGGTGGGCGATGAAAATCGGGTCCGGCTGGGCACTCCGGTGGTCGAGGGTGCGCGCGTCGTGGGCAAGGTGCTGACGCAGGGGCGCTATCGCAAGGTCATTGTCTTCAAGTACATCCCCAAGAAGCGCGTGCGCCGCAAGAAGGGGCATCGTCAGCCGTTCACGCAGGTGCTGATCGAGCGGATCGAGGCCTAGCCGGCGGGTATACATGAGGAGGTAATGGATTATGGCACACAAAAAGGGAACGGGTTCCAGCCGCAACGGGCGCGACAGCGAAGGCAAGCGCC
>Ga0080004_1093435_pt1 | contig 42491 bp, 31 predicted proteins | sample WasSprMetagenome_FD_69207 | JGI IMG/M metagenome (GOLD analysis project Ga0080004, IMG submission 69207) | Sulfidic aquatic microbial communities from Washburn Spring, Yellowstone National Park, USA - WS (SPADES assembly) (version 2) | ecosystem: Environmental > Aquatic > Thermal springs > Hot...
AACCCAAGCAAGGGAAGCGAAACTCACGGCTTTAAATACGACGAGCAGTACAGATACGAAACGATGAAGGCAATTACGAACGTTATTACCCCAAACATCAACAGCTCACGTTTAACCCTCCACCTCCACCCCCCAATAACTCCCTGCCTAACTTCATGCTTTACCTCCTCCAACACCTTACCTACCCCCTCCCCAAGCTCCCCCTCAACAACACCACGCTTTTCGGGCGATGGAGGAAGCGTTTCAACAGGTTCTACAGAACCGTCCTCCTTAATAACGTAGTAATAAGTTCCCTGGTCACGAAATATGACCCTAGGCCCTCTCCTAGACAGCAGCCTTTCGCAGCTGTTTCAAGTTTCATAGTAGGTTTATATGGTTTGATGCTACTCCCCTGCTATTATCACTGCGTGGTTAGAAGAGCTTATAAGATTCGAAAACGCGTCCACAAAGTGGTGAGCTGTCCTGTGATGCTCTGAGGGCGGCTCCAAGAGGCACCCAAGATGTGGGGTCCCCGGGGTGGCCCCGAACGCCCCCGAGGCAGATGCAGACCCGAGGAGCGATGCGGGGGAACAGAGATGAGGCGATGACCATAAAACAACACGAACCTACATAAGAGCTGAACCCCACACACCTAGAGCCACACAATCAAGACACATAGGCACCATGAGTTGCTCACCCCCACTGCATTTCTGGATAGCGAGCACTTATACAATAGCATACTGCACTTACTCAAAGATGATGTCTCGCTTCTTAGCTTCTCATTTAACTAACCTAGAGGACGTGATTAAGATGTTGAGGCAAGAGAGCCACGAGCTCTACTACCTAGTTTACAAGGCTAATGCTGAAGTGCGTCTCATGCTGTGTGTTTTGCGTGAAGGCTACGTAGTTCACTGGCAAGTCCGATAAACTTGGAGCAGCAGTATATAAGGCACCTGCTTCCCCCAGCTGAAATTCCACGCTAGAGCAATAAATCCCCAAGTAATACTGTTGAAAGCGGGGAAACCCTTAAAAACAACCTGCTAGACCTAGATGCACGCGGAGATTCCGTTGTCCAATAAGTGCCGTACCGATCTAGTGCGAGACTGTATGAAAATGAGGGAAGAGCTCTTCAGGCACTTAAACTATGTCGAAAACACAGAACTCATTGTAGCGCAAAACGTCCCCTCCTTCATCGTTAATGCTCTTGCTGCATTAGGAACGTTTCTTGCCGCAACAGTAGCTCTTCTTAGCATAATGTTAGCTAGGGATTCTCTTGACCTACCGAATTCGCAGGCTTTAGATCGACTTGTAATTTATGTTGTAGCATTATCCTATTCCGTATTTATGATATGGTTCTACAAACGCGTTAAGCGCTTCCGGATAGAACGGGTACCACAATGAACGTCATTAGGAATTTGAGACATAGCCACATTGACGCTTTTAAGAACTATTTAGAGAAGCTGAAGTCGTGTTGTAAGTCACTTTGCGAACAAGGGTGCGCGGGCAATACAGAAATCTAGTTCTATTAGATCGGGGCAAATAAACAGGTCGAAAAAACCTAAACCTAGAATCCTCATCTCGTTGTGTTAGTTGAGTAGCTAACGTACCTTACTACGTTGGGTGTTAGCCAGGTCTGCGTAGAGGTAGATGGAGGTTGCCGATGTGGCTACTGCGTAGAGTAGCATGTAGAGGGGTTCTGCCAGTAGTAGGGCGTATATGTAGCCCCCGATGGCCCAGGCTAGCCCGAAGACCAGCCCGAAGACCCCGTATGCTAGGGGCCTCCTGGGGGGCTCTACGAGTACGGCTATTGAGGCCCTCATCATGCTCTCCTCTGAGCACATGACGATACCCCAGGGTACTGCTGAGAGGTACAGTAGCTCGCGCGGTGCGTAGGCCACTAGTACTACGAATACGGGTGCTAGGGCTGGGACCAGGAGTAGGGTTCTGAGGCCTACCCTATCGAAGAGGGCTCCCAGCGGTACGGCTATGAGTGCGTCGATGAGCATGGCTACGGCGTATATCAGGCCTATCTCCACATCACCCACAGCACCCCGGATCTTGAGGTAGTAGGAGGCTATGGACCAGTGCATGAACCCTAGGGCTAGGGCGCTACTAGCTGCTACGTACAGCCAGAAGGGCCGGCTGTACCCCCTGAAGACGGGGGTCCTGGAGCTGGTGGTACCCCTAGAGGTGGACCTGAGGTTTGGATAGAGCCGCCAAGCTGCGGCAACTAGCAGTACGGCTACAGCACCTGGGACTAGGAGGGTGAGATAGGCTGCCCTATAGCCGTAGAGAGCTAGGAGTACGCTGACCATTACCGGCCCAGCAAATGCCCCCATCTGGTCTAGGAGCTCGTGGATCCCGAACCCCTTACCGACACCTATACCCTCGGAGACCTCAGCCAGTATCACATCCCTCGCAGGGGCCCTCAACCCCTTGCCAAGCCTATCAACCATGTAGAGAGCTACAACACCGTACCAAGTAGGTGCGATGGCTATAGCCGGGATACTAACCGAGGTCAGCAGGTAGCCTAGAAATGTTGAACTCCAGAGCGCTGCGGAGGACTGGAACACCGTCGCAACATAACCCGATAGAAGCCTGAAGACAAGTCCTAGGAACTCACCGACACCTACCAGAGCAGCCGCCACAGCCGGAGCCCCGACCTCAGCTAGGTAAGCCCCACTAACGGACCTACCGCCCTCGTAGACCATGTCAGCAAAAAGAGAGACCAGACCTAACAGAAGAAATACTAGGAGAGCCCTACGTAGCGAGCCCAAAGCCCACCCCAGGTACTAGTAGGCCTAAGTCTAAATAAGTCCGGTAGTGGGCTCAATAGAGAGTGAAGAACCGTTGAGGGAAAAAGAAGCTTCGGCTTCAAATAACTAATCCTATACCTCTTTCTCGGCACTACATGTCTAGCTCTATACCTTCCACGCAGACTCTCGCCCAAAACTCACGTAGAAACACCGTAGACTCCGGCATCACGTCTTGTTGAGAGACCACAGATACCGCTTCTACGTGGAACTACCCAGGTGATGTGATCATATAGCTTCAGTCACAGCTCTCTACATCGAGTAGATCTCGCAGGCTCAAACGCTTAGAGCGCCTGAGTGCTAGCGTGATCAGCCGGCTCTTAGTGGCTTACGCACACTTGATCCTCGGTCCCTCCATAGATGCCCTCTCGCAACTAACTTGAAGACGGCTATGACTAAAATTACGTGTGTTGAGTTAGTGCTGTGTCGAGCTCTCTGAGAGGTTACTGATCGCTCTACTCACTTGTCTAACTACGATATCTACGCAGGTTGATGAGAGCTCTTGGCAGGCCCTATCTATACCTCCGCGTTTTATGATTCTTTGCTCCTCCTCTCTACAGAATCTACCAGTGGTTCTGCACAAGAACCCCTCTATGTGGGGGTCGAATACTACTGCTAATACTCTCTCATCTCTCTTATAAACCCCTATGTAGACCGCCCCATCAAATAATACGTCTTTGAACTCGAAGTTCCTATCTATGAACACTCTCATCGGGCCCTCTTCATAGTCTATCACAGCTATGATAAAGCTGCCTTCGTTCAGTTCCTCGCGGAGGCTCTCAATTTTCTTTAAGACCTTGTCGCGTCCCATTTTAGCGTCGTGCCTAGTTTTAGCACCTACGCCTAGTCCCCTAGCTATTTTACTAGCTATACAGGCGTTAGCATAGCACTCAGCTAAAAATAGCTTTATCCTCTTCAACTCTTAACCTCCTTTGAGCTTACCACGTACTTCTCCAAGACCTCAGACGGCGGCTTGAAGAGAACATCTTCAAACCCCACTAAGTCCTCAGCCATCTTGCCAACATCTATTTCTCTAACACATGTGGACCCGCCTGTACACCTGTACACGTAGAAGACCTTGACGTTCTTCACGCGATCAGCTAACAATGAAGCAAATAGTGGGTTGTGTGTTGTGACGAGGACGTACATGTCGTTTACAACATCGCGGACAACATTAGCTATGAGGTCTAGGAAGAATGGAAATACGTGAGCCTCGGGCTCTTCGAGTAGAGCAATGTACTTCTTCTCGAGACCATAGGTTTTGACGTAGTATTGTGAAGACTTGAGAGCTAGGAGACTATAAAGCGTTCTATAGATGCTTTCTGAGACTCCTACAGCGTCTACCTCTACGTCGTAGTCAAATATTAATACCTCGCTAGACCTACGTAGTTTGACCTCGACCTTCTCGCCTACGTGTTCTCTCAAAACATCATTAATGTCTCTTACTATGGATTGATGTCTTCTAACAATAAATGGTGCGTTCCAACCAAGCTCGCTTAGAAGCGAGACTGGAGTATTCCTCGCGTTTGAAATGTTGGAGAGTCTTAAGTGTAAGCCACAAGGATGTGAGTTTATACAGATCCCACTTGCTAAGCCATATCTATCGAATCCGTAAAGCCTGGTTTCAAATACTTGGAGTTGTTTTACAGCGTTCTGCAGCTCACTCATGGGGTCTGATCTAAGCGTGCGTAGATCCCACGGCAGTGGCTTATCGTTCACGATCACTCTAGGAGATCCCGAAGCGAAGGAGACCCCATAGTTTAGAGCGATGTCGCCAGAGATCCCTACCCTAATCTGCCTACCTATATCGCCGTACCTGAAGAGCTGGGGGATCTCGTTAAACCTCGCAATGAGCGTTAGGGGTTCGAGATTAGCCGCGTTGTTTCCATATTCTCTATCCAACAGTCTAAACCGGTGTAGGTACCCCACCACGCCTAGCGCATCCAACATATTCGACTTACCGGCAGCTGGAGGACCCAGTAGTATTGTTAAGTCTCCAAGTTCGAACTCGACGCTCTCAATGCTTTTAAACCCCTCAATCCTAACACTCAACGTCAAGAGCCCCACTCCAAGCATCCATTATCAAAACGCCACTAATATGCGCCCCGTTCGCCACGAGGAGCGGAAGAGCGCGAACAATGAGTTACATACGCGAGTCCTCGTATTATAACGCAACATCGCCACTTAAGACCCTATGATGATCTGTGGAGCTCCTCGGGCGAGGTAGAAGACCCCGAAGAACGCGATAGAAACACTTACTACAACTGTGATAAAGTGGTAAAAATATTTAGATTAGAATTGAGGTATTTCCATTAAGAGAGTTCTCATGACTGTAGACTATAGAGTTCATTAGAATTTCAGAAGATAGAGCTTGATTTTGTTGCGGGTATCGCATTAAAATTCATTCTATAGGATCTACCCTCAATGATCGATGCGAGTTTATCTAGATTGCGGGTTGTTGAAGAGGTAGTGAAGAAAATTAAGGATAGAATGATCAGAGACTATGAAGAAAGAATAGGTAGACTCAGTAATGAGAGGCTAAACTTATGGAGGGAACTTGAGGCGGTTACTAGAAAGTACAACGATATCAGAGGGATGGAGGTCGTGAAGTTACCGAAGTATCTATCGGAACTCGCGAGTGCCACAAGAACCCTTGAAAGTTACAGAAGAGAGCTAGTTAGCCTTAAAGAGACGAGAGACGATATTGTTAAAGGTCTTGAAAGCCTTAAGCAAAAACTATCTGAAGAAGAGAGAAGAGCTGCAGAGAGAAGGGGTGATATTGAGAGAAGATCAGGTGAAGTAGAGCAAAGGATTAAGGACCTAGAAGAAGATATTGTAAAGAAAAGTGAGGCTGGTAGAAAGCTTATCAAATTGGAGGAGATTAAAGAGTTAATGAAAGAGCTAGAGCGTACGAAGGAGGAGTACTTTAGCACTTTAGCGAAGATGAAGGACGAGTTTGTTGGGATAGCATTAGAGGTTATTAGGGAGCTTGACTTCACGTGGCTTAAGGCTATTAGATTAGTAGAATCCCCCAGCAAGGCTGGGAGGGTATTTGAGATAAGAGTAGTTGGGGTTCTTCCAAGTGGTAGGGAGGTTGAGCAACCTCTCAATACTCTTAGTACTAGTGAGAGGCTAGCTACAGCCTTAGTTGCTATCTTAACCGGTTATAGGTTAAGAATTTTCGAGGGGTACAGGGGATTAACACCGATAATAGCTGATGAAGCCCTCTTAGCCTTCGACCCCTACAGATTTAAGAAAGTTCTTGAGGAGCTGAGAAGATACTCTGAGTATGTTATTGCAACGAGACTTGTAGAACCTAGTGGAGTATCTTCCTTAACCGTAGTACATAAGCAATGAACCTAAATCGCACATAGAATAGCATAATGCCTTTACTCGCACTAAATGGGTAGCCCTCCCTAGTGTGTAGCCCAATTTTCGTTGTTAGTATCTTTTGAGAGCCCGCCTAAGGATCATCTAGGATTGCACACCCAACTATACTATCGATCCCCTACTGTGTACGCATTATTCACCCTCCCGATGTAGCTGTAGTTAGCTAACCTCTCAAATAGCTCGGTAAACCCGCTGCTGGTACCGGCCCCCACCCTAGTGTTCCCAGCTCCCCAACCCCCACCTCTAGCCTCTAACGAAGTGTGCTAGTACAGCTAGGTAGAGGCCTACGACCACCGCACCGTATACCTCTAGTATTGCTACCGAGGGCCAGCCGACCAGGGCCTCGACTGCGTAGGCTACTGCGGGTGCTATGATGGAGACGGAGGCCATCGACGCTACGTAGGTAGGTCTCCTACTCCTCACCGAGTCTACAAGTAGGGGTATGGATGAGAGCCAGACCTGGACGAAGAACCATGTTGAGACGAAGGTGTGCGGACGCGTCCCACTGGGGAAGACACCTACGAGGGCTAGGAACAGCCCAGCTGTGAACAGTAGCGCTGAGCTGAACACAGCGAGCCTCCCCCTAGATACGTAGGCTACGTACAGTGAGTACACGCAGAGTACAGTACCTACGACCACCAGCCCAGCGTTATACATCCAGGGGTCCGTAGCCCTCCTAGCATCACCTAGGTCGCTCAGCGCGTGCCTCCGGAGGTCGAACCACGGGTTCCTCGAGATAGAGAGCACTAGGAATACCCAGAAGAGTGAGAAGCCCAGTAACCAGCTATACCTCCAGATAACCTCCAACCTCCTGAGCACAGACCAGCACCCCACGAAGCTGTACCACCCCAGCTAATGAGACCGCGTGAGGGGGTGCTGTTGGTAGTAGCTCGAGTACTCCTACTGCGGGAAGACTGGGCTCCCATAGTCTAGGCGAGCCCCGTAGGTTAGCCAGGGCTCTAAAACAAGGACGGAGTCTAGCTCGAGGGCTCCCATCAGCACTATTAGCTCCGTCTAGCCTCCCCATCGTAAGGGGTATAGCTATCTCCGTAGCCCAGCCGCAGAGCCCTCCTAGCACCTAGTACCTCTGCTACCTTCTACCCCCTAGGGATAGCGCAGAAGTTAAGGCCAGTGTATGTACAACCCGTTCAAGCTCCACTACTACGTTGAAGTTCCGGAAAGCGGATGTAGAGGGGCGGTCGCTACCATATAGAGATCCTTCGACTAGAGTACGTGGTCTTAGCGTCGCTAAAGCCTGTGCCTCGGGAAGCTAGGGTTATGATCGAATCCACAGGTATACGCGTTACAGACAACGTATACCCAGGTGGGTCTAGGGGAAGGGAGCATATGGATTACGTCAAGTAAGTACTAGCTTAGGGATTAAGAGGGCTAGTTTAACTTACCAATACCCTACCTGGTGTAGGTGTTCCCTCGGGTTTCACAACTGAAAGCCCCGTCCTTCAGGGTGAGGATGGGGGAAGGCTTAATAATCTTCCCTAGCTTGGTTGTACTCGATGATGAATGTTTAGACTCTGTGAGCCTAAGCGATATGATAGTTGGATTACCTCATAACCCCGAGTCCCGGAAGGGGTAGCGAGTCGGAGACTAGGCCCGGGGCTAAACTTTGAGGGGGGTGTAGCCCCAGACCTTTTCATCCTGGGGATCTCCAGCCCTCTAGGGCGGGGAGGAAGCTGGTCTATTCATCTCCTGGAAGTTGCTCCGGATAAGGGACTCAGGTTTATTAGAAGCTGTGGAGCTTTAATTTAATGGTCGGTTGGTCTAACCAACGCTTGCGCCTTAAGCACTCTTTCAACACTCCTCTGCGTTAGAGATGAGGACCCTTAAGATGGAGGTATTTAATGCTCTATACTAGAGAGTTGGGGTGCTCCCTGCCTAGCTTAACTATACATAGAAAGGTCTATGAAGTGCTCGGTCTTAGTACTAGTATCTGCGACTCTATTGATAGGCTAGTTGATGTTGAGCCCCCATTAATTAGGGAGGTTGAACCTAGCTGGCAGGGTGAGGAAAGACTTTGGAGGAACTTCGGCTACCGCAAAACCGAGTTTCCACTGATGTACAGCTACGTATATAGGAGGCTTAGTTTGGAGGGTGTTAAGTGCTTAGTCGTACACTACGTACTAGACCACGTAGAGGGTCTACTCTGCAAGGGGTTCGATAGCGAGATGATTGGAAACGAGGTTGCAGCCCTCATCTACAGCTACATCGATGAGTGTGGAACCAGTAGGGAGGAGGTCCTCAGCGAGGCCGTCAACAACCTAGAGCGTATCTTGGACGAACTGATGAGGAGGTTCGACGACCTAATCAGCGCGGTTAAGGGTGAGGTAGACCTCAGACTTCTACCCGTTGATGTAATAGTCAACGCCTCGTTGGACCTAGTAGGTATTAGAGTTCGCGCAGTTCTCATATCCAGAGGCTATAGAGGTAGGAGAGGGTTTACAGTAAGTCGCTCCGCCTTCGATAAGTATATGCAACTACACAACAGAGCTAAGCAGTTACTGAGGCGGAAGCTAAACGAAGCTATAGTGAACCACGAGATAACCGATCCCCAAGGACTCCTAGAATCGATAAACAACGTCAAGAAGAGATCCTCCACTGAAGCTAGAACTATAATCGATGTAATGCGGATAATTGAAGAGGAGAGCAGTAAGAACCGCGAATTCCGTAAGCTACTGGAGCTGGTTGGGGAGAGCGTTAAGGAAGCTACAGAATCCTCACAGCTCTAACTTCATCATGTTCTTCACCTCTATAGGATGATGTAAGGAGTACGCATCTATGCTCCCATAATCGTGTCTAACTTATCTAAGAACAGAATGTACGAGCTCCTCAACGAAGCTATTAGGATGGGTAAGCCTCTATACACCTACAGCTATCCAATATATAGTGGTATACGATGTTGCAAGACTATACATCAGCTGCACCAAAGATATTGCGAAAACCCATTCTTCAGACCGGATAAGAAGGAGGTGCTAAAACCGTTTACGCGGGTCTCCACCCCCGGTAGGTTAGACGAGACCCTCGAGAGCCTGAGGAAGTCTGTAGAGAGGTACAAGGCTGAGGTCGAGAGCCTACGCAACGGCCTAAACGCCGACGCATGGGTCGGTATACCTAGGTGGAATGAGCGCCAGAGAGCACTTATCTCCCAAGGCCATGTCTGGATATCCTCTCAGGAGCGCGATGTAAGGCTACTCGCCCAGGTCAACTACTACGACATCGGTCAAAACCTACTTAAGGAGAGGGAGAAGATTGAGGAACTCGTCAAGCTAAACACGGAAGTAGCTCTTTGGAGAGCCCTCCTAAAGTTCCTAGAGTCCCAGGTAGTGCGGGAGGTTTAGGAGCTTAGTAATGGGATTTTCCTACCTCCCTAAGCTCTTAGCCTCACTCAGTAGCTTCCCTAAGCTTACTGCAAGCTACAGATACTTAGCTCCACTACCATACTTTGCGGTAGTAAATCAGGCGGGGAGAGGGTCTACGTGTTCAACCGAGCTATCCAAGTCAAATTCGATGCTGAGCAGAGTCGGTACAGATAACCGTAGTTCGAGTAGGGGTAGTGAGAGCTCGTCTTCTAGCAATGCGACTTCCTCCAAGTCTGCCACTCTCTGGGAGGTCGTTCTCTCAATACAATATGAAGTCTACCCAGCAAGATCGTACTTGAAGAACTGGTAGAGAGTGGGAGTTTGCAGGGTTTCTTGCGGTGGTCCTAGTTTAACTAGTTAAAAAGGGATAAGCAGAGAGTTCTGCGGGAGGGGAGACGGTTTCAGTAACTGTAGAGGACTTCGGCCCCTTCGAAAGGGCTGAGATAGAGGTCAGACCTTTAACGATCTTCATTGGGAGGAACTCCATCGGTAAATCGATGCTCTCGTACCTGCTTTGGTCCCTATCCTCGGCTTACCCCAAGTTTGACGAAGTCGAGGTGGGTTGGGAGGAGGTCTACCGATTAGCCGAGGAGATTCTAAGCGATGTAAAGGTGGGGAGGGTTTCGAGGGAGAAATTTAAGAGCTTAATAAGGATCTTCCACGACAGGGTGTTCGTTGAGGCTGCGAGGATAGGTTTGAAGGAGAGGTTGAAGTACGCTTTTGGTACCGAGTTGAGGGAGCTTGTAAGGGTAGGTAGGAGTAAGGCGCGAATCGACGTCCGAGGGGAATGTGCTAGGATGGAATTATCCATAGCTGAAACCCTACGTGTAGAAGAGCTGGACCTGTGTATAGAGGGATTACTGAGGATCTTCGAACTTAAACCTTCAAGAGGGGGTGTTCTCAACATCTCGTACGAGGGACAGACGGAATCCGCAGCTTCAGTAGCCGATCTCATAGACGCTATCATCGGTCTATTCGCTTACCACGTAGGATCAGAGTTCGAATTCATGGTCCTGGGTTTCCCGACATTTGCGCCTATGTTGCCCGATAGTAGGGCTGGGATAGCACGTACCTTACTAAAGCCGTTCATATCCCCATCACTACTTAAGGGGGTTCTAGGGGTTGATGAGGAGTTCGTTAGTACGTACTTCAGACTAGCAGAGTGGTTGAGGAAGAACCCCGGAGTACTGAGCAACGCTAAGCCCCTACTCAATGAACTTGGGGTATCCGTTGACGTGAGGTTTGAAGCCGGTGTCTACAGCGTCTACGTAAGAACCTGGAGTGGGAAGGAGGTACCGGTCTCCATGGCCCCCTCGGGTGTTAGGGAGGTTATTACCGTGGTCCTAGCTCTCCTGATGGCAGGCTTCGAGGAGGAACGCAGAGAGGAAGCCATTTTAAGTACCTTTATAGAGGAACCCGAGGCGCACCTACACCCAAGGGCTCAGAGAGCTCTCGCGAGGGTCATCGCGCGGGCGGTTAACCTAGGGAGGAAGGTCGTTATAACTACTCACAGCGACTACCTAGTCAGCTCTTTAAACAACCTCATACTACTCTCCCAAGTACCTAAGGAGAAGCTGAGGGAGATGGGGTACGACGAGGGTGAGGCACTCTCCCCGGGTAAGGTAGCCGTCTATCTAGTTAAGGCAGAGGGGGGTAGGGCCGTGGTCGAGAGACTGCAGGTTACCGAGGACGGGATCCCCGAGGATGAGTTTACGAAGGTGGTGGAGGAGCTCCTCGGTGAGCGTGGGAGGATATATGAGGTCCTACACAGGGGGGGTGTAGGGAGGAGGACCTAGAGGAACTCGGGCTGGACTTCAAGCACGCAGACTACCTACTAGACTGCGGGGACTTAATCGTAGTAGTTGAGGAGACGGGTAGACCTGAGCCCAAGGACGTAGAGAAGGTCGAGAACACCATTAACTGGCTCTACAGCGAGCGAGGAGCTTCCAGTAGCCGTAGAATTCTAGGAGTAATCCACCACACCGGGGGATCTAGCACCATGCTGGTAAAGTGCCTACTGAGTAAGACTAGAGGGAGGGTGGTGTACAGGGCAGCTAACTGTCGGACAGCCCTAGAGAACATACTGAGAGAGCTCGGCCTCAGAATACAGAACGCGAAGTCGGCTAACTGAAGCCCCCATAGTCCTCGCTGGGAACTGAGGGTAGCCCGTGGATACGTCCATAGCTAACTCACTACCTCCCCCGTGCTCTGAGAGACTAGCCTCACCCGAGATCTAGGAGGGGTTCAGCTCTCATATAGGTTCGTATGGTTTTTATGGTCATCGCCTCATCTCCTTCCCCCGCATCGCTCCTCGGGGCCTCATCCGCCTTGGGGGCGTTCGGGACCACCCCGAAGACCCCACACCTTGAGCAGCTCCTTGGAGCTGCCCTCAGAGCATCATAGGGCAGCCCACCACTTCGGGGACATGTTTCCAAAGACTAAAAGCTTTTCTAACCACGCAGTGATAGTAGCAGAGGGGCAGCATCAAACCATATAAACCTACTATGAAACTTGAAACAGCTGCGAAAGGCTCTCCTTCGTAATCGCGTATATATCTACCTCTACTCGCAATCTAATGCTGGGCGGTTGGTTGGTCGATGCGTTGAGTCTGCTTGCGGCTATTGGGGGGCTCGGGGGCCTAGTGGCTATTGTCAGCGCCATCTACTGGCTTGGGAGGGGGTTTGGTGAGATCGATGGGAGGTTTAAACTCATAGACGAGAGATTCAAACACGTAGACGAGAGGTTTCAGCATATTGATGAGAGGTTTAAGCATGTAGATAGGAGGCTTGATGAGCTCGAGAGTAGGATCCTCGGGAGGATCGAGAGGTTGGCCAGTGCTTTTACGTACTACCACGAGTTCCTCCTGGAGGTTCTGAGCCGTGAGGGGGTTATTAGGAGTGATATCGCCGAGGTCCCCGCTAGGGAGGCTCGTAGAGTCGTGAGGCTAGCGCTGCTGAACCCCTCGACTAAGGAGGAGTGGGAGAGGATCAAGGAGTACCTCGATAAGAGCGAGCGCGGTGAGCTAACACTCGAGGAGGCCGACGAGTTTCTCGAGCTGGCTAGAGAGGTCGTCAGGGAGTACGGTGAGTACGCTGAGGCCTGGAAGCTACACATGTACGCAACGATAGTGAGGGCGCTACTAATTGAGAGACTAGCTGAGGAGAAGAAGAGCGAGGAGGGGCGGTAAAAACATCGCCTACTTGAGACCCAACCAGGGGTCTTAACTGAGCCGAGACGGACCCCCTCGAGTACTGCGCGCAGTGAAACCTGGTGCGGTAACGTACTGCCTCGGGTGATTAAGCTATACCTTACTAGGGTTTCGATCCGGGCCTTATAGGGATACCCGTGCTTTTTGGTGATGCTTTAAAGAATACTAGATATTTCTTCTAGTCGACACCGGCTCGTTTTCCCCAATAGTACCCCGTAGTGTAGCCGAAGAGTTCAATACTAAGCCCCTCGCAGAGGTAGAGCTTACACTAGCTAATAGTAAGAGGATTGAGGCTGGTGCTTCACTAGCTTACCTTAGAGTCCATGGATAGAGGAGGGGTTTTCAGCGCTACTAATGGGCCCCCCAGAGCCGGCACTCGGAGTCATGGTGTTCGACGGTCTAGGGATCAGAGTAGACCCTGTGTACTGGTAGACTAGAGTATTCAAGACCCTATGGGGTCGCGGAGCTCGGGCCGCATGCTCAGAACGTTCCCGAAACAACTCGCTCAGAGCAGATCGTAGCCATGATCCCTGAGACGGTATGCTTGGCGTAGAATAGAACTCCGCAAGTCGTGCGGAGCTTTGATAGTTAAGGCTATGGTTAGTAGCTGCCAAGACTTTAAAAATAAGGAAGATTTACCCTCAACTAGTGTGAGCTTAGTAGATGGTTGCCTACGCGAAGACCTGTCAAAGTGTGCTAATAGAAACGCGGCCGGAAATCTACAGTACTGAGAAAGTGAAAGCCATTATGTGCACATCGATAGGAGCGCTAAGAGACTAATAGCTCTACCCTTAGGAGTTTATATGCTGGGTGCGAATAGCTCTCCCGCGAGGTTTTCAAATAACTTACGCTACTTACCTCCGCGCTAACTCCTCACAACGCCCCTCTACATAGTTAAGGTCTAATCCTAGTCTCTCGATAAAGGCTTCACAAGTAGTGTAGGCCTTTCTCTCTTTGATGACGCTACAATGTTGTCGCTAGCTATTAAGGTACCTCTTAATGCTCTATACACTTTTTCCAATCTACGGATTCGTCTCCTCCTAGGGCTTGAAACGTACTGTAGGGGTTTAGTAACCTCTTAGCATTATCGCGACGAGCGGTCTTTACGACACCCATAACAGCCTCGCCAACATCTCTGCCAAGCAGCTCCCCTTTCGCGCCTACATCGATGACCTCCTCTATTCATCTCTTATTCTTATTTAGAGCTAGGTTTATTTCATCTTTAGAAGCTAGTCTCTACCAATACTCTGTGCTTTAGTTACAATAGCCATGTGTTGACTAGCAATTGCTTTAGACGAGATTTTTAAGGGTACTTTAATTTTGCTGGGAAACTTATTGAGCATCGCAACACCATAGACTAGTAGCTCGGATATTACATGGTGACCAGTAAATTGCAGATATCTTCTTTAGGCAAGAATTTTGATAGTAATAGCCTGAAGCTCTTCCAATATCGTGGAGATAGGTGGAGATCTTCGGTGCGCTCCAAACATCTTTCACTAGTAGTCCTCGCAAGACTCTTAGTTCTACCCGTAAGTAGCTTCGTAGCGAGTCTAGCAACGCACAATAAGTGTGGAATAAGCTCCTCTTGATACGCTTTTCCATTTTCATCTACTCCGGAAAGCTAATGGCTTATTCTCTACCACGCACATTGTAGAAGGCTCCCAATTTGCTACTATAACGCTCTTTTAAGCTTGAAGGAAAAATTCGATTATTCTTAGTTTCTCCTTACGAGCAACCTCGTTTAGCTTTCTATAGAATTTTCAGCTCGTTAAGCATGAACGTCTAGATTCCTCATATTCTAGACTATAGTCAAATAGTGGGCGGGCACTTCCACCTTCTAGCTCACCGTAAACTCTTAGTCTTATTTTATAATCAATCAATAATACTAGGATATCTAAAGAGCTGAAGAGCTGACATAGCTATAGTGCGGAGCTCACGTACTCACCTGGTAAGCGCGTTTCCTTCCACAGCTCATCCCCTCTATACGTCTTACCTCTGAGCGCTGGGGAGCTGCGGCTTCGACTGTAGGAATCGGATTAGCTTCCCAAAGCTCTTAGTTGAATACTATTGATGCTGGTGCGGAGGTAAGGGAGCAGGTAAGGTAAAAAGCTCTTTAGTTAGACCTCCTTAGTTTGACTTCACTTCCTTCTTGTTATGAGCCTCCCAATTACTATACCCACTATGAGTAGTGCTACTGATAGACCGGCTGCCGTACCCCACTCGATCTCTCTGTAGTAGACCGTTGTTGGGGTAGCTACACTAACTGCGGTAGTTCTCTCGACGGTTCTCTCCGCAACAATCGTAGTGGGTTTCGTCAGGGTCTCATACCTTACCAGAGTTTCATATGCTGTTGTGATACGGGTTAGGGGTACCGTAGCTGTTGTCGTGTACGTCTCTGTTGAGGTAACGGTGGTTGCCGTGGTTACTGTTGTGGATATGGTTAGGGTCCGTACCGTGGTGTATGTAGTTGCAACAGTTGCCGTGGTCGTGTATGTAGTCGTTGTCGCGGTGGTCACCGTAGCCGTGGTAGTTGTAGTTACGGTTACAGTGACCGTTGCCGGAGTTGTGGTGGGGGCAACCTCCTGCTTTACCGTTACGTAGGCTGCGTTTAGGGCCGCATCCGAGCCTGCTCTCAGCGATAGTACTACGGTTCCGGTTCTCTCAGCTACAACGGTTACCTGGGTTATGCGGGCACCTACCTGGGTTACGTTAACTACCCTAGCTAGACCCCTGGCCACGCCTATGTTTACCGAGTCCGTAGTTGGGTGGGCTACGACTATGTGCAGCCTCCCAGGTACTACGCTTAGCTCTACCTCGGAGCCACCCTCCTCATTCAGTAGTAGACCTAACTCCAGTACGGTCCTACCGGGTAAGCCGGCTGCGACCTCCCTAAACCTTGAGGCAGTGCCCTTAGGTACCCTCACTACGTTCCCCAGGAGCTCAGTTACATCCCTGTACTGCCACCTCTTTACCCACTCAACAGCGTTCACCAGCAACTCCTCAACTACATCACCCTTCGATGCCTCGACCTCGAAGCTGAAGTAGACAGACCTATAGCCCTCCGGGTCCCAGTACTTATCGTATGCAACAACCCCCGCTAACCCGTTAGGCGATAGTGCGACTACCTTAGCGGGTAGTCTCTGTAGTAGATTGACTAGAGCCTCCCTACCGATATCTAGGGTTAGGTTGATTACCCTACCGAGCTCAGGTACCGCTACGGTGATGTTCAGCCTCGCCTCCCTAATGTAGGCTCTGCTCAGCCCTTGGTAGAAGCTCCTCAACCCCCACTCAACGGACCTATTGAAGTACTTACCCAGTTCAAGCGCCCTTGCAGTTCTGCCGGTGACGTTTTCGTACAGTAGGGTGAGCCTACCTACGAGCCTAGCTACACCGTCCCTAGCCTTAGAGGTTTCGTCCAACGCTACATACGCTAGGACCCTAGGCATCGCCAGCTGCCACCCGACCTCCGTATAGGCCTTAAAGCCGTACCTACCTAGCAGTGCCGGTACCTCCAACTCAAACTCCTCCGGAAGGTCCCAGCCCAGGTTCTTCGCCTCCGGCGTGAGCCTCAGCTTCCCATCCCACGGGACGTGGGGTACTTGAAGAGATGTCGAGCCTACGGCTATTGCGGTGGCCTTTAGTATGGCTGCTAACTCGGGTTGTGAGGCCTCGTAGGCCTTAGATAGCTGGCAGAGGGCTTCAGCAACCTTATCGCGTACGTACTCCCATAGAGCGAGCTCCGGCATCCCTAGTAGAGCCGCCACGGTCCTCTCGTTTCTGATGTCTAAGTCACTTAGGTTGTAACCTACGTGACCCCTACTACCCAGCTTTACCCTCTTCTCACAGTCTAGCCAGAGTACCTCATCGCTAAGCGTTGCGTGGGTAGCTATAATCCCTGTGTGGCTCTGCTTAACGTAGGACACCAGGTACTCGAGGAGACTTCTTCCATCGGTCCGTATATCCCTAAGATCCCAGTTCCAGGTAGCGCTACCCTCCACCCCGAGGGTGAGGCTGCTGAGGACTACGACGTTAGGCTTAAAGCTGTTGAGGACCTCGGCAACGCCCTTACCGGGCCAGGTGATGTATAGGTTGTAGTACTTCCCGAGGATCTCCCAGTGGTGGAACTGGACTAGGCTGTATCCGCTGGTAACCCTTGAGAGGTTCTCTAAGTGTTTTAGCGGCTTAGAGACCTCATCGGGGATTCTGTAGTCGGTACCGACCTTCGTAGTGTTGTAGATGGACCTCAGGCTCTCTTGGAGGAGCCACAGCATGACGTGGGGGTCTACGACCAGTACCCTAGTATCGCTGACCTCCCTAACTACGTAGTAGAGCCCCATAGGTGAGGTCATAGAGTTCCCGTCAGCATCCCTAGCGGTGGCTCTGAACATAACGTAGGTGCCGGCGACCTGCGGTGGTATGGTCGCCTCGACCACCCTAACTGCCAGCCTCGGCCTGGGTATCTCTACATCGGGCTTGTACTGCCTAACCCATTCCTCTACGGACTTCACATAGTTACTGAGGGATTCGACAAAGGCCTTCATATCGCCCACTAGGGGGCTATCAGTAACTGCTAGGCTAACCCAGGGGCCTTCGCCGACACGGTACTCTAGACCGACCTCCGGCTGGCTCGAATCGTCGAAAGCTACGGCCACAACCTTCAGGGTCCTACCCTCCCCGAGAACCCAACCACGGGGTGCCAGTCCCAGAGTCTCGTTAGCCAACCCAGGGTCTACGAGTAGGTCGTAGACGAAGGTGTAGGTGAGGGGCGGCACCCTCTGAACCAGCTCCAGCTCCTTAACGACGTAGCTATCGGACAGCACCACAACACCGTTGACTAAGAGCTTGTAGACAACCCTACTGACTACGGTGAAGGAGACCCTCACAGTCCTCAGGGGGAGTCTTACGTCGAAGACCCAGGTCCTCGAGGGTAGTCCAGGTACCTGGGCTACATACCAACCCACAGCCCACGGCACCGGAACCATCCGAATCCTGTAAGCCCCCTCCCCAGGTGGAGGTGGGGGAGTCGGTAGGGAGGTGTTTACCCTAGTCTCAACAGAGGCTGTGACCTCCAGCTCGACAACCCCACCACTAGGAGAGTACGCGAGCACTAGGACGGGCTGCATCGAGTACACATCAGTAGGTGTTCTAACGAGCTTAGCCTGCTCTCCTAGAGCCGGTGCTACGGAGATGTAGAGACTGGGTAGCGTAGCGAGGATTAATAACACTGCTAGGGGGACCGTTAAAGACCTTCTCACAGGAGGTACCCTCAATGGAGGTTTCCACGAAAGCTAATAAACCGATATGGAGATTTACACCTATTGAGGAGTAACCCCACTACGAAAACTCTGCTAACCTCAAGGAGTTGCTGCCGCTCTTAGCGTCAGCAATAATATGGTTTTCTCTACGCTGAAAAGCTGGCCTTGATTAGCCACTCTACTGAGGAGCCGGGTACTCTCCTCTAGGGATTCCTTAGGCTTTCTAAATGCTACAGCCACGTTGCAAGCAGTTGTGGGAAGGACTAAAAGGAGCTGTATAAGGCAGAACCTAGGGGTTTGTTTTAGGTTTAGGATATGGTCTCACCTAGTCCTTCTTATTGGCAGCTTGGGTACCATACATAAGTGTTTGAATTTCGTAAGATTTTTGTCGGTTTTCTTAGCTGGTTTCTGTCTATCGATAAGCTGAAGACCTCGTCGAAGCCAATCATCTGTCCTTATGGGAGTGAGGGAGGAGGTAGTTGTGTGGAGTAGACTATTAATGCGAAGGGCTTACCAAGTGGTGGGCAGACATATTAACTCTGCCGGGAGCTAAACTTAGAGGTGAGCGCGTAGGCTATGCGGGTTAGGTATAGGGATATCACTGTCCCGGCTATCGGCGATGAGGAGCTCCCGCGTGTTCTAAGGAAGCTCGGGCTCTACGATGACGTTACCAGCGGTAGGGCTACCTGCTACATCTGCGGGGAAGTACTTAGGTTGGAGACCATCGGGGCTATAGCCTTGATAGACGGTAAGCCCGTACTGGTGTGCGGTAAGCCCTCCTGTATAGGTAAGGTCTCACTTATTGTTGAAAACTACAAGCGCTCTATACGATCAGTAGCTAAGTAAGGAGCTAATCTATCAGGTTTACCTCGGAGGTCTGCCCCATGCTATGGGATCTGGAAGAACTATGGAAAGTTCTATGGAGCTACTTAGGACCTATCTTCGCTATCCTTTTCTTTTTGTTCACATTTTACCCGGAGAAGTTTGAGAAAATAGCTATTCTCACACTTCGAGTTTTCTCACTCTTTAGTGAGAGGGCCGAGAGGAGATCTATCAGCCGAGAGGTATCGTACATCGTCTCCACGGAGTTCGTTAAGAACTACCACCTTGAGGAAGTTCCGAAGGTAATTGTTAAATGAGGGGAGGAAGATGAAGCCATACTGGACCTGAGAAGGAACTTACTCTTAATAGTACTGAGAAGGAGTAGGAAGCACCGCTACGATAACGTGGCGAGGGCCGTACTAAAGGCGGTACCTGAGCTCCTCGCACCAGAGATGAAGGTGGTTTACGACCCGAAGTTCATCGACTGTCTCTCAGCTCATATAGCTAGGAGCCTACTTAAGGATTATAGAACCGTTGTTACAGCTATAAACGACTTCGTAGCCTCCAAGATAGAGACAGACGAGGAGCTCCGTAAGGTTCTCTCAATGCTAGTTGAAATAGATGACCAATCTCTCCTATCAAGGATTCTACTACCGGAGCTAGTCGATGTAGCTAAGCTACGCTACCCCCATAGAGATCCACAGATAGATTATGAAGTTTTAAACTTGGTCGAAACCCTTTACAAGCTAGTGAGAGGAGAAGCATTAATGCCAGTAATCTGCGGGAAGTATTTTAGGATGGTGTTTGTCCGAGTAGCGAGACCGGAGAAGATCGAGGCTATGCTCGAACCTCACATAAGGTTCGTAAAGTACTCCCTGAGTAGTTGTCCAGCTATTGAGTCAATATACGTACTCGCAGCTGGTAAGTCAAATATCGTAGCCGCAAAGGCCTTAGAAGAACCCCTAGTAAGGGAGCTCAAAAGTATGGGATATAGACTTAAGGAAGAAGGAACGAAAAGACAGGAGTACGAAGCCGGGTATAAGGGAAAGCCACGCATGAGGCTCTATGTTTGTAGGATGAAGATAGAGAAGGTTAGTAAACCTTAAAGTATACGTGATTCTCGCTCCCCAAGGGAAGGGTTAGCTAAATGATCTTCGACATAGAGACTCTAGGCAGCTGATAAAGAATTGCTGAAGGCAGCTTAAATATCGTTAAGACTCTTTCAGCTATGAGAAATCAGTGAGTCTTTAGAGAGGTCGAGTACTTCTCAAAGAGCCTTAGTACTAGTTCAGGGTTCTCCGTATGTACAGGTATTAACCGTCTCGGTTTGAGGACCTGTATGAGGTGCTTGAAGTGGTGCGGGTGGTAGTGCCCTGAGAACCTAACCCTAAGTACTTGTGCCCCGAACATGCCTAACCACCTCGCTAGTACGGTGTTCTCGACCTCCCTCACCGTCTCCCTAGGTTCTGGATCTAGGAGCAGGGCTACCGTACCGGTCAGGTCTACCTCCATTCCCTGGGTTTTCAGCTTCCGCAGTATCTCTAGGAGATGTACTGGCTCCGCAATGACTATGTAGCTACCCATGTCCCTGAAGACCTCACCCGCCAGGCTAACACTACCTACACTCACCGGCGGGGGTCTCGATAGCTCTTGTGCTACTAAGGTCCTGCTTAAGTCCTTAGGGTTTCTCTCGTAGATAAGTCTCAGCATCCAGAGGATTCTCTCGGAGGCTACCACGACATCCCTACCACTTTCCTCAGCGATTCTGTATAGGTACAGCATGGACTCTAAATCGTGTGGATCGACCGAGACCGTGACCCCGTTAAACACCTCTACAGAGCTCCTTACAACCTCATCGAAGCCGGACCTAGTTACTAGGGTTATCCTACTCCCTATATTCGTAGCCTCAACAATTGCCACATCTACACTGTCCACACCCAGCTTCTTGAGGACCTCCTCCAGGGGTGGGTTTAGCTGTACAAGCGCCTGCAACCTAAAGTCACCGCTGTAGAAGAGAGTCCTACCCCTCCCTAAGTACAGAAACGACATCGCCGGGTACGCGCTGTGGCTTACCGGGATAGCTACTACTGAGTTCTCGTCCTGCGATAGAAGCTTAGCCGATGCGGTTGAACTCCACTGGGGGACTACGTAGGCCAACCACCTATGCGACCTCTCGTACCAGTTGCCTATGGTAGCCTTAGCCACATCCCTATCGGGGAGGACTATACGTGTTGATGAGTCGACGGCTGAGAGTAGCCCTACGTGGTCTAGGTGGAGGTGTGAGATGTAGACGGCTGAGGCCCCCTCCGTTACGGTGGGGTCCGGCACTATACCGAGGTTACTCATCTCGACCGGACCGAGTGGCTCTACACGCCCACCGTAAAACCTCCTCATCAAGCTGAACCTAACCCCGTAATCGAAGACTAACTTCCTGTCCCTATCCTCGACAACGACACAGTTACCCCCGACCTCCCCGAAGCCGCCGTAGAGCTTTACTAAGGTACCATCATACTCAAATAGCTTCTGGGGTTTCACCTCCGTCCCCTTCAAGCCTGTACCTCCTACTAATTACGGTCCTCCACCTAACGGTGTTCGCGGGATCCCTTATTGCAACCAGTTTCGGCTTCCCGGAGCCGATATCGTAGACTATGTAAAGCCAGTACCTCTTCCCAAGCTTCTTAGCGTAGTCGAACTCCGGCTCCGTGAGCTCAACAACTAGGGTCGGACCCCACCTACCCTTAACCTCTATGTACCTAACCTCACCCGTACCCGGATCGTGGCTCTCGATATCGTAGTGCTCGTACTCACTAACATCCCTCGGTACCCTACCGCTAAACCTCTCGAACTCCATCACGAACTGCATAGCCCTCCTCTCAACCTCCTTAACCTCTATGGGTGGTGGAGGCTCCCTGACTTGACTCTCGGGTGCTAGGAAGATTACCGAACCTACCCACCTAGCACTAACCGACTTCGTGGTGATAGTCTTCTGCCTAGGCCTCCAGCCTCTGTGCTCGTGGCTGAGCCTGTTGCTCTCGACGAACTGTATGTAATCCTCGAAAGGTGCTACGGCGTACTGCTTATAGTGCTGACTAACGAGGCTCTTAGCCTTAGCCTCCATATTCGTGCACAAGGTATCGTCGCCTAAGCTGAAATAGTCAGCCACTCCAACAACGTTGGACACGACCCTAGCGACCAGGTTCAGGAGGTCGGCACCTCTGGTGGGTTCCAAGTCTAGCCTCGAAATCCCTACTACCTCGCTGTACGTAGGTCTACCGTCGACATTAACGGATACCTCAAAGAGGTGGAGCTCCCTAAGATCGATACCATCAGGGAGAGATGCTAGAATAACAGGTCTCCCACCAGCGTCAGAACCGTGGACTAGCTCCTCCATAATCCTATATACGTCAGCTAAACCCTCGGCAGTCATCAACCCTAGCCGGGGGCAGGCAATGAATATCTTACCGCCCTTCCTCTCAATAGAGCAGTCGCAGATTTTTGCTAAGCCCTCTAGGAGCCTGGTTAGAGCTTCCCCGGCTTGAGCCCTGCAGAACCCTCCAAGTCCTCTGGTAATGGTGTTCTCTACGTAGACAGCTCTATTCCCTTTCTCGCTATCGACCCTCCTACTAATCTGCTTTAGCTGGTTAAGTAACGCCAATATCTCCATAATGTACTGCTCCAACCCCTTACTACCCCTACTGAGGTACTCTAGGATAGCCCTATACTCGCTATACCCCCCGTCACCGGTAGGTATTGAGAATACGTCAACCCCCTCCCTCGCTGGGCTGGGTCTCCCCAGGAAGCTTACCCTAAGCTCCTCACCTATGACAACCCTTGACTCTACACCAGCTACCAGCCAGCTCAGCAACTTCCCGTATAGGTTCTGGAGAACCGCTAGGTCGCTGTCCACCGTGAGCAGTATGCTGTAGCTGTACACATCCCTTTCCTGACCAACCCTCCAGACCCTACCAATCCTCTGAACGATCTTTATGGGGCTCCACGTAGGTTCGTAGTGTATAACTACGTTGGCGTACTGAAGATTCAGACCCTCGGAAGCTACGTCCGTTGAGACGATCACGTCCACTATACCCTGCCTCAGCCATTTCTTAACCTGCTCAATAGCTTCACTACCTCCAGCAATCTCCCCTATGCGGAGAACTTCCGGGGGTTTTACCTTAGCTGCCGTCACAAGGCATGCCCTTTCCTTATGTGGTGAGGGTAGGAACCTTAGAAGGGCTTCATGAACGTACTCTGCGGTATCCCTAAACTCCGTGAAGATCACCACCCTATGGCCTTTGCTTAGGTGCTCCTTAACGCACTCTATGACCTTGCTAAGCCTCGAATCCTTTTGTTCAACCGTCTTGGCGAGTTTCATCAGTTCCTCTAACGTACTAAACTCCTGCTCACTTAGTAGTGGGGTTAGGTACGCCGCTGTACTCTCAACAACCTCATCTATGTCCTCAGGAACACCCTTCTCCTCCTCATCGGATAGAGCTCCATAGCTCTCGAAGGAGGTAAAGAGGGAGTCTATTATCTCATCAGCCCTCCTCTCGACCTCCCTGAGATCTTCCTCGGGTTTGCCCCCGAGCTTAGCGGCCCTCTTTAGGAGCATTCTCCCAAAGGTCTTCATGGCTGCTACGGGGCTTGAGGAAGCCCTCTTAGCTATTAGAACCAGTAGGAGACCTAGGGCCTTCGGCCTCTCACTCACCCTCCTATAGTACTCCATGAGCTTCGCACGTAGGAACTCCATTAGGAGGTCGTGGAACCTCCTCTCCTCCTCACTAGCTTCAACAACGTAGGCCACGAAATCGCACGACTTAAACACCGGGGCCTTCTCGTAGATCTCGTTTACATCAAGCTTAGTCCTCCTGAAAACCAGTGCTCTATTGATAGCCCTATAGAACTCCTCGGAGTCGAGCTCATCCTCACCAGCGCGGAGGTTAGGGTCTACGAGCTTTAGCCTCAGGATGTAGTCGTCCGATTTACCCCTGTGCGGGGTAGCTGAGAGGAGGACCACGTTTACCGCAGGGCTCCTCCTTATCAACTCCTCCAGGAACTCGTACCTGAGGTTCTTCTTACCCCCAACGATGCCTACCCTATGAGCTTCGTCAACTACCACAGCATCCCACTTAACGCCTAGAACCATGGGTCTGTACGCCTCCTTCTTAACTAGGTCTATGGATGCTAGGTACACCCCTTCGGGGAAGCCAAGGGCCCTGAGCCCCTCCACAGTGTCTCTCTCAATCCTGTACGGTTTGATGCCGAACCTCCCGAGCTCAAACTCCCACTGCGCGACGAGGACTCTGGGAACGAGAACTAGGGCCCTCCTTACCTCCCCGACCTCCTGCAGGTACCTGAGTACCTCTATAGCCTCTATAGTCTTCCCAAGCCCTATCTCATCGCCTACGAGTACCCTCAAAGGCTTCCTAGGGAAGAGCTTGAAGAGTAGCTCTACCTGGTGGGTATATGGGTATATAGCGTCCTTACCTATGGGGCTGTGCCTGAGCATGAAGATGTATGGGTGGTAGCGGAAGCCCTCTAGTAAACCCCTCACTAAAGCTCTCAAAGCCTGGTTAGAGCCTGTAGAGGGTCCAGATAGACTTTGCAACCCTATAGACACCCCAATAGCCGACCTTCTCGTATAAGTACAGGAACTTCGTGTACCAGAATAGAATCTCCAGGTCGCTCATAGTACCTATAAGCTCCAGCCAGCTCCTAGCTCTAACCCCATTACCCAGAAACTGCCTAACACCGGAGAACACCACCACCTTCTTGAAGTCCACGTCGCTGTAGATCTCAATTATACCATCTCCGCGTCTAATAAACGGAATCCTCAACTCCTCTAATGCGTTAAGTACTACATCCCTCGCAACCCTGGCCTCGAAGACGGGCTCCGCTTTCGGTGCTAGCGAGGTGCTGAAGTAGAACCTCGATACATCGACGACTCTCCTGTACTTCTTACCGACTCTTCTGGTACCGAAGGAGATCAGGCCTACGGGTTCCTGAGCCATGGATCGCCCCTGCTAGATCGCACTAACCCTCTGCTGGTTCGTACCGGACCTTACACCTAGATAGATCCTCTATATCCTCTCTACTTAGCTTAGGCATCCCAAAGCTCTTCCTATCTGCAGGTACTAGGGAGAGCTCCAGCCTCATCCTAACCTCCCCGAGGCTAAACCTCCCGAGTATTCCAGTAGCTATGGTTAGAACGTCCTCTAGGTCTACATTACTCATGGAGATAGCTACCTGAGACCTCCTCTGCTCACTTACCGTAATACTCATATCCAGGCTCATCCGAGCTACGACTACGGACTTACCCAACCTATCCCGCAGTACCTTGACGGGCTTCAGGTCGCGGCCCTCAACGGCTATCGACAGAGTCCTCAGCAGAGTACCCTCCTGCGGCAGCCCCTCGACTACACCTACCTCCTCCCTCCTCCTAACGATTACGCCGATCCTCGCCGTAGCCAGTACCCTACCGTCCTCCGCTACTAAGCTAAGTACGTAGCTGTAGGTGCCGGGCTCTCTGGGCGCTCTAAGAGTCCACACTAAGGATGCTGTGGTGAACTTCTCATCGATACTGACAGTAGTGGGCTCGACAGAGCCCGCATCTACCTTCACACGTACCGCCCCCACGAACGGCCCGCTCCTACTTACAACCACCTTGTGCTGAACCTCCTGCTCGGGTTCAACGCAGAGCGTGTGATCCTTAGGCTCTACATCAACTATCACCCTCCTAACGACCTTTACTAGAGGTGCATCCACCAGTGCTTCCACCGGGTACTTATCGAACTCCCTTAGTACGTCCTTAACGTTAACCAGCCTACCTTCGTAGACCAGGCAGTACTCCTCAACCTTCTTAACGTTACCCTCAATCACCTCCTTACTCTCCAAACCCTCCATCTGCCTCCTCAAGGCTTCAGCAACTGGTAGGACCTCGCATACGTCAGCTACGGTGCTAGCCTGTAGCACCTCCCCGGTAGCCCTCGAAGTCTCTAGACACCTCTCATCCCCACACACTGTGATGTACTTAAAGTACACCCTATCCCCACACTTAAGCCCCACCCTAAGGTTCCTCACACCATCGGCGATAGCACCCCTTACAGCAACCTCAGGTACTGCCGGCAGTCTCGGGTTGGAGTAGAAGTAGTCTACGGTATCGCCAACCCTCTTCGGCTCCCTGAACTCCACACCAACACTCCTTAGGTAGAACTCCAGGGTATCGAAGTCTAGCTCGAGCTTTACCTTCTCAGGTTTCTCAGCCTTTAGTGCCTGCTCGACGGTGTATATGATGGCTGTCGTCGGGCTCAGCCTCGCCTCCTTGGATACCATGTTGCTGTCCTGGGTAGCGGGGTAGGCCAGCCTCGTAAATGTGCCTAGTAGTGAGCTGTAGAAGTTCCACGTAACCCTGTCGCAGTATCGCTCGAGCTTCTCTCTATAGAACTCTCTCAAGACCTCAGCATCCTGCTGAGCTAGCTTTAACCCACGCAACAGCTCGTCGAGTACGCCGCTACTCCTAACCTCATCGCAGGCTACGAGCCTCTTAGCGAAGCTAATAGCCGGCTCTAGGAGCTCACCCCTCTCCGGGTAGACTACGTATACAGTATTCGCATACCTTCTCCTACCGCCGCTAGTAGTTCTGTACATGACCTCCTCAAGGACCTCTGACCTCCTCGTCGGGTCAACGTCTAGGCACACGTAGACTAGGTACTTCCTAGCGTCCACATCTACAGGTCTACACTCCCTGCTTACGCGGGATAACTCGACGTCAAATACCTTAACCTCCTCCCTCCTGCCGCCCCTCTTTCTCTCAATAATGCTCTCAGGGGGTTCCGTTAGCAACCTCTTAGTGGCTTCCAAGATTCTTTCGTACGCCTTGGAGGGTACTACCCTCTGTGCTGCCGCCTCAACATACTTCACCGGCGACGATATGTACGTAAACCACAGTCTACCCGTCTTCTCGTCCCTCAGTACGTAGAGTAGGTTACTGGAGATCCAGTCAACGGCCTCCGCGATGTCCTTAGGCTGGGAATCTTTAACCCTAAACACTCCGGGCTCGTACACGAGCACGGCCAGCTCCTCCGATGTAGGGAAGAACTCCGGCTTAGGTACTATGGTATTGCTGTAGACGAAGGTCCTTATGAAGAGGGCCTTGGATACCGCCCTCGCTAGCCACGGTCTTGAGTACTCACCGCACCTCCTAACGATATCCTCCTCCACCGGTAGCCTAAGGGCTTCGTAGCCGGATGAGAGTAGTAGGTTCCGTATATCGTCCTTCTCAACGTCTATGTGCCAAGGCATTATGAGGTCGTGGGCGTTCTCCCTATCGCTAACTACGTACCTCACCACCTTACGGCTAATCTTAAGCAGGTCCCTAGTCTTCTGCAGCCCCCTATGCTTATCGAGTACGTCCAGCAGGACCTCAACGTACTTCGGGTGGAAGGGGTACGTGACCCTAATATTGGAGATAAGCTCAGCGCTTACCTCACCGAAGACCTGCCTATTCCTATCATACTCCTGCCTAAGCAACTCATCAACCTCTCTAGCCCTAGCGCTATCCACCTCATCGAACAGCCTTACCCTGAGTAGCATCGGTATATCGGGGGGCTTAACGGGCTCGACCGGTTTAGCCTCAACTCTCCCGATTACCTTTAGTAGCATCCTAACGATCTCACTCCTGTAGACCTCCTCAACCTCGATCTCCCCCTCCCTCTTAACGTCACCCCTCACTGGTAGGGAGATCACCAGGACCGCATTACTCAGCGCGACGACCGTGCTGGCGAGTCTATCGAAGAACGTAACGACGTTTTTGGAGTAGTTCCTCGCGGTTTCGTCCCTAGAGCTGTAGAGGGTCTGGAGGTACTGCGCTATCTCATCAACTATTATGACTACCCTCCTACCTGACAGTAGCTTTACGATATCGTCTACCTGAGGTGGTATGAGTGCTTGGTCGAACCTCCTGAAGTCCTCATACCTCCCGAGGGAGTGTGCGAGGTAGCCCCAGAGGCTCTGAACCGTGTAGGTTCCGGCGTTGAGTGGGCTGATAGGTGATGGGGATAGCCCGGACATGCTCCCGTCGATTACCACTACCTCAGCACCCCTAAGCCTCTCAGCGATCTCCTCCAGCCTCCTCCTAGCCTCGGAGGTCTCGGTGGACGCTAGCTTAAGGGTCTCCGGGTTCCTCACCGCGTGGTACAGTGCTATTAGGGTATGCGTCTTACCGCCGCCGAAGAAAGCGCTGAGCACTAGGAGCTTAGAGCCCCTACCCTCGGTGACGACCCTAGCTATGTTCTCCAGGACTTCGACCATGGACTCGGTTACGAGGGTCCTCCTGAAGAACTCTCTGGGGTCTGTGTATATCCTGTGCTCAATACCCACGACGACCCCTCCTAGGGATGGTGCCACACGCTCATCCAGGGACTCGTCGAGTACGTCCTCCCTAACCCTGTTACGCCCCGACAGCACCTACGTCACCTCCCGGTATGCTCGAGGAGACCCCCAACCCTTATATCTAGGGCCTCCAAGACCCTGAGTACCAGGCCCCTCTCTACGTCGTTCTCCGATAGGGTTGTCGCGAGGACCCTCGCAAGGTCCAAGGCCTCACCAACAAGTACCGGGTTCCCACTCCTCAACTCATCCACCCTCCTCCTCAGCTCCTCACGCCTCATAACGAGGGCTAGGCTCTCGAGGACGTGGAGAACGTCGACAGCTGCGTTGAACGTCGTCGCCTGCGGGTTCAGCCCCCTCTCCCTGAGGAGCTCCTCGATAGCCGTCCTAGCATCCCTCAGGGACTGAGGCTCGAGGAGTACTAGGTCCCCGTCGACTCTATCGACGATCCTTAGAGCCCTCAGACGGTCTAGATCAGTCCTAGTACCGATAGCCAGGATCACAGCCGTAGACCTATCCAACCTCCTCCTCAACCTCCTCTCCCTGTCTACGAGTACCTTAGCCAGGGCGTAGAACTCCGAGGTGGGCGACAGCCTAGCCTCAGCACCGGCTAGAGCCCTAGCTATAGCCGCCGCGGTAGCCGGATAGATGTAGCCCCTAACGAGCTCCTCAAGACCCCCCACCCCGACGACCCTCCTGTACTGAGTGAACTGAGATAGTACGCAGCCGAGGGTGGAGACGAAGAGGTTCACCCCCTCGTACCCAGCCCTCCTATACCTACCAGCAACCTCGGAGCACACCTCAACAGCCCTAGCGTACACCTCATCAGCGAGGGCCTCACCAATAGCCCTACCCCTCCAGACAACAACGATAGACATATCCAGCGTTGTAGCACCCCTAGCGGTAACCCTCTGAGGGGACTCAGTAACCAGAGCATGGGTAGTAGAAATCCTCAGACCAGCACCCTGCCAGCCAGCCTCCAACAAAGCCTCCCAAGCATCAGGCGAAGTATGAGCATAGTAAGTAACGAGAACACCATTATCCCTAAGCCTAGCGGCCATAGCCCTAAACGACTCGCCAAGCAAATACTTGAAATAGTCAAACAAACCAACAGGAACATTTTTACCACCAACATTCACAGAACCAAACACATTGGCTCTTCCCTCGACCTCACTAACATCTCTGGATGCAAACCTCTTCCACTGAACCTCAACCTCATTACCAAACTCATCAAAGAACGCCTCAGGCAAAAACCTTGGTCTCCTAACCAAAACACCACCAACATCAACAACATCACTCAAAGCCCTCTTCAACCAAACATAATAGAAATCACTAAGCTCAGCATAAGCAACATCATCCCTGTAAGGAGGGTCAGTCACGATAAGATCAAACCTCTCATCACCAAGCCTACTAAGCGAGGTAGCATCATCAAGCAAAACCCTGACACGACTAGAACCACCAGAAATAGCAGATGCGAGGTAAGATAAACCTTCAACTATGTTTTGTAAACTTCGTAACCAAGTTCCTGTAAATGGTGCGGTGGGAGCACTATCGCTCCAGCTCCACATCATTGCTATGCCTCTTGTTGAGAGACTCTCTTCAAACTTTAACCAGCCTGGATTCCATCGTGTAGTCATTGAATTAAAGTCTGCATACTTACATAACGCTATTGCTAGGTATGTTGTTACTGCTTCTGCGTATTTGTATGCGTCTTCCCTGCTCCACCCTTGCTTTAGCTTCTCCTCCTCTACTCTCTTACCTGCTTCTCGTATTAGCTTGACTAGTTTTACTAGGGTTAGGAGCTGGCGTGGGTTGAATAGTTTGAAGAACCTATTGTACCCCCATATCCATATACTTATCTGTCCTGCTGTTCCCATGTGATAGTTCCATAGTTCTTCTGTTGGTATGTCTGGGTCTCCCCACATCGTCTTAAGTTTTTCTAGTGCTTTCCTTAGTTTTTCGTTGTCTTCTTTTGTTGCTGGTTCAAATACTAGCTCCTTGTTTACTATCTTTACTTTTGCTGGTAGTTTTGGTTTTGCTGGGGGTTCGTTGAGGAGTTTGTTTAGGTCTATCGCTCCTGATAGGTATTGCTCTAGTTTTGTGTTCCACTCTCTCAAAGCTTCTTTTATGTACCAGTCTGTTTTACCCTTTCTTATCTGGTTTCCGCAGTGAAGGCATGTAGCAACCTCTCTCCTGGCATCTACGTTTGGTTGTGGAACCCTATACGTTACTCCCTCTACCGATACCGTACCTGCTCTAGTGTTTACGGAGGCTCTTACCGCTCTTCTATTCAGCTCTCTGTTTAGGTCTCTAACCCTCACCGCTATCTCGTCCCCAACTCTCTGCGGCTCCATCCATGCTAGCCTCTCGAACTCCCCTCTCCTCTCACCCTCCTCTTCCCCCTCTTCCTCCTCCGACGCGGCCCCCCTCCTTACCCTTGCCAGCCACCAGTTACCTACTAGTGGTGTCCACCTACCGCAGTGTGGGCACCTAACCTCCCAGGTACCTATGTAGACGGCTACGTCCTCGTCGTACAGCTCCCTGATGTCTGGGTCGTCCCTCAGTTGCTGTAGTACCCACTCACCCCACTTCCTAACGTCTTCGACGAGCTTCTTACCGAGGCCCCTCTCCGAGGCCCACTTCGGGTACTCCAGTACGGCCTTGAGGAATGCGTACGCTACCGGTAGTAGCTCTACGGCTACTACCTCGCCTACACCTAACCTCACAGCCTCCAGGGGTATTGAGCCGAAGCCTGCGAATGGGTCTAGGAGCTTCAGCTTCCCGAACCTCTCCGCCCAGGGGCCGACGCTCGGGTTGTGCCTGTGGGGCACCCCCTCGCGGAGTTTCAGCCTGTAAACGAACTCCCCGGTGCTGACCGTGGCGGGTAGGGCTGAGCCGGCTATAACGGCCCTCGCACCTGCTAGGGGCTTCCTAGTCCACCAGAAGACCATCTCCCAGGAGTCGGGCCTACCACCACCGCGCTTCTCGACCGCGGAGGCCCTGTTCACAAGCTCTATAGGGAAGTTGGGGGTCTCTATGAAGAGCTCCCGATCCACGGCTAGCACACCCTCACAAAGCACGTAGAGACCTCAGCTACAGCGGGGATAAGCTTGTTGAGAGCACAACCTACTCTATGGGAAGGGGAACTGAACATACGGCTTCGATCCCGATATAGAAGTCCGGCAACAGCTAATAAAGCCCTATGGTAAGGTCCCGATTTACTGTACGTAGGATATGTCTGGGGAGGTACTCAACCAACTACCGCTTGGTTCATATGATAAGCCTGTAGGTGTACTTTACTACCCTGCTCAAGTCCGTGGTGGTGCTCTACGTTGATTACCTAGGTAGGGCTACGCTGAGGCACGAGGTCGCCGAGGGTAGGCTGAGCCCGGTAGCGTCGGGTAAGGTCTACGAGCTATGGGTCCTATCCAAGTTGCTGAAGTACCTCAGGGACGCTGTTGGACCTAGGGGGCTTGTTGAGGAGGAGGTGGCGGACCTCTACCTGGTGGTTAGGGCTGGCGGTGTTAGGGTCTACTGCAACAAGCCCCTCAGAGCACCTATACTACGGAGGTTGTGGGTGCTGGGTTAAGGCCGGACTTCGTCGTTGAGTCCGGTAGGGGTGCCCTGGTGCTGGACGCTAAGTACAGGAGGGGGATCGGTAGGGAGGATGTTGAGGGGTTGATCACCTACGTAGTGGAGTTCGCGAGACCGGTGGGCGGGGTGCTCTACGGCTCCTACTAACCCTGGAGTACGTGGAGGCCCGGAGGGCATTCAGGGACAGCTCCCTAGGTGTTAGGATCGAGGTTGAGGTAAACGTCCTAGACCCGCGGCAGGGTGGTGATGAGGTCCTCAGCGCCGTCGGCGGGTTCTGGGTAGGGGCTCCTTACTTTGGGGACCCTTACTACGCGGGGTCTGGTCGTGGATGTGCTGAAGGCTATTAGGGGTATGAGGAGCGCTGGGAGTTCCCCCAAAGCTGCTGGCAACTGCGTCGGTCGATAGCCCTTGCTTACTATCTTAACGGCCCTTCCCTGCCCGAGGTCTTCGTGTGGGTAGGGTTCGGGTCGTGCTGTGTACTTTCTTTTTGGGTGGTGCTCGGTTTTGTTGGCCGGTTCTATCCTTAGCTATATAGCCTAGCTTCAGGCTTTGTTGGGTAGCTTAGTTGGTGGGTTCAGCTGGTGGTTTGAGGGTCTATAGGAACAGTGATGTTGTTAGGGTGGTTGCCCTCATACCGCCCGGTCATAGGCACCTCAGGCTATTCCTGGAGCTTGAGGATCAGGTAGTGGTCCTCCACGAAGCTGCTGTGGCAGCTATTGTGAGGGCTTACATAGACGTGGTCACCCACCCAACCAGGAGGGCTGTAGAGCTGGTTAGGGCTGAGCCCTCAGCTAGCTCCAGGAAGCAGGGCTACGCGGAGCACCAGCTAGTTGAGAGCGGGAGGTCTGAGGATGACATACTGAGAGAGCTCTGCGCAACCCTCACCAAACTCTGCGAGGAGGGCCGTAAGACCGGGACTCAGTAGCTACCGCAGATACGGTTAGCTGATCACCGATACCGGGCCCCGACCGCGGTAGCGCTATTGCCTGCGAATACCTACCGAAGGCTTCGGACTTCCAGCCTTCACCAGGAAAAGCTTATAAGTTTGAGCTCCATAACTGGTCGGCGTGATATGATGGCCTCCAAAACCAGCTTACTAGTGGCTGTAGTGGTTGTGGTAGTTGCTGTTTTAGTAGGTGCGGTAGGTTACTACCTACTGATGCCTACCGCGCCCACTACAACAACGACCCCTAAGCCTACAACAACGACAACACCATCACCGACAACCCCAGCAACAACGAAACCTACAACAACGAGCCCAACAACAACCCCTACACCAACAACGCCGGTAACTAAGTTGACGCTGAGGTGGGGAACTGCCTCTGTTGGGAGTGCTGGGTATACTGCCCTAGCTCTGATAGCGGATGTGATCAGTAAGTACATGCCTGAGCTCGAGATATCTGTCATGCCTACTGCTGGGGCTGTAGCCAGCATTAAGTCCTACGCTAACGGGGATCTGGAGGGCTGCTACGCCTCCACCCCCTCGTTCACTGAGCTCTACACGGGTACTGGGAGGTTTGCCGGGTTTACCGCGAAGAGAATGCCTGTTCAGACATTCTGGGCTTACCCGCTGGAGATCACCATCGCGATACACCAGAAGAACCTCGGCAAATTCAAGTGCTGGTCAGACCTGAAAGGACTGAAAATATTTACAGGACCGTCTGGGTGGGATGTTGGAGTAGCCCTCAGAGCCGCGCTAGCCGCCCTCAACATAACCTACGAGCAGGTGGAGCTCGACTGGAAGATGGTGGCAGACGCCCTGAGTAGGGACACTATAGTAGCCACGATAATGTACACAACAGCCGTCTACGGACTGCCCGACTGGGCTAGGGAGGCCGAGCTGAGCGTGCCGCTGGCCATACTCAACCCATGCCCGGGAGAGCTGGAGGTGCTGAAGGCTAAGGCCCCGCAGCTAGGGATCTTCGACGTAGTTGAGAACTACGTCAGCCCTAAGGAGGTGTTCTCAACAGATGTGAAGCTAACCTCAGGAGATAAGATATCGGCTGTGAGGTTCTACTACGGCTTCCACGTAGGTACGGAGATCCCGGAGGACGTAGTCTACAGGATGCTGAAGGTGCTGGAGGAGCATGCTAGGGAGCTGGCGGAGTTGAACCCCATGTTCAGGCTCTTAGCAGATGACTTCGTCGGCATGCAGGTAAGGGGTATAGAGAGCAACCCAACCGTTCCCGTACACCCCGGCCTAGCTAAGTTCCTAAAGGAGAAGGGTGTTTGGAGGAGCGAGTGGAAGGTGGCTTCATAAAGCCCAACATGTTTTTCTTACTCACCTAAACCAGGTTTAGGTGGTCTCCAATGCGGCCTCAAGCCGGTGGTCCCAGGTTCCTCTACTACCTAAGGCTTGCCCTGATAACTTTGTACTCCATCCTAGTGCTATACTACTTCATGACCGGGTGGGAGGGGGCCATCAGGTTCGCGGTCCTGATGGTTCCGTTCTCGGTAATTCTGTGGGTGATAGACTCTATCTACAAAGGGGAGCCGCTGGTCCCTAGGGTTAGAAATCGGTACGTCAATGTAGCGGTCGGCTCCGCACTCGCCCTAATGTCGCTAGCTTCAGGTTACTACATATACGTTAACTTCTGGGACCTAGTATCCGTTAGGATGGGCTCATACAACTACACAGACCTCTTGATGGGGGCCCTAATAGCTATAGTGATCCTCTGGTTCGGGGCTGTTAAGTACCCGATAATAATTGCTATAGTCGTCTTCTTCCTAGCCAACGCCCTCTACGGGCGGTACTTCCCAGGGATCTTAAGGCATCCAGGCATAACGTACACGAGGCTCATGTCCGCACTCAGCGTCGACTTCTCCACCGGGGTCTTCGAGAGCCTCTCCCAGCTGGCCGTAACGGTCATAAGTGCCTTCATGCTGTTTGTCGGGATCTTAAGCGGCTTCGGCCTCGTAGACTCCACCAACAGAATAGTTCTCTCGAAGCTGCGATCACCTAGGTTGATCCCCCAAACCAACGTCTTGGTGGGAGTACCGGTAGGCATGGTCACCGGTAGTGCTGGGGCTGCTACTGCTACTGTAGGGAGCCTGACAGTACCTGTAGTCCAGAGCTTGGGGGTGCCGCTGGCAGTTGCAGCAGCTATGGCTGCGGCGACAGGGATCGGTGCCCAGCTAATGCCCCCCGTCATGGGTGCTGCCGCGTTCGTTATGGCCGATGCTCTCGGAGTTTCCTACTTCGATGTCATGATAAGAGGTTTCGTCCCGGCCCTCGCCTACTTCGCTGGGCTGGCCCTAGCCATATACCTCATCTCAGCTAGGACAGTTAAGGCTAGGGAAACCTCCCCGCAGGCAGCTAGCTCTCTAAGCCTACAGGACTACGCCAACCTCGGCCTGTTCGCTGCCGGTATAGCGACCCTAGTGGTGCTGATGGCTGCCTGGCTCTACGCACCTCTAGCAGCCATTAGGGCCGCTGCGTTGGTGCTGGTAGGTGCTGTAGCCATACACCTCTATGTGAACAGGAGGCAATGGGTGGGGGCGATCAGAGGCTTGGGAGTGAAGCTTGTGAAGAGCCTTGAGTTCTTCGTCGTTGAAACAGCTAACCTCACCCTCCTACTGGCCCTACTCGGGATACTGAAAGCCCTCTTCACCGTAACCGGCCTATCCCTGAAGCTCGGCACCACCATAGTCAGCGTCGGTGCCGGGAACCTCTACGTAGTGACCTTACTATCCTACGCATTCGGCTACATAGTGGGGATGGGGGTCCCCCCTCTCGGAACGTACGTGATAGTCTACCCTGTAGTAGTACCCGCCCTCATGAGGCTCGGCGTGAAGGCCTGGGCAGCTCAGTTCACAGCATTCTTCCTCGCAGTACACGCAGAGTTCGCTCCGCCGATGTCCGTATCAGCCGCTACGATATCGAGGATAGCTAGAACATCGTTCACGTCGGTCCTCAAGGAGCTAGTCAAACTGGGTATAGGGATGCCGCTACTAGTACTAGCTACACCGCTAAAGCCTGAGCTAGTTCTAGAGCCCGGCATCAACCAGGTCCTAGTCGGCCTCGAAGTAGCTGCCGCCATGATGGGGCTTGAAGCAGTGGCATACGGAAACTTCCACAACAGCAAATACATAGACCTACCGATAAAGCTCCTACTAGCTGTAAGCTCCCTAATCACCATATTCACAAGAGGCCTGCCGGAGCTATTGGGGCTAGCGATAGTAGTACCCTTAATAGCCTACGCCATCTATAATACCCGAAAGCACCAGCCCCAATAAACCCCCAATTTTCAGCTATAAATTCTCTCTAATTAAACACCTTTTTCGAGCCGAAGGATTGCCTATCGCAGCTGTTTCGAGTTTCATAAAGGTTTACAAGGCTTGACATCGTTATGCGTTTTGACGGGCTACTCCACGAGGGGTGGAGAGCCCTCTGTGGCCGGGCTCTCCCTGAGGGTGGCTCCAAGAGATACTCAAGTTGTGGGGTCCCCAGGGTGGCCCCGAACGCCTCTAAAGTGTGGATGAGGCCCCGAGCGGGATGCGGGGGAAGGAAGATGATGCGATGAAAGCACATCAAACCTATATGAGAGCTGAACCCCCAGCAAGTGAAACCCCCGTCGTACAGCACAAGCAGTTCTTTTAATCCTTGGGTAGGTGCCTCACCAACGCAGCTAATGAGGGATGTGGGCCTGTTCCTGTAAGTAGAACCGATGCCTAGGGTAGTTATGATGGAGGAGGCAGGACCTGACGCAGTGATTGCTTTAGCCACGGCTACCTCCCTAGACTTCTGCAGGTATCCAAGTATGATACTCAAAAACTCTGATGTCGGGCTGGGATGTTTCTACTGTCTGTGTAGGGGGTTCTTAAGTATCTTCCCTGGGAGTTTCCCTACGTGTTTTCCTCTCTCTATGACTACCTGGCCGTTCACTATTACGTAGTGTATGCCTTGCGGGTATTGGTGGGGGTCTTGGTACGTTGCTCTGTCTGTGATGGTGTTTGGGTCGAAGACTACTATGTCTGCCCAGAACCCCTCCCTTATTAGCCCCCTGTCCTGTAGGCCTAGCTTACCTGCTGGTTGTGAGGTCATCTTCCTCACGGCTTCCTCTAGGCTCAGTATCCTCCTCTCCCTAACGTACCTGCCTAGGACCCTCGGGAAGGTCCCGTAGGTCCTTGGGTGCGGCTTACCCCCTACGTGCGGTGCTGTAGCCCACGAGTCTGAGCCGACGCATGAGAGGGGGCTCCTCAGGACGGTCTCCATATCCTCCTCATCGCCGTAGAATACCACCATGCTCGCCTTACCGCCTATGCTGAGTAGGAAGTTAAAGAGTCCTTCGTACGGATCGCCCCACCTACTCAAAACGTCCTTCAGTGACCTACCCTCATACTCTGGGGCTTGCGGGCAGCTGGCGATGTATATACCTTCCCAGCCGCACATCTTAATCCAGTTCTCACCTCCCCTAAACCTATCCTCCTCTATCTCCTCTCTAACCCTCCTCCTCACCTCAACGTCCCTAAGCCTCTCAAGTGCTCTCTCAACACCTCCCTCAAGGACCCAGCCGGGGAGGAGGGACATTATCGTCGTGCTCCCCGCGATGTAGGGGTATACATCGCAGTTAACTTCGACACCCCTCCTCCTAGCCCTCTCCATCTCGCGTAGTGTAGCTGAGACCTTCCCCCAGTTCCTCTTCCCTGTTGCCTTATGGTGCGATATCTCGACCGGCACCCCCGCCTCCTCACCCACGGTAATAGCCTCCTCCACAGCCTCCATGAGCCTATCCCCCTCGTTCCTTATGTGGCTAGAGTAGACCAGCCTCACCGGGAACTCCCTGAGGACCTTGGCAAGCTCTACGAGCTCCTCAGTCGTCGCGTAGGAGCCTGGCGGGTATATGAGACCCGATGAGAGGCCCCACGCACCGTCCCTCACAGCCTGCCTCAGCAGCTCCTTCATCTCATCTAGCTCATCCCTAGTCGGCTTACCCGGGTCGAAGCCCTTAACAGCTATCCTCACCGTCCCGTGACCTACTAGCGGCACTAGGTTAATGGAGACCCCCCGCTCCTCGACCTTCCCATAGAACTCACCGAGAGTCCTCCAATCCCACCCGTAGTCGAAGCCGGGCACTAGGAAGGGCTCTAAGTACCTCCTCAACAGCTCTAGGTTAGCGGGGTTCACCGGCGCCATCGACATACCGCAGTTACCCACAACAGCAGTAGTAACACCCTGAGCAACGATGCTATCAGCCGTAGGGACAGCCAGCACAGTGAAGTCGCTGTGGTTGTGTATGTCTATGAAGCCAGGCGCTACGACCAGCCCGCAAGCATCGATAGTGCTTAGAGCACTACCGCGCAGGTCACGCCCAACACGCACTATCCTCCCACCCCTCACACCGACATCACCCACGAAGTAGGGAGCGCCGGTACCGTCAACAATAACACCGCCCTTAATCAGGATATCGTACTCTTCCACCAACCTTACTCGCCAAACTTATTTCATATATCCGAAGTTTATATATTCGATAAACATCCAAAGCTAAGAACATGTGCTCGCAAGATTTTTCATCGCCTACGAGGACATTCCCGCAAGAACTAGCCGCAGTTTCGTCATTGCTTTACTGAACCGGTGCTAGTTAAGGATGGAAATCCCTCTAGCTTTAGGGAACTCTCAACCAAAGAGCTCGCACTTCAGGGTCTAGCTGCCCATGAACATATAACTGCCGTTTCGGTTTTCTGAAGGTTTATTTGGTTGTGCTGCTGGGCATTATAGGTCATGGTTGGTAATTTAGTTGTTTCGGCTAGGGCCCTGTTATGTTCTGCTGCTAGACACCTAGGGTGTGGAGGTTCCTGAGTAGTCTCAAACACCCCTGAGGCGATGCTGTCCTAAGAAGCGATATGGGGAAGGATCATGAGGCAATGATCACCAGCAAATATGAACACATAGCTCACGTCTCAGCACGTTTCTACCTTTTAGTTGACCTACATTTCCCCACAAACCTTTCGATATCCTCAGAAACCCCGAGTCAGTAGGAGGGCGTTTTCGTGGTTGGTGTGGATGAGGGGTGATGCCCCAACTAGGCGGGGCGACTCAGGAGGGGCTCGTGCCCTTAGCCCCAATGCCCTGTGAACTCGCTTTCGAGGGGTTATGCTACCTGTGAAGGGGTGGGTGAGGAGGCCCTAGGTGCAACGAATAAACATAAATTGGTGAGAATGACCATCCATGGACAAAACGGTTCTAATTAAAAAGCCCTTGGTTGTTAACTCTTTCCTTCTTCAGGAGGCCTCGCGCCCCAGAATATCTGTATCACTCTCCGTGATGGTGGAGGCGTTAGGTAGGTTACTGCGAGGAATGCTACTAGTGAGAACACTAGGCCAGGGATTACTGGATCGCTCCCATAGAACAGCGTTGCTGAGATCGGTACGAGCTTGAGCTTGTCAATGCCATACACGACGAGTCCGACCGCCATAGCGGCTACTGCTCCATACTTGTTCGCTCTCTTCCAGAAGAGCCCGATTATAGGCCAGAAGAGTGCTGACATAGTACCTCCAATAGCCATGATGATTACGTATTCTAGAGCTGGTGGTGCTGCTATAGCTAGGAGAAACGCTGCTATCCCTACGACTAGAGTGAGCCATGTTGAGACATTCTTCAGTTCCTCCGGGGTGGCCTTCGGCTTCACGAAGATCACGTAAACCTGTCTGAGGAGAGCTGAGCTGACAACTATGAGCATCGTCGCTATCGTGGACATAGCTGCGGATAGGATGCCGGCATAGACTATACCTCCTAAACCCGCCGGCAGGAACGTCATTGCCAGCATCGGGTTAATGTGGTCTGGGACAGTTAGCTTAGGGAAATAAATCTTCCCAACGAGAGCACTCCATATCCCATAGGTCCAGAGCGTGACTAGGGGTACGCCCACGTATATCGCCCGCTTCATCGCCTTAACGCTCCTGTATGTTAGGGTAGCTATCAAGCCATGTGGCAGGGCAAGCAGCCCTAAGTTGAATATGATCCACTGCGAGAATAACCATGCCACCGGTAGCCTGAACGCATTCATGAAGCTCTCGCCGGCGGTCTTAATGAGGGCCTCGTTGATGGCTGCTAAGCTACCGTAGTCAGCTATCGCCCTACCCCAGACACCAACAATCAGTAGGATGTAAGCTAGAGTCATAAAGAATCCTTGAATAACTAGCGTCAAACCGACACCCCGCATGCCTCCTATAACAGAATAAAACACCGTCACAATACCTACGAGAACCAGTGCTACCATGTAGGGTAACCCGGTCATGACTTCGAAAACCCTTGTTGATCCAACGAACTGTACTGAGCAGTACGCTGTGAAGAACACTAGTAAAGTTACAGCATAGAGTAGTGCTACTAACCTGCTCCTTTCGTACCTCTCATAGAGCACATCCCCGAAGCTGATGGCGTTTATTCGCCTAGCAACTATACCCACCTTCTTACCAAGCCCATAGAGTATGTAGAAATTCATGAATATCTGAAGCCCCATTAGAGAGGCCCAGGGCATTCCTAGAGACCAAGCGAGGCCAGCGCCTCCGACAAATGTTCCCACACTGCATAGCCCAGCAGCCACTATGAGTGCTACGATGACCGTGCCTAAACCTCTGCCAGCGACGTAGAATTCCTCAACATACTTATCGATAGCCGTTCTCTTCAGTACTCTACGCGCGTAGAGTCCTAAAGCCGTCATTATCGCTAAGTATAAGGTAAAGACGGCTATAACCGATATTCTTTCCTCTAATGTTATTACTTCACTCAACGCTCTTCACCTCAACCCAGGGGTCTACGGGTTCCTCCTTCATGAAGTACGTCACCACCATCACTATCACGTTGAACACTATCGAGATTATGAGGGTGTAGAACCACCACGGAATGCCGGCTATCAACGCCCTCGGGTTAGATCCATAAGCCAGTAGCAAGGACCAATAGGCAATAGTGTACAGAACGAAGCCGACCAGTATCATCGTTATGAACTCCCTAGTAGCTCTCCTCAATCTCGGATCCTCCTCTATGGAGGAAGCCATAACCTTCACTTCTTCAATATATTTTGAAGTCGAAACTTAAATACTTTTACAATTTTTACTGCTGAGAGAGCTACTAGAAAACAAAAAGCGGAAAACGCCTCCAACAACCATGAATATATCCCAGCAACATGTTGCAGGGATGTTTACAACAGCTGAGTGAAGGGGCTCAGCATCTTTCTAAGTTGCTGTACCTCTCTTTCAATACTTCTCACCCTCCCTATGGTCTCAGGCCGGAGGGGTGCTGGCAGGCATATTTACACGCCCTCTGAAATCCGTCGCCTTCAGTCTCCCGAATTAAGGTGGTTGAGGGCTAGAGCTATGGGCTGTAGTGGGGGAATAGAGGTAGACCTTCGTTCACAGCTACTGATGTTTCAGCATTGCCGGCACTTCCTTGAATGCTGCTTCTAGGTTCACCGACCGCCTCGGCTTTCTAGCTAATACCACTCCTGAGTGCGGTCTTCTGGTTGGTAAGTAGTCTACGTCGCTGAAGAAAACCCATGTGAGCGTCGCTGACGACGCTATGTCCCAGAAGTACACCCTCATCTCCTCCCTCTCACCGCTTAAGATGTTGAGGACTGCCCGACTGAAGTACCCGGTCCTGAAGTCCCTCCCCTTATGTACAGATAGAACAACCCTATCCCCCTCAACCAGCTCCGGCAGGACATCCTTATATCCCACTAAGTAGAACACCGAATACACCCTATCAGCCTCATCGTATGCGAAGAGCCCTCCCTCCACTAGAAGCCTCGACACATTCGCAAGCACCCTAACCCACTCCCAGGGACTGAAGTGGGGTGTTGTGAGGCCCCATATAAGCGCTATGTCGAAAGATCTCTCCAAGCCGGGCCCACCTAACTCTAGGACATCGCCCACCAGAACCTCCGGCTTGGAGCCGAGCTCCCTCAGACGGAACTCAGCGGCCTTGCCGAGGGCATCACGGCGGAGATCGACTAGGGTTAGACCGACCTTAACCCTCGAGTCGGTCAGTACCTTAGCTAATGCTACTCCCCCAATCCCCGCACCACTACATAGGTCAACTAACCTAAGCTCCCTCCTCCCGCTAATTAGCTCCCTGAACCACCCGTGAGTAACCACAGTCTTGAACTCCGAGACAGCGGCCCTATACCTACTGAGACCCTCAGCTGTGAAGGGATCCTCGACCCATGGGAACAGCCTGTACAACCTCTCCAAGTACTCACCTCCAGTTGCTACACCAGTAAAACGACGTGAGTACCTACTGGAGCAGCGCCTAAAAAGCTAAACCGCCAGCAGGAACATCACGGTCCTCGTTCTAAGATCCCGCAACCCCCTAAAGCCTCGCTTCCTTGTGTGATTTAGGCTAGGCCTCAAGCCAGCTCATTCCTGGTTAAATGTAGTACTACCCGTTTGTCCCTAGATGCTCATCCTCATCAGTTCATGTTTATTTGTTGCATCTAGGGGCTTCCTCCTCGCCCACCCCTTCACCGGTAGCACTGCCACCTCTAGGGCAGGTTCATCGGGCATCGGGGTGGACGGCACGCACCCCTCTGGAGCTGCCACACCGGTTTATCGGGGCACAGCCCCTCATCCACACCATGAGCAGAACCAGAGCTTATAAACCTAACTCCTAGTCAACAACTACGAAACGGCCCTTGAAAGTTTAAAATTAGTGTAGGACATTCTAGGTTGTGGTCTGGTA
>Ga0080004_1113156_pt1 | contig 42464 bp, 37 predicted proteins | sample WasSprMetagenome_FD_69207 | JGI IMG/M metagenome (GOLD analysis project Ga0080004, IMG submission 69207) | Sulfidic aquatic microbial communities from Washburn Spring, Yellowstone National Park, USA - WS (SPADES assembly) (version 2) | ecosystem: Environmental > Aquatic > Thermal springs > Hot...
GGCATCATTAACCAGGCTTGGCCTGAGGAGCGGTGACTTGTTCCTAATTCACTGGCCAAGCCACAAGCACTCTATAGAGCATCAAATTAAGGTCTTCGAAAGCCTCGTCACCGAGGGGCTCGCCAGGTACATCGGGGTCAGTAACTTTACTAGAAGCCAGCTCGAGGAAGCAATCCAAGCACCAAGGTCAACAGAAATAGTTGTTAATCAAGTTCACTACAGTGTCTTGCACAAGCACGTGGTGGAGTCAGAGCTGCTTCCATTCTGCCTTGAAAATAGAATAACTATTCAAGCTTACACACCGCTTGAAAGAGGCGAATTGGCTAGACACCCAGTGATTATGCAGATATCCAGGAGAGTAAACAAAACGCCCGTACAAGTTGCACTCAATTACCTAATATCGAAGCCAAACGTCATTGCTATCCCAAAAACAGAGAGCTTAGAGCATGTAAAAGAGATAATCGGCGCGATGGGCTGGAGGTTACCGAGAGACATAATTGATGAGCTTCGCTCACTGTGATAGTTTCTCATGATCCTAGGCTAGCAAGATAAACTTACATAGACTGACACATAGGGTCCTAGTTCTGACCTCCTCCCCGCCATGAAGGGCGAAAGTTTCTTTTGAGCAGTTCACTGGTTCCCCGCATCTGTTCGGGGCTACATCTGTCATCTGCGGGGCAGTCGGGGCGGCCAGAGACCCCGCATCCACGTGCTCAGGGGGTACCACGGTTCTCGATTAAAACTAGAAAAGCTCTTACATTTCATCACCGCCCTGAAGAGCAAGGCTCTCCGTTGTAAAGCTCTTAGCTTAGATACGGATTGATCTATTCCACAATGAAAGAGCCTTCATCCTTAAAGACGAGGCTTTAAGTAGTGAAGCTCGTCTGGCTGGGGGGTTGCTAAATAGTTTCGTTGCAACGTGATAATAAAAAAGCGTACTAGAGTTCTTTATCTAAACGCTTATCCTAGTTATTTATTTGGTGATAGAAATTGATTTGCGGCATTGTTCTGTCCGGCGGGGAGTCCAGGAGGTTCAGGGAGCTTGCTCCGGGCATCTTTGATAAAGCTCTGTATGTATACGAGGGCAAGACATTGTTGCAACGGTCCGTTGAGTTGCTGGAGAAGATATCTGACCATGTAATCATCTCTGCTGGCACACCCGAGAAAGCCTACTTGTACAGGGAGCTGGTGGGCAAAGAGGCCGAGCTGGTCGAGGATCCCCCCGGGTTAAGAGGGCCTTTAGCGGGGGTTTATGCATCGCTTATGCGTTGCGCTGGGAAGACTGCGTTGGTTATCCCTGTGGATATGCCTTTTGTAACAGGCAGTCTTTTGTGGGAGCTTGTGTTCAGGGCTAGGGATGGCTTTCTTGCCTCTGTTGTTGCTCCTAACAGTAATTTGTACCCGGTTATGATGGCTTTGCCGAAGGAAGCTGGGCTGCGTGTAGCTAGCGCTCTGCTCAAGGCTGGTAGGCACAGGCTAACTGATTTTCATAGGGGTTACCCTAACCTATACTACGTTAACCTAGCACGTAGAGAGGAGTGGAGAAACGCTGTTGTCAACCTTAATGAGCCAGTCCTCAGCATTGATGAGTCAGTCCTCAGAGGCCATATCGCGGGGGACGTGGAGATTAGGAGAACGAGCAACTCTAACAATCTAGACGATTTCCTGGAGGGGCAGGTAAGGGAGTCAATATGGTATACGCTCAGGACAGGCGACCCAACAGCTGAGTTCAAGCTTTACTCCAGCAACGGATTATTCCTGTTAGCTGCAAAAGCTCTGCTTGACTCGAATAACAGCTACGAGCGTCTGCTAGGAGAAATAATCCTTAGTGGAATCATAACTAGAGGAAAATAGTTTTCAGAGCCAAGTATCGCATAAATTTCCCGCCGTAAATGACGAGGCTTTAAGTTGTGATTCTCGAAGATTTCCCTCTTTGCTATGCAAAGAGGAAAACACGCCAGGGTTCAGGCCAGCGTACATAGTGCCCAGCGAAACCCGCATACTGACGGAAAGTATTTAGCCTGTAGGCTAGAAAATCGAGCCTCGTGTGCGCTAGGTTCAGTACAAAATTATTGATAAAGTGGGCCCGCGGGGACTTGAACCCCGGACCTCCGCCGTGTGAGGGCGGCGTCCTAACCAGCTAGACGACGGGCCCGATAAACTACTCCTATCCTATTGATTCTATACTAAACACAGACATTATATTTTTTGATTCAGAGCTCAGATTTTCTTCCACCAACTAGTGATAGTAGCGTTGCAACTAAGATAATCACTGCTAATGGAATGTATAGACCTTGCGCGTTTCTCCATAGGTATCCTCCCAGTAGGCTACCAATTATGCTGCCAATTTCCCTCGAGACAAAGAACATGTTTGTTCTGTACCCAGTTGTTTCCTGTATATACATACTGAAAAGGAAGAGCTCTATACTCGCGTACAGCGTGCTCGAGACCAGCATAAAGACTGCTCCCTCGAGCGGGGTATCAACCCTCTCCAAGAACAAGATGAAGAACAATCCTCTGAACATGACCAATAAAGCAACGAGGACCCTACTCCCCATCGATAGCTTTCTTATAAGGTACATGAGAGGTCCAATTATGAAAGCAACCGCCCCCATGAATATGAGATAAGATGTGTAAGCTAGCTTCGTTACTAACAGGGAGGTGAAGACAACAAAGACGTAGCCCCCAAGCGCCACGACGAGGAGTATGGCGAGAAGGATCTTCCCTGGGCTCACGCCGTTCCTGCTCTCGTGCCCTGCTTTCTCAATTAACTGTATTGCTGATGGATTCATCGATGAGACCGAGAATAGAGCCCAGCTTGATGCTCTGTGCACGAGATCATCGATGGCCCTCGTGAAGCTGTAGAGCTTACGCTCGATCGCCAGGCCTATTGAGGGGAGAGAGATGAAGGTCAGTATTCCCATGGCTACTGATAGGTACATGTAGGGGCTGAGCCCCTTAGTACCCAGTGTATAAGAGAACGCTATTAGCAACAGTCCCCTAGAAGCATCCGTGCCTATCCTGAGCATCGCATTAGCAGTGTTCCAAGAGTAGCTATCAATAAGCTCGAGAACAGATACGGATAATGCAAGGCTTATCGATGTAGTCGCCAGGGCATGGAACATGTAGGCTATCGATACCCAAAGCTTCGTGTGCATGCTGAAAGCAATCATCATCAGTATTGATGAAGCCATAGAAATAAAAGCCAAGGTCTTGTTGCTTCCCCTGTCAGCTAGTCCGCCCAGGGTTAAATTAGCCAGTATGTAGACAACGCTCCATGCTGCTCTAATCACCCCTAGCTCAAGCGCCGAGCATTTAAAAACAAATGCATAGTAGCTAAACAAAGCTATATCCATGAACGAGAGAGCACCGTTGTAAACCACCCCTATCCTCAGCCAGAAAGCCACGTTTAGGTCGCCTTTACAGCAATGATAAATCAAGTTCAATGGATATAATCTATTGTGCAGAGATTAAAAACAGAGTACCGAAAAAAGCATGTGTCCGGCAACACGTAACCTCTGATAAAAAAGGCATTACGATACAGCTCCAAAATCCAAGAAGCAAGCGCATCTCAAGTGCTTTTTAGAAGTAAGCTTGAGGAGACATTGCTGGGACCTGTTAGCAAAAACACCTCTAAGCATAAAACTTCGTGAATACAAATATTGTCTCAGCAGTGCTTAGTGGTGGTAATCATGGAAAGCTGGATAAAGAACCCCGAGCTAGCTCCTCAGGGAAGGCTTCAGCTAGAGTGGGCTGAGAGAAACATGCCTGTTCTAGTTAGGATAAGGGAGAAGTACAGGGATAAAAAGCCCCTTGAGGGAGCACTAATAGCTGCTTGCCTCCACGTAACCAAGGAGACGGGAGTGCTTGTCAGAGTTCTAAGGGACCTGGGGGCAAAGGTCATGTTGGCCGCGAGCAACCCTCTATCAACACAGGATGACGTTGCAGCAGCTCTTGCTGAGGAGGGCATCATTGTCAGAGCTATTAGGGGAGAGACGCCGCAGCAGTACTTTGATGCTCTGAGGTACCTGGCCTCTGCGGGGCCCGATATAGTTATTGATGATGGAGCCGACCTGCACGTCATTATGCACACCGAGTACAGCGCAAACGCGCAGAGAGTTAGGGGTGGAACGGAGGAAACCACGACAGGGGTGGTAAGGCTGAGGGCAATGGAGAGAGATGGAACACTGCTCTATCCAGTAATAGCTGTTAACAACGCCTTAACCAAGCACATGTTTGATAACAGATACGGGACAGGCCAAAGCACCATTGATGGCATTCTGAGAGCAACAAACATTTTGCTAGCTGGTAAAACCGTGGTTGTAGCCGGTTACGGCTGGGTTGGGAAAGGAATAGCGGCAAGAGCCAGGGGGATGGGGGCCAGGGTAGTAATAACTGAGGTTGACCCAGTAAAAGCTCTAGAGGCAGTGATGGATGGATACGAGGTAATGACCATGGATAAGGCCTCCGAGATCGGCGATATATTCATAACCGCCACGGGGAACAAGGACGTAATTACTCTAAGGCATATAGAGAAAATGAAGAGTGGAGCTATACTGGCTAACGCCGGCCACTTCAACGTCGAGGTCAGCGTGGAGCAGCTGGAGAGGGTGGCTGTATCCAAGAGGGAGATTAGGCGAAACGCCGTTGAGTACAGGCTTCCAAGCGGAAAAACAATCATACTGCTGGCTGAGGGGAGGCTCGTCAACCTAGTCGCCGCTGAGGGGCATCCAAGCGAGGTTATGGACATGAGCTTCGCTAACCAGGCCTTAGCGGCCATCAGAATATGGGGAGGCCCAAGGCTACCCGTCAAGGTCCACGATGTCCCGAGAGAAATAGATGAGGCAGTGGCCATGGAGAAGCTTAGAAGCATGGGGATAGAAATAGATGTTTTAACCGAAGAGCAGAGAAAATACCTGGAGTCATGGCGAGGTTGATTGCAAGCAAAGATTAGAGAAGCAATTAACGAAGCGAGAGCAAAGCTGGATGAGCTTGAGAAATCGAGGGATGAAGCCCTCAAGATTGTCAGGGACATTATATCCAGCTCCGGAAAAGCCATTACATACTTGCTCTCTGGCAGGCATGGCGAGGCCGAGCTTGAGCTAAGCAGAATGGAGGGGTCCAGGAGAAAACTAGACGAGGCTCTAAAAGGATACCCAGAGCTCATGTACAGCGGCTTCGCGCAGTCAGCGTACGCAGAATACGTTGAGGCAGTAGCTCTGCACCATATCCTCAGCAAAAAGCATCTACCAAGGCCATCTGAGCTAAATGTTCATCCATCAGCCTTCCTGCTCGGAGTAGCCGATTTGATCGGCGAGCTCCGCAGGTTATGCCTAGATAAAGTCAGGCTAGACGATATTGATGGGGCCTTCGAGCTGCTGGACCTAATGGATGAGATTTACCTCGCTCTCAGAGAGCTGGATTACCCCGACCCCCTCGTCCCGGGGCTAAGACACAAGGTAGACACCATGAGAAGAGTTATAGATGACACGCGAGCAATGCTTGTAGATGTAGAGAATAGAACGAAGCTAAGGAAAACCCTTGAGTTCCGAGAAACTAATATATAGTTTGTTTAAAACTGACCTATTCCCGCCCTAAAATGCGAGGGTTCCCCCTATTACGGGGAGGTTTGGGGCCGTATCCTCGTTTTATTTATAAACCTTTTGTATAATCCATTTATATTGAATGCTTTTTTGGGCCCGTAGCTCAGCCAGGTAGAGCGCCCGGCTCATAACCGGGTGGTCCGGGGTTCGAATCCCCGCGGGCCCATGAAAGCTAGTTTTCGATTTCTATTGCCACTTGGTTTATCCGAGCTCCAGTACCCAGTACTCGCTCGTCGAGTCTCCCCGGATGAAAATCAGCTTGTTATCTATTCTCTCTAGTTTATCTCCTTTCTCTCTGGGTAGGAAGCTTGGCACAACCTCGTATATTGAGACCTGCTTTGTCGCGGTATCAATCATGTATAGCGTGCCTGAGTCTCCCATCAACCATAATGCCCCACCGCTTATTGCTAGTCCCACGGGCCTGGCTACAGGTATCTCTACGCTCTCGCTGAAGCTTTGTCCATCAAAAACAAATATGCTTGGCTTGTTGCTCGAGATGTTGATACCCGTGAGATAAACCCTTAGGTAATCGCTCGCGCCAGCCAGAAATCCGTCATACGTGCCAATCATTATTCCCGTTGGCGTGCTATTTACGCTGGGAGCGGTGGTGTTGGATGTATCCACCAAGCAGTACCTCTGGCTACCAGCCACTAGAAGGTACGGCTTACCATCTTTCATGAGGGGCTCGATGGCGAGAATATCTGTTGGGCTGAAGCCAGCGCATCTTGCGAGGTAAGCCCAGCCCCCAGTAATGTTGCCAAGGTCAAATAAGCGGACAACTACGTCGCTACCATCGGAATAGGCGTGGAAAAGCTGATTGCCAAGCAACGAGAAGGATGAATTAGCGCCCAGCGAGTAGCCAGTTACATCGAAGGCAACACTATAGAGCCTGGCTCCCAGAGAGCCGTTAGCAACGCCGTAGAAAGCTACCTCCTGGCTATCACCGATAAGCAGAGCATAGCCTTCGTAAATAGTTCTATTAAATCGACAATAAGCATAGACATTAGCAACGTCTACAGTTAAATTTACATTTTTTTTCGCGTCCACGGACAGCCTTATTATGTAGCTTCCATTGCTGAGCTGTATTCGCCCAGTATAGTTTATACTGGTAGTATTGCTGACTATTAGGTCAAAACTCGCTGTCGTGTAGTTGTATAGGTATAGCTGAAAGCTAGATATATTCCCGCCTCTAACCAAGCTAACTGATGCACTCACATCCAGGTAGGCCTCCACGCCCCCAACACAAGCTGTTGTATTCAGCGTTCCTTCAACCGTCATATTTATTGTTGTTCTTTCTTTGATGCTGATTACTTTTGTTATGCTTACGTTGTCTCTTTCCCTGATTTTCTGTAGGTCTGAGTCGCTGAGGTTAGTGCCTGGCAAATCAACTCTCAAAAGGTCACCGATGATTCTTGTCTGGCTTGAGTTAACTATGGTTATGTAGCCGTACCGCGTTTTCACGTAGCCGCTGTATATTTTGTCCAGGAGGCCCCCGCTCCACATCTTTATTCCCGCTGATGCCTCCCCTGTTTTCTTCTGCGAAGCCATGGCCGTTGATACTGTCCCTTTTCCGGCTAGGCTTAAGAACACTGCTTTCGGCGAGTAGCTCAACGCGAGTTGCAACGTCCTGTTCTCCCCCGGCGTAATGGTCGTGTTCAGCCTTATCACATTGTAGCCGCCTGTATTATCCACCGTTACTATTCCCGTTATTACAAGCGGTTCTCTGTACCAATTTGTCACCTCGAGCACAAGCATCCTAGCCGTCTCATCGTACATCCAGTTTGAAGAAACGCTCCTAGCTATCTCGCGAGACTCCGATAACATTCTGTACCTCTCCTCCATCAGGGCCTGGATTCTCCGGCTCTGCTCAGTTACGTAGGCGTAGCTAATCAGAAATATAATTATCATTACAGATATAAGCACCATCGCAAGTACTCCACTAACGCCCAGCCTAGCCCTCCTCATCCCCTAGCTACCACCTTGAACACGTAGGTGTTACCTGCCTGAGTGACTATTTTCACTGATAACTCACTCCCCGGCGTTACGCTTATCCCCCTGCTTATGACCAGCTCAACTAAAGTTGCACTTGTCGGGAGGGATCCATCGCTTCTCTGAACCCCGTTCACGGTTAGCCCGGGATCCCCCCTGCGCCAGTATATAGATTCATTTATGTATACCGTATCTATGGCTACACCTCCGTTGCCTACCGAGAGGACTAGGTGTATGGCTCCTTCACTTATATTATAGTACCCGTAGACAAGGTCTACTACGGCTTCGTTAACCATGCTCAGCGCTTTTTGGTACGATGAGGCGTATAGATGCCACTCGGATGACCAGGACGAGTAGTAGTTGATTAGGACCAGGCCACCAGCAGCTATTATGATTAGAGCTAGGAGAACCGTGGCCGTTAGCTCCGAGACGCCTCTGCTTACCCTGCTGGTCATGTCTCTCTATGGGCACCATTCATTAAAATAATAGAAAACGTTTGGTATAAAACAGTTATTGGGGGCGCGTCGATAATCGCTTTTACCAAGTGTTCGAACAGGGTGTTCCACGGCATAGAGTTAAGAGAGAGGTTCCCCAAGATAAAGTGGGAGGTAAAAAACTCATGAGTAGAAACAGCCTTTACGTAATGATACTCGTGTTCATAGTAATAGCTTCAAGCATAGCGTTTCTTGTTATAAGGGATTACCCGCTATCCAATCAACATGCAAACACAACGACGCCTATGAGCAACTCAACCGGTAGCACAGCTTTATTCAAGACGTTCAGCAACATGGATGAGCTTCTGGACTTCCTGAGCAAGCACCAAGCATCGACAACCAGCCTGTACCGAGTAGTGACAACCATGCCCTCAGCGACAGCCCCAATACAGCTAGCATCAACGGAGGCTAAATCCACATATGTTGTAGGGACAAACATCCAGGTGGAAGGAATAGATGAAGGAGACTACGTCAAGATAAGTGACAAGCTAGTTGTGGTTGCGAAGGGGAGCCAGGTCTACGTGCTTACCATAAACCCGCCTGAGCAACTCTCTCTGGCCTCAGTAATTAATTTAACTAACAACGCGTATGCCGACCAGGTATTCCTGATAGGCAACTCAAAGCTAGTTATCATTAGCCAATCCACGCTTGAGACGGAGGCATCGTTGCCCGGGGAGAAAGCCACCTCAATCGCCCCGGGCAACGAGGTCAGAATACTGCCAGTAAGGATTGGAAGGCCACTAACGATAATTAGCGTATACGATGTATCTGACCCGAAATCGCCGGCGATGCTCTGGAGCTTCAACTCCACAGGTCTACCCATAGCTACAAGGAGCATTGGAAGCTCAGTTTACGTAGTGCTCCAGGAGCCGATTTACAGGATAATGGTAGTAGGCTTCCCAGGAACCTCGGGCGCTCTCCCCTTAATTAACAACGAGCCCCCATTGCCTAGCAAAACCTACTATGCTCCCGGAGAGAACTATGGTATTCCCGTCGTGGTACTAAGAATAGATGCTGGGACAGGCATAATGGATTATAGCGTTGTCTTCGCGCCTCCCGTTGAAAGAGTCTACATGAGCGGAGCTAATCTCTACTTGTTCTCCACCAGCTACGAGTGGGTAAACATCGATGTAGGCAAGCTCATAGAGAGGATCAAGCCCTATCTGCCCGAGGGGTACAGGCAAGCGGTAGACAAGATACTCGAGATGACCGGAATAAGCGATGAGCTCAGAGCACAGATGGTATCGTCTGTTCTGCAGGAAGCAATGGGCAAAATGAGCGATGAGCAATTAAAAGCCATGGTCAGCGAGATAGAGAAGTTCTACGCTGAGCAAGGAGGCTTTATAGGCCCTCTCACGCATGCACTGAAAATAAGCCTAGACAAGCTTCAGCCCTCATCAAGAAACAAGTACTGGGGAAGACTACTCGACCAGTTCGCCATAAACGAGGATAACAAAGGCAACCTCATACTAGCACTGACAGCCGAGAAGATTACATCTATAAGAACAGAGTATGTTCCAGGAGGCCTTCCCTACATATACCCCGTGGTACAGAGCGTTAACAGGGTCGTTATCAGCGATAAGGACCTGAGGGTTCTAGGCAGCTTAGAGGACCTGGCCCCCGGAGAGGTTATCTACAGCTCAAGGTTCATAAACAACATGCTATACCTAGTTACATACAGGCAGGTTGACCCGCTGTTCGTCGTCGACCTCAGCGACCCAAGTAACCCGAGGATTCTCGGTTACCTAAAGGTGCCGGGCTTCAGCGAGTACCTCCACCCAGTTAACTCCACTATGCTCATAGGCGTGGGTTATAGTGATGGCTTAACGGCTAAGGTCTCGTTGTTCGATGTCTCGAACCCTGCTGAGCCAAGAGAAGTTGATGCCCTGGAGATTGGGTACTCCTCACCGGTTATGTATGACCACAAGGCGTTTAACTATGATGTTAGGACCGGGCGAGCGCTGGTACCAATCGTGGATATGGATAAAGGCTTGATAGGCCTGGTCGTACTAAAGATCGATAACGGAAAGATAAGCCTGCTCTACAAGCTAAGGCATGATTGGTGCGATAGAGGCTTCTTCATCGATGATTATGTTGTGAGCGTTTCGAGAGATCTGGTTAGGGTTTGGCTAAACGATAAAATGATTGCTCAAGAAGAGCTGAGCTGACAAGGCGAGGTTTCCAGCTATAGTCTTTTTTAAAAAATTCTTGAAATTCTTGAAGAAGTTTTCCTCCTCGCTTTTTTAGCCAGGTATGAACTTGGTGCCGGTTTCTCCTCTCAGAGTGGGTATTGCCTTGTAGAGATGCCCTATGAAAGATTCCTTGCCTGTAGCCTCAGTAAACCTGACGCATGCCTTTACCTTCGGGCCCATGCTACCAGCACCGAAGACTCCCTGCTCCAGTAGCTTCTTTGCCTCGCTCACAGTGAGTACTTTGAGGAGCTGCTGATTCGGCTTACCGTAGTTTATGTATGCGCCATCAACATCTGTTAGTATAATGAAGTGGTCCGCTCCTACGAGCCTCGCTAGTAGCTGGCCAGCTAGGTCCTTGTCAATAACTGCCTCTACACCCCTGTGCCTCCCCTTCTCGTCCCTCACAACCGGTATTCCCCCACCACCGCTGGCGATAACGATGAAGTTGTTCTCGAGAAGTGTCTTGATGGCCTCCTTCTCCACGTTGTCAACCACGTCAGGCGATGGTACAACCCTTCTCCATCCGCCCCTAGGGTCAGGCTTAACCACCCATCCCTTTTCTGCGGCGAGCTTCTTAGCCTCCTCCTCAGTATAGTAGGGGCCAACGTATTTTGTTGGGTTGTTCCACGCTGGGTCATCCGATCTAACCACGACTTGGTTAACTATCGTTGCAACCCTGTACCTGTGGTCAAGGCCTTCTTCGATAAGAACGTTTTGTATTGCCTGCTGCAACATGTAGCCAATCCATCCCTGAGTCATGGCGCCCGCGATATCCATGGTGAGCGGCGGTATCTTGTGTTTGAGGGCCTCCATCCATTCCATCACGTTTCCTACCTGCGGGCCATTGCCGTGGGTAACAACTACCTTGTTGCCCATCTTGATTAGCTCAACAATGGTCTTAGCCGCAGCGTAGACGTTTCTCCACTGCTCCTCAACTGTTCCTTTCTCATCTTTCTGTAAGAAGGCATTCCCCCCTAGAGCTATAACTATTAGTTTACCATTCATATCCTCGTATCCCCCTTAGGTAAATTCGACATGAGAAATAAAGCAAAATAAAGATAATAAATATTAAGCAATTCGCAGAAAAACGCTGCGCTCAATCCTGTTCTCAAGGAAAAAAAACAGTAACACGTGATGATTCTCCTCAGCGATGCGAGGTTTCTTCACGTTGTCATCAGGGAGTATAACCGGGGTCATCATGATTATAGAGGGTTAGGAGCCCTTTCTCATCACTGTGGCGGGCCCGCCGGGATTTGAACCCGGGACCTACGGGTTAAGAGCCTCGGCGGTCTAGGCGCTCCGGTGCCTCCACTTAATTGGTTCGCGCTAGAAAGTTTATAAAGATTTTTCATCAGTTACTTGAAAGTTTCTGGCCGCCCTCGAAAATCAGGTGCTCTTTATCTTTGTCGGGCGAGCTTTTTAGCTTTAAGACTATATTGCTAGGCACCGTGGTCCTTTGCCCAGCTCTCTATTCTTGTAAGCATCAGCTTGTCAATGCTCGGCTTACGCTCCTTAAGGGCCTCCAGGAAGTCATCCATTGTTATAGGCCTTGGCTCCCCCTCTCCTCTTTGAGCCTCGAAGTACTCTCTCACCACCCTGTTGTGAGCCTCTACAACTAGGTCTTTTATATCGCTTCCACTGTAACCTTCGGTTCTCTTGGCCAGCTCAACTAAATCGACTGAGGGATCGAGCTTGAGGCTCTTTGTGTATATCTTCAGCATTTCTAATCTTGCCTCCTCGTTTGGCAACGGTATGTAGATTCTCTTGTTAAACCTCCTGATGAAGCCATCATCTAGTAGCCATGGCTTGTTTGTTGCCCCGATGACGTACACGTGGTACTTGCTGTCCTTGTCCTGCAGACCGTCCATTTCCTTTAGGAACTGGTTCCTGACCCTCGCTTCACCTCCTACCTCGCTGCTGAATCTTCCAAGCAAAGCATCTATCTCATCGATGAATATTATGACGGGCTTGCCCTCCGTGCTCTTGGCTCTAGCGAACTTGAAGAGCTTAGCGACGTTTTTCTCCGCTTCACCAAGCCATTTAGACATTATGTTGCTGGCATCAGCGTATATGAATATGCCGTCCACCTCGTTAGCCACCGCCGCCGCAATCATTGTTTTCCCGCATCCAGGAGGGCCGAAAAGCAGTATTCCTCTCGGCCAGCCTAGGGGGAACAAATCAGGTCTTTTAACAGGATAGATTATCGCTTCCCTTATTGCTCTCTTAGCGTGCTCCAAATCAGCTATGTCATCAAATGTAATGTTGGGCTTCTGCTCGAGCACTATTTCTTTGAAGAATGGGTCATCCGCTGTGCCCGCCTGCTCGCCGCCCGTTTTTTCCTCACTGTCACCGGAGCTAACGCTTGATGCGAGGAGTTTTGACTCGAGGGCTTTAAGCCTTTTCCTGTACATCTTTATCATTTCAGCGTATATCTGTGAGACGCCGGAGTCTGGGTAAAGCCTTATGACCTTCTCCATTACCTCTATAGCTCTTTTGTAATAAGTCATGGCTTCTTCGTATTGGCCAGCTCTATCGAGCTGAACAGCTTTTCTAGCGTACGCGCTTGCCATATCCTTTAGCTGGGGGAAAGCCAGGCCTGACAACCATAATCACCGGTTGAGCGTTAAATCTACCCATCACTTATCTGAGCATTATGGTTCGCAAAAAACGTTGTATAGCCTAAGCTGTGCCAACTATTCTAATCTTGCCTTTTCTTCTAAGGCTCTCAAGCGCCTCGAAGACGTCATCTTTCTTGAGCTTGTACTTACTGGATATATCATCAACGTTTATTCTTCCTTTGTTTATCTTCGCTTCCTCGAGCACTATTTTCTCTATTTCCTCCAGCTTTGGCTTTTCCTTCCCAGTCGGTGAGGTTGGCAGAGCCACTTGCTCTGACTTGCTTTTGCTGAGAGTCACATCTATGGGCTCAGGAGATTTCTTGGCTGTGCTCGGCGCTGGCTGCTTATTCTGAATCAGTGTTGTTGGCTCTGGTATAACGCTTTCTACGGTGGCTGTCGCTAAGCTCCATGCATCTTTTATTATCTTGTTGACCTCCTCGTCCTTTGTGTAGGAGTCAAGGCTGTTTAGCTCATGCAGCCCTGACGATGAGTGAATCATCAGCTCTGCTATGGCTCTGTTGATGTCATCGATTGTTGTTCCAACAGCAGGGAAGACACTCTCAACCTCTTGCTTGAGGCCGACAAGCAACATCCTGATAGGCCCTAGCTGTTGCTGCAGGTCCTTCACGTCCTTCACGGTTTGCAGTCTCTGCGCCACTTTTTCTAGGCCTATAGCGACAAACCTCACTGCCTTGGTGAACTTCTTTATCTCGACTATTTCCTCCGCGAATGTCCTGGCCAGGTTATAGTGAGCTCGCCTCTCATCATCGGTCAGCAGTGGTGACTGGCTTTTCCTAAGGTGCTCAGTTACCTTAGCGTATAATTCCTCGGCTCTTCTCTGCATCCTGAAAGCGAACTCGTTTATGCTATCCTGGTGCTCCTTTATCTTTATTATGACCGACTGTATCCTGTCCTCGAGGCTATCCTCCAGTGGGGTCTGAGCGAATAAGCCCTTAAGCCAACCTAGGATGCCTGTTTTCTTCTCAGCCATGCTCAAGATTCAACACCACTCTTGCCCCCTAGATTGGGGGGATCCTCCTAGGCCGGCGCCTCCTCGGCGCCCACCAGCTCAACCACTATGTTTTGGCCTGACCCCTGCTGAGGAGTGACTGTCGCTGGTGCCGCTGCTTCCGTGGCTGGCTTGGGCAACTCTACCGTGGATATATCCGCTGACTCTAGCCTTCCTATGAGGTCGAGGACCTTCTTGGCATCGTTCTTTTCATCGATGTTTCTGTCTCTGTGTGACCTGAGTATATCGGCTGCCTGCTTGTATCCTCTCTCCCCTATCTCCCCTGCTATGTAGCTCATCTTTAGTGATGTAAGCGCTTTTTCTATCTCGACGACCTGGTCCTCAATCTCGTTTATCCTCTTTCTGATGAGCTCCTTGGCTGTTTTAGCTTCTTCCTTTAATGCATCGAGGTCTTTGCTTAGCTTTGCTTTAAACTCATCGTACGCGTGCTTTGGTATCTCGCCTTTTGAGTAAAGCTCTTCCAGGGCCTTCGCTCTTTTTCTGGCTCTCTCCAGCTTCTCAATGACTCTTGATGAAGCGTGCTTCCACTCGGGTATAATCACTATTTCCCCGTTACTAATGCTTATTCTGCCTATCTCAATGGTCTTGAAAACGCTTTCCCCAAATACAACCTCAACTGCCTTGACGGTCCCATCAACCTCGCTGTAAAGGCTCGCAATAGTGCCTAGCACCCTGCCATATGGATCCTTAACCTTCTGACCAATGTATTTATCAAGCATATCGACTGTGTAGATTATCATCCTGTACACCCTCCTATTCTAAGCTAATCCTCACTACAGATATGTTTAAAAGGGGTTGACCGCTACTCCCGAGCCCCTGAATCTCCATGCTCGTATCACCAGGGCTATTGGCAGCGATGGTCCACTGGGATAATGGGAGCGCCTTTGACCAGCGAATCTTGCTTCCTGCATCATGGGCTTGGAACGTTGAGTTAGACTGGCTATTTATACAACAAAGTTTTTTTGAGCGTGCACAATCATTTCTAACCCGGTGTAACTCCGCCTTGTCTCTAAGGAGAGTTCCTCTACTCGACTTGCACAGGAGTCTTGGAGCAAGTATAGGCGAGTTCGCTGGATACCAAACCGCTATTTCCTATGGAAGCGTGATAGACGAGCACCTGAGCGTTAGGAGGGAAGCCGGGATATTCGATATAAGCCATATGACGATGATCCTCCTGTCAGGCCAGGGTTGGTTGGAGGTTATTGATAGGCTTGTTCCAAAAAAGCTTGATAAGCTCAGGAAAGGCTCTATTCTGGGCCCAACAGTTTTCCTGAACGAGGAAGCCGGTATAAAGGATGATGTTCTCGTCTACCCCTTGCTAAGCGGTGATTACCTGGTTGTTGGAAACGCTGTTAACTTGGCTAAGGATTTAGGGTGGCTTGAGCAGCACTCCCCGCCCGGGTCAAAGGTCACCTTGCTTAACACGGAGCATAGCTTGCTGGCTCTCCAAGGACCGCGCTCACCGGAGCTCGTGAAGGACCTAGTTCCCCAGGCCCATGAGCTGGGCAGGATGAGCTTCCTTGAGAACGTTGAGACGAGCTTAGGCACAATCAGGCTTGTCAGCCGCAGTGGGTGGACAGGAGAGGATGGCTTCGAGTTTTTAGCGGAGAACAACGTTGCTGAGAGGCTCTTCATGTACTTCGTTAATAGAGGAGTTAAGCCATGCGGGCTGGCCGCGCGTGATACCCTGAGGCTCGAGATGGGCTTCCTTCTCTATGGGCAAGATATGAATGAGGATACCTCCCCCATAGAGGCCAGATACTGGATTGTCTTCGATCAGGACAAAAAGAACTGCGTAGGATGTGAAGCTCTTCATAAAAAATTGAGGGGAGGAGCCAGAGAGGTCAGGGTGGGTCTTAAGCTGAGGAAGGGAGAGAGAACAATACCTAGGACAGGAGCACGTGTGACTCTGCTAGGCGAGGTTATAGGCAGGGTAACGAGCGGTGGATACTCACCGCTTCTCGAAAGACCAATAGCCATTGCCTACCTAAAGCCTTCACACGCCTTGATGGGGCTAAGCGTCACGGTTGAAGTAAGAGAAAAACAGCTCGAAGCAAAAATAGTTGATTTCCCCTTCATAAATAAATAATCGAGTTCCTTCATAGTAACAGCTGACCTCTCCCCGCCCTAAAGGGCTAGGCTCTCCGTCGTAAACTCTATTATTTGGTTCCCCAAGAATAATAATTCAGGATATAATTCTTGATTCAGGCTTCCAGTGAGGTGATTAATACATTATGTCAATAATCGAAGAGGCAAAAACACTTGGTCTCCCCAAGAGAATAGGGAGTCATAGCCACATTAGAGGCCTCGGGCTCGATGAGAAGGGGGAGCCTAGAAAAATAGCTGATGGCCTGGTTGGCCAAGAGGAAGCCAGGAAGGCCGCAGGCATAGTTGTCTCCATGATAAAGGAGGGGAAGATGGCTGGGAGGGGGGTGCTGCTGGTAGGTCCTACTGGAACGGGCAAAACAGCCATAGCAGTAGCTATAGCCCGGGAGCTCGGTGAGGACACGCCTTTCGTCGAGATGAGCGGCTCCGAGATATACTCAACTGAGCTGAAGAAAACTGAGCTACTAATGCAAACACTGAGGAAGTCCATAGGTGTTCGAATAAAGGAAAAAAGATTAGTTTATGAAGGAGTAGTCAAAGAACTCAAGATAAAGAGGGTGAGGCATCCATACAACCCTTATGTACTAGTACCCAGGGAAGCAAAGATAACGCTGGAGACAAAGGACGACAACGTGACGCTGACCGTCAGCCAGGAGATAGCTGAGCAGTTCATACAGCTTGGAGTGAGAAATAACGATATAGTCTGGATAGACGCGGAGACGGGAAGAGTATTCAAGGAGGGCAGGCTTAAGGGGGCCTCACAGCTCGACCTGACAACGGAGAAGCAGCTGGAGGTGCCTGCAGGCCCCGTTAAGAAGGAAAAAGAGATTGTTCACACAGTAACTCTCCACGACCTAGACATGTTGTTTGCCAGCAGGAGGATGGGGCTAGAGCTGCTGTTAGGGTTCGCCGCCTCGAGGGAGATAAGCAGTGATGTGAGAAAGGCTGTTGATGATGAAGTAAAGAAACTTGTTAATCAAGGAAAAGCGGAGATAGTGCCAGGAGTGCTGTTCATCGATGATGCACACATGCTTGACCTAGAGACGTACAGCTTCCTCAGCAGAGCGATGGAGAGCGAGCTGGCTCCCATAATAATACTCGCTACAAACAGAGGGCTGACCAAGATAAGAGGAACAGACATAGAATCCCCCCATGGTATACCCCTGGACCTGTTGGACAGGCTATTAATAATACCCACGAGGCCCTACACCGAGGATGAAATTAGAGAGATAATAAGAATAAGGTCTGATGAGGAGGAGATACCTCTCGGCGAGGATGCTTTGGAGCTCCTAACGAAAATTGGAAGCGAGAAAAGCCTGAGATACGCCGTACAGCTCATGGAGCCTGCGAAGATAATATCCGAGCGTAAGGGTAAAACAAAGGTGACAGCCGAAGACATTATGGAGGCGTCCAAGCTATTCGTTGAAGTCAAGACAAGCGTAGAGTACGTCTCTAAGTTCGAGGAGAAATTCCTCAAATAACCACTGTACATACCTAGTTTTTATAACTTAAAAAAACGCTATTCTTACGTGTTTCATCTAGGACAATAAAAGGTGAAGCCGTATACTAGTAGTTATATCAGGTTTTGGCAACCCATATAAAAAAGATATTGTTGAGAAAATAGCTAGTGAGAAGGGCCTTGTTATCGCTGAGAGCAAGCCTGCTTTGGACAAACAATTCTTTGGGAAAATAGATTTTTACGAAGAAGCAAGCATTGTTATTGGCAACGCGATTAGTGCTTATAAACAAGATTCCCAGAGAGAGAACGTGGTTATTCCTTACCACCCAGCTGAACAGATTTCAATCGTGGAATTAAAGCTTCTAAGACTGGACCCTTTATCCAGGGCTGCTGTACAACAATTACTAGCAAAGGCCTATGACGAAATAAAGGCTCTGAAAAAGCCTGATATCCTTGTTTACTTGGCACCAGTAGATGCTGACCCAGAGTCCAGATGGCTTAGCAGAAAGCTATTCAGCATATTCGAGGAAATCATCGGTCTAGACCGCGTAGTCTTGGTTACCAAGCCTTCGGATAGAATCGGTTTGAAGGCTTAAGCTTAATTCAGAGTCTCTATATCAGCTTTCTACTTGATTCAAGCACATCACTGGCTTTATATTAAAGAACTGGTATTCACGCAGAGCTTTTAGTGATGCGCCAAGCCACTCGTAGCATACCTCCAACGTTATTTTCTGATAAAACATTTTCTTCCTTAATGCATACTCAACGGCATTCCTTATTGCCTTCATGTAGAGCTCCTCCTCGTATAAGAATGCCCTTGGAACAACCGTGTGTCCCTCTGGGTAAAGCCTTGCAATATCTACTGGAACACTCATGATATGGTCGTAGTAAACCAAGTGCACGTCTTCCTCTTCAGGTACAGCCTCATCCGTGATTGTTAGACTAAGCCTTGGCCTGAGAACAAGCTCTTTTCTCGAGGGGGGAGGAGCATACCGCTCTAGTAGAAACTTCCTTGACCTGTATATATGGGGATTGCTTAGCGACTCCTCGCCGAAAGCGAAAACAGAGCTAGGCCTCATCGGCAACGATGGTGTTCTGTTCTCTATGTATGAATAATGCCTCTTTGAAATGTAGGTTAAGAGGGAGTAAAGGCTTGGATGACCTCTTGAGAACTCCTCGAGCAGCTCCCAAAGCCTGCCTTCAACTATAGCTTGCTTAGTTTTTCTGAGAACACACATCACTATGTACAAGTTGTGCTTGGCCAGGAGCCTTGTTCTCTCGTTCTGCTCCATCTCCATTAGTTCCTTGGCAGTGAACCTAGAGCAGACGGGGCAGCTACAAGGGAGGTAATCAAGGTCCTCTAGTCTTTTTGTCCCCTTCTCCGTCATATACCTGTTATCACGTGCGAAGAGCATATAGGACGCGGAGTCGAAGAGGTCTGCTCCCAAGGCCACGGCGAAGGGGATTAGCATAGGGTGGCCTCCACCGAACAGGTGCAGAGGCTTCAGGTATGGCAGCTTGTTCTTAACGGTGACTAGCATATCGGCTACTACTTCGTAGTTGTAGGACTCCATCATTATGGTGGGGCTACCCAGTGCGTATATATCATAATCGAGTCTGGCTGATAGCTCAGCGCTTTTATCGAGGAGGTCTAAGTGAACTCCCCCTTGGATTGGAAGAGCCCATGCTCTATTCTCGAAATCCAGTTTCGGCAGAGAATCTTTTGCTCTGCTAAGCGTGATTTCCACGGTTTTCTCAGCAAATGCTCTGTCCATGCTATCCCCTGTTGGGTAGTCGAGAATAACCGCTATATCGCTATCAATTCTCTTCTGGTACTCAATGATGGTTTCATTGTCAATATCTATGCTTCCGTACTCCATTAGCTGGTACGCGCCACTATCAGTCATTGCGATAACATCACTTCCTAAAACACCCCTTAATGCCTGGCTGAACCCGCGTTTGTACAGCAGATAGGCGTTTGTGATAACCGCGTTAAAGCCGATCTCCTTTATCTCGGAGACAGGGAGCTCCTGCCTGGAAAGGTCTATCACTGGAAAAAGATAGGGCGTCTCAATAACGCCTCTCTTCAGCCTGAGCTCCCCTATTCTTCCTGCAAGATCCCTTTCCCTGACTCTAAACTCGGCTCTCGGCATAGCGCTATCTAACCTCGAAATCGTACAGTACCTCGAGCTCAACCAGTTTTTTTCTCTTGTAAGCAACGAGTAGCCTCACTCCTAGATATGTGAGAACAAAGCCCACGATCACGCTTACTAACGCCAACATAAACCATGTGAAGGTCTTATCGGAAAAAGCAAAGTAAGTCCAAGCAGCGAATACGATGTGGAGAAGACCAACGATGACTGAGGATACACCCACGTACGTGTTGTATGGGTAGCCGAAAATCACGGAGATTATCATGAGTGTAGTTGCGGGAATCCATAACAAGAGGATGGTGAAGACTATCGTTAATATAATGGAGAAAAGCTCACTCCACGAGCTCGGTGGCTCCCCACCAACTATTCTGTATATAATCGCGACCACCAATACATAAAGCAGAAGGGATACCGTGGCTCCTAGGCTGCTAAGCCTCAACTCTATCATCAATCCCCGCAGAACAATTTCTTCACGGTTTCTATTATCTCTCTGCTACTACTTGGCCTCAATTCATTAAATCTCTTGTTTAGCCTTAAAACCTCGACTCCTGGCAAGCCTCTCTCAGCGAGCTCCTTTTTTAGCCATGATTCATCGACTCCTTGGTCAGGCCCCAGTATAATTACATCTGGCTTTATCTCCAGGACCCTCTTCAATATATCCTGCTCATCACCTAGAACAGCTTTTTTCACGAAGCGGACAGAGCCAACCATGTATACTCTCGAGGCCTCAGGGACCACGACTGGCCTTTTCTTCGTCCTCTCCGAGTTGACGTCACGGGCAACGATAACGTAGAGGTCCCCAAGCTTGCTCGCTTCCTCAAAAAACCTGATATGCCCTGGATGTAGTAGATCGAATGTCCCTGCTACCAAGACTCTTCTGGGCTTTTCTCTTTTCCACTCAATTTTTATTTTTCCAGTTAAGTTAAGAGAATCTAGCAGCCCCTCTGCATAGGATACTGTTGCTAGGGCTGTCGCGTAGTCCTTTTTCTCTAGGTAGTACTTGCTGTCTTGAAGATATAGCTCTGCAAGCTCAACTAGCTTTTTGTCATTTTCGTTCAAGCTGCTCAGCTGGCCTCTCGCCTGCTCAAGCGCGTTCTCAACCATGCGTATGTACAGCTTGACTCTATCCTCCATTGCTGATTGCTCGCTATGCTCCGTGTTCCTTGGCAGCGCTGTTCACCGAGTTTTCTTGTGTTTCTCAGGCTATATAATTGATTTTTCAGTAGAGAAGCACTATTTACAAGCTCTCTCATTTTAATTATTTCTTGATGATGAGTTAATCGTAAGCCGTGGTTGCCCCTAAGCCAGCGTGGGATGCGGGGAGCACAGTCACTAAGCAAATGCATCATGTGGGGGGATCTCTGGCCACCCCGACTGCCCCTCAAATGACAGATGTAGACCCGAACAGATGCGGGGAACCAGTGAGCCGCCTAAAGGAAACCCTCTCCCTTCAGGGTGGGTAGGAGGTCAGAATAACTTGTTGCATCCTAACCCTATGCTGAGCAGAACGTCCTTCTCCATGAAGTGTAGCTTTGAGGGAATAACCAAAGAGTAGGGAGGAGCGCCCCATCTCTTATTTAGTAAACCTCCAAGCTTCTCGCAGTATATTTTCTCGTCTGGGCCACCCATTTTCTCCAGAACTAAGACAACACTGTTTTCGTTTAGGTTCCGCTTCTCGAACTCAATTGAGGCCTCTAGTAGTAGTTTAGCGGCTATGTCCGGGGTCATTGGCCCGAGCTTTTCATCTATATCTAGGAAAACAAAAGTGTGCAAACCTCTCTCCAGGTTCTCATTTATAGTCATGTAGGGAGACGTGAACTTAATCCCCCACCTCGGGTAAACAACAGTTACGCTGGGCCCAAACTTGTAGTTGAACAAGCCCGTCGCGGAAATCGAGTAATGGTAAACGCTTATGCCCGGCACATAGCTAACCCTGCAGCCAAGCTTCAGGGCCTCAAGCCTCAGGGCATTATGCGTTGTTGCAACGAAGGGGTCCCCATAGACAAGGAAGCATACCTTCTCGCCATTCCGCAGTTTGTTTATGATTTCCCTTGCCCCCTGCTCCTCTATGTCTTTTCTCGTTAACCTAGTGATTTTTTCCCCAGGCCTGATTTTCTCTAGAAAAGACGTCATCTCATCAACGCCCGGCGAGGTATATGTCTCGAGGTAGACGCTATCAGCCTTGTTTATAGCTTCCAGTGCCTCCAAGGTTATCATCTTTGGGTGTAGCCCAATACCAACTATGTACAGCTCTCCCCTGCACGCATCGCTGGGATTATCCATACCTAATCATCACTATATGATGCATCATTCTTGTTATTATAAATGCTAGGCTAAGAGAGCTGGTTGCTTAAACCGTCCTATTCAGGTACTTTCGTTTTGCCTTATTAACGGCTTGACGGTTCTAATGGGCTTCTCCGGTAGAATACCCTGTGGCCTGAGCATCAGTATAGCTATGATTGTAACACTAAGCAAGAGGTAGTCGAGCCAGACAACGTTAAATGGTACGTACGCCTCGAGCATGTTTTTGTACGTATAGATGGTTGTTCTCGCGATAACGAAGACCCCGACTCCTAGGAGCACGCCCACGTTGTTCCCCGCTCCTCCCAGCATCATCATGACCCATGGCCAGAAAGTCCATGTGACTCTGTCATAAGCTGTGGCAATAACGCTCCCCGTGTACAGCGCGTATAGCGCACCAGCTAATGCAGCTGTCGCTGTTCCAGCAGAAATAACCCTCTTTCTATACGCAACAATATCTCTCCCCAGAGAGGATACGGCTTCCTCGTCATCCCTTATAGCTCTTAGCACTCTTCCGAAGGGGGTACTAAGCATTCTCTGGTACACCAAGTAAACAATTAACGCTATAGCAACGATTATCAATACGGAGACAGAGAACCTGTGTTGTCCTGCCCATCTGAACAGGTCAGGCACCTGCATTCCAAGCGTGCCGCCGGCTATGGGCTTGTAGTTATAACCTATGACTCTTATTACCTCCGCCACAGCGAGAAGAGTTATGCCTAGGTAGTCCTCCCTCAGCCTTATAGCAGGGTACGACGCTATGTACCCTATTACTGCTCCTATAGCTAAGCTAGCGATCAGCGTGACCAGCAAGAGAAACAGTGAGATGCCCGGGGAGGCGGATAGCCACTCGTTAATCCTGGATACAATCATCGCGTTCTCCCTTACGTAGTCGCTGTAAACAATGGGCTCCCCCGTTAGCCTGTTGTGGAGGTACAGGGCAAGCCTCCAAGTGAAGAACGATGTTGTAAAGGCACCCGCGGCTACACCCATCATTTTACCGAAGTTCGGAAGCCCCATGTAGCCTGCTTCCATATTTAGGCTAATAACAACGATTGTGTATATACCCATATAAAAAAGGACGCTGAGCAGAAAGCTGTACGCTTGCTCCACCGGCATTACCTCCTCACCCTTGAGAAAAGCTTTTTCCAGTTAAGCCCAGCGACTCCCCTGGGGATGAACAGAAGCGTCAGCGCCATTGCTAGGAGAGGGATGACGGTTCTGTAAGCAGAGCTTATGCCTAGGTGGCTTGATAGGTAGTTGAAGACGGGTATCTCGAAGCAGGCTATTAGCACCCCTCCTATAACTGCGCCCGCGAGGCTGTTCAGCCCCCCAAGTATGCTTGCAGCAAATATGCTCAGCACGAAGAGCTGCCCCGTTGAGGGGTTAACCAAGTACTTCAATGGAATAAGGGAGCCCGCGAGCCCAGCTAGACCGAGGGAGAGCGTCCATGCAAGGGTGTACATCTTGTCTACATTTACCCCAAGCGTTGATGCTAAGCTTGGGTTTTCTATCGATGCTCTTAGAGCAACGCCCAGCTTGGTTCTGTAGAGAACAAGACTGAGGGCAAGTAATAGGGCAGCCGCCATGATGGGGGCAATTATGACTAGCCTCTGCGTGCCTAGGGTCTTTGAGTAATCATAGCTATAGAGAATAAAGTCCCTTGTCTGCACTCCCAGGTTAACCTTGAATCCAGCGATACTTGATAGCTCGTTCGCCTTTGAGACAACGTATTCTAGAAGCTTATCCGCGTATATGTTAAGCATGGAGAGAAGAAACATGTCCACAGCTATCGTGGCTATCATTAACTGAACCACGTTGGCGCCTCTTTGGGATAAGGGCTTAAGCACCAGCTTGTACTGAGCAACGCCTATGAGAGACCCGAGAAGAAAGCCTAGAGCCATGAATAAAGCGTAGTGAAGAGGGGCGAACGAGAAGCTCTTGATTAGTCTATAGAAGCTCTGTGAATCAGCTTGACTAATCAAAGCCTCCCTTGCTAGGGATATTAATGAGAGCACAAGCACTGTCAGGGTTACATAAGAGCCCACAATGCTAATCGTCGCGTGAGCGAAGTTTGGGACCTTAGTGGTCATGTAGGTAAGTGTTAATCCTAGGCTAAGCAAAACAAGTACTGAGGAGTAGACAATTGTGTCCTCAACTATGGGGGGAATCACCGGTTCTCACACCTGACCTGATGTGACTCCCAGGTACATCCTGCCTAGCTCCGGGTTCTCTAGCAGGTCTTTTGGCAATCCATCGAAAATTACTCTTCCGCCTACAAGTAGCGATGCTTTATCAGCTATCTCCAAGGCTGCTCTCGCGTTCTGCTCTACTAGTATGATCGTTATGCCCAGCTCATCTCTAAGTTTAACTATGCTTCTTAATACTTGATGAGCGATCTTGGGAGCCAGCGCTGCGGTGGGCTCATCAAACATCATGAGCCTTGGCTTCCTTATCAAGGACATAGCTATGGCGAGCATTTGTCTTTCGCCACCGCTGAGTTGCTTGGCTTTTCTTTTCATGTACAACTTTAGTTGGGGGAAAAACTCAAGAGAGCTCGCTACTCTTGCCTCCAGCTCCTCTTTGCTTAGGTTGTACCCAGCCATTCTTAGGTTTTCCTCGACGGTTAAGTTCTCAAAAATGTTGTTCGTCTGAGGCAGATACGCTATGCCCATGCTAGCTATTTTGTGAGGAGGAAGAGAGGTGATATCGTTGTTCTCGAATATTATTCTGCCGGAATATATCTTGGTTAAACCGAAAATTGTTTTCAGAAGAGTGCTCTTCCCGCTGCCGTTTGGCCCTATAACAACGGATATCTTTCTCTCCGGGAAGAAGAGGGAAACTTCATGTAGAACCTGGAGCTTGCCGTATCCAGCGTTTAGATTTTCCACTCTCAGCACTTTATAATCACCCCTGCAGGTAGCTTTCCTGTACTAGGGGGTCATTAATAACTTTTTCAGGCGTGCCCTGAGATATCACCTTTCCTCGTGCCATGGCGTAGACGTAATCAACAAAGCCAAGGGCTACGTCGAGCCGATGCTCTATAATGATGAATGTAAGGCTCCTCTTCTCCACCAGCTCTCGAATCATCTTGAATATATCTATTGCGAGGGACGGGAGAACCCCTGCTACGGGCTCGTCCATAAGAATCGTGGATGCATCGTTCATCAGAACCCTGCCTATCTCCAGGAGCTTCATCTGTCCTCCACTGAGGGAGGACGCTCTCTGGTCCCAAACCTTATCCAGGTTCAGTTCCCTCAGTATAATGAAGGCCTTCTCTACAAGCGCTTCCTCCGTTTTTATCCATCTAGTCTTGAAGAGCGAGGCGGTCATTCTCTCGCCGGGGTTGAACCTAGCTGCAACCAGCATGTTTTCAAGCACCGTTAGGTTCTGGAAGGGCTTAGGGATTTGAAAGGTTCTAGCTAGCCCAAGGCTGTTAATCTTGTGCGGAGGAAAACCAGTTATATCAGCTCCCCTGTAGAAAACTCTTCCTTTATCAGGCTTGTAGTACCCACTGATTATGTTAAGCAGCGTCGTTTTGCCACTGCCATTTGGACCGATAATCAGCGTTACCTTTCTCGGCTCGATATCCATTGATATGTTATCGACTGCCACCAGTCCACCGAAGTACTTGGTGACCCTATCTACTCTGACCTCAACGGCTTTCTCTACTACTCTCTCGCTTACAGCCATAGCACATCATCTTAGCTAGCACTTTTTTTCTTTAAGAAGCGATAAATCAAATTGTGGTTATAAAAAAATAAAATATATTTCGCCCATTAAGTGACGCTCTCCGCTTAATCTCAGCTTAGAGAGCCCGTGAATGAATCTGTCGCCATGCTGTAAATTCCTGCCGCTACCCACTTAGCCGTGCCTCCCTCAGTCACAACTTTGTAGACAACGTAGTCAGCGAACGCCCTGTCCCCGGCCTCGTTTAGCTTGGTCCAACCAGAGGCTCCGAAGAAGCTATCAGCTACTGATGGTAGTATCTTGGCCACTGATGCACCGTCAGTCTTGCCTGTTGCCAGCACGGACAAAAACAAGGCCCATGCAATATCGTAAGCGTTATAAGCGTAGGGTATCGGCTCTCTCCCTAGCTTAGCGACAACCTTGCTCTTAACTTCCTTGAATTTTGTTGACTCGGTGGGAGCCATTATTGGTGAAAACAGCTTGACTTTGCTCGCGAAGCTCGAGGCTACTGGGTCCTGGACAACGCTTGCAGCGTTCGCTATGCCGTCTGTTCCAAGCCACACGACCTTTCCTAGGTTCTCGTACCTGCTAGCCTGTATGAGGAACTGTGTGCCCTCCTCAAAGCTAATCAGAACTACTCCTACCTTTGAAGCTCCTGCCTGATTAATAAGGTTAGTCACGATATTGTTGAGCTGCTGGACCTCGCTTGAGAAGTCTTTTGTTTCAGGCGCGTAGCGTGGGCCATCAACGACGTTTATACCGAAAGCCTTTGCGCTATTAGCCACTGCATCGTGGAGACCATCGCCCCAGGCGTCACCGGCCCACACAATCACTATGTGCGTTAGACCAAGCTGCTTTGCTAGCCCTGCTATGACTCTCCCCTGAGCTCTGTCATCGGTGACGAACCTGAAGACCATGTCGCCTGGAATCGCTAGTTCCGGAGCCGTGCTTGAAGGGCTAACTATCACGAGCTTGTTGCTATCAGCATAGGTCTTGACGTTTCTGACCTCAGCGCTTGTGGCTGGACCTATGAAGAGCTGCACGCCCCTTGAGTGCATGGCCTGCAACTTCTGCAACGCGACGTCAGGCGATGTCTGAGTATCCTCGAAGGTGATTTTGAACGTGACCGGGAGACCTGCCTGCTTCAAGAAGGCGTTTATATCGTCCTGAGCTACCTCCAGTGCTCCTCGAATATCCTCACCCACAGTTGCAAGCCTACCAGTGAGAGGCAGCAAGGCCCCTACCTCGATCACGCTTGGAAGCCCCGTGCCAGCCGAGGGGGCAGTGACCGTGCGAGTAACGGTTGAGGTCACCGTACTGGCTGTGCCCGATGGCTTCAGAACATAGCCAGCAGCGAATCCCACGATCAATGCGACTATTACTCCCAGCACCAACGCCGTGGATAAGCCTCTCATTTTTACATCCACCTCATCAGTGATAGAATCTTCTGGTGGGAAATAAGTTAAAAAATTTTACTATCAAATCTACTTGATTGATGTTATAAAAAAGTTATAAATAATTACAGATATCGAGTTGCATAGACCTTTTCTTGTATACTAAACCTGGATATACTGACGCTTCCCTCTCGCTTACCTCCTCCCTACCATGAAGGACGAGGCTTTAGGTTGTAAAGACAAACTGTATGTTCTCCTGCTTATCGTATTATCTCGAGGAGTATTAGGAGAGCTCCTATCATGGAGAAGGTGATGTTCATCATGGGGTTGTCATACCTGGCTGACCTTGCTCCAAACCACTTATTGCTGACGGGCCACATAAGCCTTACTCCTCTGCTGGTGAATGAGTCCAGGAGTAAATGAGTAGTGTATGAGTATGCTCCGGCTAACGAGAGCTCCAGCGCGGTGCTATATGTGTATCCCAAGTAAACAAGAAGGATTGCTGTGGCTAATAGAAAAACAAGCATGGAGAAGATGTTGTGGAGCAGAACCCTGTGTTTAAGCCTGACATCCAGGTCTGGGAATAGGCTTCCCAGAATAGCCATGAATAGAAGCTCCGCTAGGCTTCCCCGGAGAAACCTGAAGAAAAAAAGCGTTGTCCCAACGCCGAACAGGATATGGGTTTCTCTCCTCAAATAGCCTCCCATCAGAGACCGTACTGCATCTTCGCGAACTCGTCGAAGAGGTCAGGCTCCCCGCTTTTCTTCTTAGATGAGCGCGCCATCCACTCCCTCACGACGTCGGGGTCCCTGCCCATAGTCTTGTGCTTATGCTCATCGATCTTCACTATTGTTGGAAGTATTGTGAAGTCTCCCAGAACCACGGCCTCACCTGTGTCAAGGCTTGTAAGCAGGCCTAAAAGCTCATTGCTCAGCTGCTCGCTGGTTTTCTGCACATACCTCTGGTCCTCCGGCTCGATTAGCCTGAGAATAATCTTGTTGTTAGTTTGGCTTAAGCTGTTTTCATCGATGTTCTTTGGCCGTTGGCTAACCAGGCATATTCCCACACCGAACTTTCTCCCCTCCCTGGCCACCTGTGAGAAAACTCTCTTCGTGTTTGTATCCTCGTCTTTGGGAACAAGTATGTGTGCCTCCTCCAGCACGAGGAACACGGGCGTGCCGTAGCCCTCTCCTTTCGTGACATACCTCTTCCTCTCCTCCAGCAGGGTTCTCGCGACATACGCTACGAAGACGTCGCTTCCCTCTCTATCAACCTGTGATAAATCAACGACGTTGAGTTTGCCTGGAACAATAAGGTTACCGATGTGCTGTGGTGCATTTATGTCCAGGAAAGCCTTATACCTCAGCATTAGGTCCTCGAGCTTACCCACAACCTCGTAAAGATAATCCTTCTTCAGGTCGCTTAGCCTTGTTACCAGGTCAGCGACGTCCCCATACTTCTCCTTAGCTATTTGTCTCACTTGTTCCTTGCTTACCTTCCTCCTCTTGTTGAGTTGTTGTGGGGACTGCTTTGATTTTATTTCCTCCTCCATGGACTCAAGGTCATCCACTATGTCAATCATTACCTCTATGAAATTCCTGTTCCTGAACTCGATGCTCTGGCTCAGCTTTTTATAAACAACCTCGTAGAGCAGGCGCAGAACTCTGTACTGCTTGTGGTATGATGGAGATATGTTGGCTAGGGTGGCTATTTCGCTTAGCTTCAGAGCGTTTGGGTTTATGCGTGGAACCACTATGTTGTAATCAGCATCAGGGAACGCGTCGAGGTATTCTCCATGAAAATCGAATAGAACCAGCGTTCCCCTAAAGGCTCTTGAAACCCTATCAGCTATGACGGCAACCGTGTTGGATTTACCCGCGCCCGTCATCGCAAGTATGGCTGTGTGCCTAGCGACCATGCGGGTCACGTCAACATATACGGGCACGCCCGGGTTGTTGGCAAGCGTTCCTATCCTTATGTAGCCTCTCCCGCTCTCCCCATCGTATATTGCTTCACCGCTAAGCACCGGTGCTCCTCTGGGGACAAAAATCTTTGTTAATGTATCGGTATCTGCTAGGAAGACTTTCGCGCCTGGCTTCGGCGGAGTTTTAACTGGCCTCACCTTCTGCTTGTGTACTAGGTCTTCTAGCCGAGATAGTATCCTAACCTTGCCTTTTAGGTAGAGCCTCTCCTCGCCTATCATCTCTATCGTTTTCATCGCTGCTCTGATGTCCTTTGCGTCCTCGGTCAAAAACGCGTTCCCTATGAGCGATTCCTCAACCATCCCGAGGACCGGTCCCTCCGGATGCTCTATCACGAGGTACTCCCCGAGCCTTGGAGGCTCATATGATAAGTATATCGCGTACGCGGGGGTTGTCTCCCCAATCACGATTCCTACTTCTTTTCCAGGCTCTCTACTCATACTCGAGCACCTCCCTACCTGTTGGGGCCATTGATAATCCCAGAGCTAAGGCCACCTCCTCGACCTCCCTGTTATCTATGTGCGTCTCCCTATCAACTATGTATAATGGCTGAGGGTACCCTCCGGGCGAAATCAACCTTAGTATTCCCATAACGCCTGTGAAGACCTCTCTCTGAGAGTATGGGATTCTATCAGCGTTGTATATGACCTCCATCCCGATGACGGGCGCGTTGTTTTCGAGCCTTACCAGGCCTCTCACGAACGTGAGCCTCTCCACAAGCTCTCTGAGGCCACATTTCCTTGGAAGCTCCTTTATCATTTCTCTAGGCTTATCGAATGATACATCGCTGTTTAGGTAATAGCCCGCCTCCCTGGTCGTCGCGCTTAGGACGTACTGGTCGGATACGGGCGCGTTGAAGAATCTCCTCGACCTCCCGGTCTTAGTCAGGAAAACCATTAGTGATGATGAGTTGAGAATCTTGTCGAAGAGGAGCTTGAGCACAACTGCTTTCTCCAGTATCTCGAGATAAAGTATTCTTCTCCAAGCCTTGTCCTGGCCGAGCGATTTATCCATTGACACCTCCTCCACAATGCTCTTCACGCTCATCGCTTGGTATGGGTTCTCATCTATATCCCTGAGAATCATTTTCTCCAGCTCCTCGCAGTCAACATGTATCTCCCCGCCGTCCTCCATGTCCAGGAGCTCGAGTTTAGCGTGTATGGGCCTTGTCACAAGGGACTCCACGCTTCCATCGCCGAGTACCAGGCTGGACCTTGCCAAGGAGTAGTACAGCATCTTGGTCTCCGCCACCTGCCTGTACAGCGTCAGCCTATCGCCCGAGCCCTCGGTGGGTATGATTACATCTACATCAACTATTTTCTTGGAGAAAGCCTTTCTCAGCGAGCCACCAATGCCAAGGGTGAAGCCCTGAGCGCTTGCCTTTATTACGTATAAGTCAAAGGATAGAAAGCTTCTCTTGTTGTTGCCTCCATCAACAGCTGATAAAACTATGGGGGGCCTGCCGGCAACGTCGAGGCAGGGCTCATCGCCGCTGAGCCTGAACCACCCCTTCTCGAGCTTGTCCTGAACTCTGTGCTCCTCGAGTAGCTTGGCGAGCTTCTTCCTGAGTACCTCGTACTTCACTGCTACTGTCTCAAGGGTCTCGCTCATGGCTAATCCTCCATTAGTATCTTGGCTGTCGAGGTCAAGCCGTTGTTCTCAACATAAATTGTGTTATCAGCGCTCTCCTTCAGGTCTTCCTCATGCGTGACTATAATTAGCTGTGGAATAACTCTGCCTCCCTGAAACTCCTTTAGAAGCTCGATCAAGCCAGCTCTCCTATCCTCGTCGAGGTGTATTGTTGGTTCATCCAGCACTAGGAACCCGAAGATTCTTCTGCCAACCAGTAGCTCCTCAACTGTCTTCCTGAGCGCTAGGAGGAATGAGAGGGCCACGACTATTTTCTCGCCGCCGCTGAGCTGCGAGGCTGGGAGAGAGGCCGAGCTGCTCCTGAGAACAATGTTTAGGTCCTCGTCTATCAGTGCCTCCCTGAAGCCTAGGTTAAACATCTGTAATAGAGAGTTGAACTCCTCGTTTATTTTGCCCAGAGCATATGCCCTCAGCTTTGATGGTATGCCGTCTCTGTGATACATGCTTCTAGCCTTGAGCAGCACCGAAAGCTTAGTTCTCGCCTCCGTGAGCTCGCTGAGGCTTTTCCTCAGGCTCTCAATCTCGGTTTTCTTATCAGCGATAAGAGCCTCCAGGTTACGTGCTCTCTCCTCCAGCCTCTGTATATCCCCGTGCACCTGGGTATATCTTCTCTGCTCTTCCTCGAAGGCTTTCCTGGCCTCATCGTACTCCTTTTCATCATAGTGTAGCTGAGCCAGCTCCTGCTCGACGCTCGCCAGCTTCTGCTCCATGTATACAACTTCCTCGCTCAGCCCTGCGAGCTCGCTACTTAGCCTCAAATACTCATTAACTAATTGCTCAAGAGAGCTTATCAAGGCCTTCGAGGCCTCTCTTGTTGATAGCTTCTCCCTTATTGTGAGAGAAAGGCCTCCGTTAAGAGTAGCCAAGGCTTCTTCAAGATTTCTAGAGGCCTCGCTGAGCTTCCCAGCTAGTTCATCCATAGCTACTGATACCGCCCTGTAGACCTCGTGGAATCTCTCGGCGTTAATGCTCGCTTCAACCAGGCCAAGCTGCTTCAAAACGTCCACCCTTAGTAGCCCCTTAAGCTTGCTTTGAGCGGTTAGCAATCCATCTATAACTGAGGCTATCTTCTCCATCCGCTCGAGGTCCCCGTACCTCTCCTTTATCCTCGCTTGCTCGGCGCTAAGCTCATCCAGCCTCTCCATCAGATTTTTCAGTGCATTTAGCTTGCTGTTGATTCTCACAGTTATTTCTTCAAGCTGGCTTCTAACCCTTCTTGACTCATCAAGGGCTTTAAGGACTCTCTGTAGCTGGGCTTTAGCCTCTTCCACGAGCTTTGCCCTGTGCTCCTCGGTTAATGGCGCACCACATACTGGGCAGAAACCGGAGGCTTTGGATAAGCTCGCTATTTTGTCCTCGAGCTGCTTTGCCTCGAGCTCGCTTCTAGTTAGAGTGCTCAGCACGTTTCTGTACGCGTTGTCAATAATGATAGCTGCCTCCTCGATGCTGCTTGGGCTAGCCACCCCTTCAATAGTGCTGGATATTAGCTGTAATGCTTGGCTCAACAGCTCCTCAAGCTCCAGCTTCTCTTTCTCGAGGCGCTCTTTCAGCTTTCCCGCATCTTGAGTAGACCTCTTCATTGAGTGAAGAGCCTTTGTGTACTCTTCTCTCAGAGCGGTGAGCCCTGGCTCCAAGGATACGTTCATTTTTCTTAGCTCGTCAATTAGGGCTAGGCCCTCCTCTAAGAGCTTCATTGACTCCTCCAAAGCATTTATTGTGGCTTCAGTTTCCAATCTCAGCGATACCGCTTCTTTTATTACAGGTAAAGCTTTGGCCAGCTCGTCGTTCACTCCTTTCCGCATGAGCTCGCCAAGCATGGCTTCTTTTTCCTTAAGCATGCTTTTCTTTCTGCTGAGCTCCTCCCCAAGCGTTCTCTTGGTGCTGCTGAGCTCATCGAATCTTCTCTTTTTGTCCTCAATGCGCTTGAGGCTTTCCTTTATTTCTGCTATCTTTTTCTCCAACTCTTCTTTCTGGCTTTGTTTCTTCGAGAGCTCGGACCTCGTCACCGCGAGCTCGTTTTCCTTCTCCTTAAGCTCCCTCTCCTTCTCCCTGAGCTTGGTTTCAGTCGAGTTTATGTCATCTAGCAGTAGTTTGTAGTCGTCCTCTGATACCTTGTATCTCCTCTCCCGGTTATCCACCCTTGCCTTCACTGAGTACTCCCCCAGCTTTCTGTACGCCTCCTCATAGTCTCTTAGCCCAAGCTGCGTGTCAATCCACTCCTTCTTATCCTTACCGCCGCTGGACAGCATATCGGCGTACTCGAGCAGCTCTCCCTGAGAAACAAACGCTGTCTTCAGTATCTTCGGTAAACCGCCGCTCAGCTCAGCGATTCTTCCCAGGCCCAGCACCTCGGCTATGCGAGAGTCAACGCTCCTAGCGCCTATTGCCTGAACACCGTTGTTAAGGATGAGCTTATCACCCATTGTGTTTGGCCTTTCCCTCTCAATCTTTATTTCTCCCTTATCGCTCTCAAGCACTAGCCTCACGTGTATCGGCTTCCTGCTCCTGGCGTTGTAGAGGTCCTCTATGCTGCCTCTCATCGTCTTGCTTGATAAAGCGAAATATATTGCTTCCACGAGCGTTGTCTTGCCAGCCCCGTTTCTTCCAACAATAACGTTCACTCCATCGCTAAACACGACCCTGCATTTATCGTGGTAGCTCCTGAACCCTTCGACCTCGAGCTCCCTTAGCCTCATGTTAGCCATCATGCCCCGCCCTGTGCTTTCTGAATCTCATCCTTAACAAGAAGAACATCCCTAATCTCGTTCTCGCATTCATCCGGCTGGGAGCGGCTGGATAAGCAGTCCTTTAGCCTTATCAAGGCCAAGGCGGCCTTCTCGCTTATCCCGTACACCCTGGATATAACGCCTGCCTCGCTCCAGCTCTCGCCTGGGACATGAGCTACTCCGAGCTTTGGGTCCTCCCTGTGGACCTCTAGGCGGTAGTCGAGGACCTTTTTTCTCAGGAGATTCTCCAGTTTATCCCTGAACTCTGGTTCCTCGTTTTTCTTCAGGCTAACCTTGATATGCACTATTGGCTGCTTCCTGTACACTGCTCTCAGTAGCTCGCCCAGCTCTCTTAGGACATCGTTTTTCCCTCCCTCCACAACAAACTGAGGCCTGACGTCTAGGTCTACTTTCTTTATCTCGGGCTCCTCCCTGCTTAAATCAACTATGTAGAAGCCCTTACCGCTTCTCCTCCACTCACCTACCTCTTGCCTTGACAGTATATCCAGGCTACCGGGGTAGCTGAGAACGCCTTTATTCCTCGAGATATGCCTTATGTGTAGGTGGCCTAGCGCGTAGTAATCGAATCCTGAGGGCAGGCTGTCCACGGGGACGCTCGGCTCAATGTTCGTTGACATAAGCCCTTCGATTGGTAGATGAGCGACAAGCACCTTTCTACCGCTCTCCTTGGCAACGGCCGTCTGGACCTGCTCGAAGATAGCTTTGTACCGCTCAACTCTATCCATAACCCTGGGGAACGCGTTCACCCCGTAGAAGAGTGCTCTAGAGCCGTTGGACTCAACCACGTATCTCTGCGATATAACGGTGTTTGCATCCGTCCCGCCTATGAATACTACGTCGCTTGTTATCTGTGATAGCATTAGCAGTGGGTGGACGTCGCCCCTCCTCTTTAGCTGGTCGTGCTCCCCTGCCACGACAAGCGTTTTTACTCCCTTCTCGCCAGCTCTCCTGACCTGTTGATAAAAAGTGAGGATAGCTCTGTTCGGTGGCCTGGGGGTATGGAAAACGTCCCCTGAAATCACGATTACGTTGACCCTCTCCCTCAAGGCCTCCTCGTAAGCAGTGGAGAAAAGCTCGTATAAATCATCCTCCCTCTCCCAAAGCCTGTATTGAGCGTAACCAAGGTGAGTATCAGCCAAGTGAGCAGCGAGAACCATAAAACCACAGCCACGTGGAGTTTGGTCTTAACCAATATATAAAAAAAGCACATCGAAACTAATACCGTTTCTCCAAGGAAAAAGCATATGAGTAGTGGTTTTAGTTGAAGTAGTGTTTAGTCCTGGCTTCCGCTTCTTTCTCCCTCCTCCTCGCTACGTGATAGCCAATGCATCAATGTTTTTCTCTCCCCAGGCGGTTTCTCGCTCGTCGCTGCTTGTTCATGGCTCTCCGGGACACTGGCCGGGGTCTTCTCCTGCTCTCCACCGCCAAACTCCCTCACAACCTTCTCAATAAAGCTGTCACGAACCTTCTCGTATACCTCCTCGTAGAATCTCCTTGGGTCCCTAAGCACCGTCTCGGGGAACATGGATACGTACTTTAGAGCCGCCTCCCACGCAAGCTCGAATGGCATGACCTCCTCTATCTTGCTCTTTATGTTCTTATCGAAGTCCTCGGGGGTCTGCTCTTTATCTCCGATAATGTAGTATCCGTTCCTTGACACGTAGACCTGCTCCCCGAGAACCTCGACGAGCCTTCTATCGGTCTCCTGCGTTAACGCCTGGATAGATGTGTGTTCGGGCCTATAGTTCCTGGGCACATAGCCTTTTCCGTAGTGCTTTGCCCACGCATAGAATATCGCTCTGTTGAGGCCGAAGGACTTGGCTTTATCCAGGTCGCCCATGAGGAGGTAGTGCCTGGCTGCTTGTAGAAGACCCATTACCTGGAACCTGCCTATCGTGACCGCTGGCCTTTTCGTCTTCGGCTTTCTCTCTGTGGGTGCACCTATTCTTGTAGCCCTGGCTAGCAGCATGCTTGTTTTTGCTTTATTAATTGTCGTGAACGCTTTGAGCGCGAGCTCGTCGGCCTCCCCTTCCTCGTAGTTGCTCCACGCTGGGTTGTGCCTGAAGTTCTCAGTGCTTATCCAGGACAAATCGAATGATTCCAGGTCATTCGGCTTCAAGCAGACAGCAACCACATCCCTCCTCCTATGCAGGGATAAAGGCGCCGTGAACACCCGCTTTATATCTATCAGGTTCTCAACCCTAAGCTCTCCCCCGGCTTTCTCGCTCAGGATTTCCAGCTTATCCTTCAAGCTGTTAACAATGAACTCCGCGACCACGAACGCTATATCAAGCGGGTGATGCCTGCTGAGAAGCTCCATGGAGAAAGCTCCCTCATGAATCCTGACGTGAGCTCCCTCGCCGCTCCACAGGACATAGACGCTCTTATCCACGCCGTTCTTTTCGAGAAAGGAGACAATCTCCTCAGCGGCCCTTATCGTCAGCTCCCATTTCTCAAGGGATGAATCTATATCGAGAAAAACGGTGGTCGACGCTATGTTCCCGAGGTCATCGGGATCCTCGCTGCTTGCCAGGCTTCTGTAGGTATGAATGGTCGCGTAGAAGGTCCTTGCCCCGAGCCTGCTGTACTTGTTCACGAGCTTCTCAACGTCTACGGGCGAGTTAATAGTAAGGGGCCGATCCTCGTGGTACCTGATGAACACTCTTGCCCCGCCGACGGCTCCCTCGAGGGCTACCCACCTGCTCCTCGTAAACCTGTAAATCTCGTTTTGGACCTGTGGGTTCTTGTAGTGCCTTGATGCCACGCTGCTCATGGGGATGTGCACTCTCAACTATATAATCAACTATATAATATGATGAAGGCTAGAGATATGTCTTCTGTTCGTTAATTGTTGTTTAAAGGCCTCTGGGAGCTATCCTCGCTTGACTTAAGCTTAGGTAAATGTTGTACGCCTTGGAGTCACTATTGGTGATTCTAAGCACGTCTTTGTAGTACGTCTTCTGGTACGTTGTGTGAATGGTAACACTTGCAGACGTGCTGTTGCTACCTAGACTAACAGTAATAGTGTTGCCTGGACCGAGGTAGTTGCTGCCGGCGTTGTTGCCCGCGGCGAATGTTACCGGCGGCGTAGTCGGGCTCACCATAATGCTTAGTGGGTAGTACGCGAACACGCTTGCCGCAACGAACACCATTGCCATGAGGCCTGCCACGAGTATTAGTGTGTTCTTGTTGTCATATCTCTCAACCTTTCTTTTTATTAACCTACATGGTGTATGGTTTTAAGCCATAAGTCACTAACAGATTTTTAAGAAGGTTTTATTTATTTCTATATATCATTTTTCCATCTTCGAATTATTTCAACCATGGGCTTTTTCTGGGAAAGAATGTTTATGAGCTGGTTTCATCATATTTCTTAGTAGAGCAAATCTCCCCTCGGTAGCCAGTGATGAGGGATTACTCGGCCTCGCCTGCCTATTTGTACAGGCCCGACGCGCTGCTCGTGTGGAGAGACCCGGTTGTTAAGGAGAGGCTTTCCTGGTACTACTCGGTTATGAGGAATGAGAGGCCGGCGAGATTTTTGATAGCCAGGTCCGTTGAATCCCCGGTCAACCCGTACGAAAGCTCACTATCGCTCGATGAGCTGTGGGGGATACATGATGAGCTGAGCGGGAGGTTCTCCGAGCTCTACGGCAGGGTCAGAAGAGGGGAAATAGGGGCTGACGAGCTTGATAAGCCCAGGTGGAGCTACCTTGACGTCAAGGTCGCCATAGCCTACAGGCTCGCCGAGCCCTGCGGGATGTGCGAGAGGAGGTGCGGCGCCCGGAGGATGTCCGGCGAGAAGGGGGTCTGCCTGGTTAACGGCAAGTGCATTGTCCACAGCTACTTCCACCACATAGGCGAGGAGGCCCCTCTCGTCCCGAGCGGCACCATTTTCTATGGAGGTTGCCCCTTCAAGTGCGTTTTCTGTCAGAACCACGATATAAGCCAGGAGAGGGTTGACTGGGGGGAAGCCGTGACGCCGGTTCAGCTCGCGAGGATACAGGAGGAGCTGAGGCTCACGGGCGCCAGGAACATAAACCACGTTGGCGGCGACCCGATTCCTCATCTGCCCTTCATACTTGATAGCCTGAGGCGCCTCAACGTGAACGCCCCGCAGCTCTGGAACAGCAACATGTACATGTCGCTAGAGGCCACGAGGCTTCTCCTCGACGTAATTGATATATGGCTCCCCGACCTAAAGTACGGGAACAACAGCTGCGCGAGGAGGCTAAGCCTCGTTGATAGGTACTGGGAGGTCGCGACCAGGAACATAAAGCTAGCACACGATGCGGGGGACATAATCATAAGGCACCTGGTCATGCCGGGCCACGTTGAGTGTTGCACAAAGCCCGTGCTGGAGTGGATAGCGAGGAACACGCCGAGAGCCCTCGTTAACATCATGGACCAGTACAGGCCGGAGCACCTCGTGCTCAGGCATTCCGAGAAGTACAGGGAGATAGCGAGGAGGCCCACGAGAGAGGAGATAGAGGAGGCCTACAGGTACGCTGAGGAGCTCGGAATAGTGTACAAACCAGTCAGCTAGGACCCTCACAACAGTTACGAAGCACGGGACCCCCCCCGACATTCATTGTAGAGGGATCTGTAACAAGAGCTATGAGTGGCTCTATAAATGATTCTCAGGTATCTAAAAAACTTCATGGATATCTAGCAACATTTGCACTAACACACCCCAGCTTTTTAGAACCATGGCAGACTATATGCATTTACTGTTGCAGAAAAAGTCTGTAGGAAGGTTTTTAAACGTAGACATAATTGTTTCCTTAGAGAAACGGAAGCATGGGTAGCAACTAAACGTTGGGAAAAGCGACTATGAGTAGAGGGATCAAGCTGATTGTCCTGACGGCTCTGCTGGGCCTGCTGGCAATATCTCTTGCGTACGCATCGGTGTTCACCTATTACCTACTGAGCATTAGCGTGGCTCCCACCCCTCCGCCAGTAGTACTGGTGCAGACGAATGACACGCTTGTGTGCGCGGGCCTCGCAAGAAGCCGCGTTGCTCTTTACTACACGGACTTCGAGTCCTACCCAGTGCCTGGATGGGCAAATAAAGGTGTGATATGGGGCTCTCAGCCAGGCTACAAGGGCAACTCTGTTCAAGGAGCGGACAACGACGGAGGCATCGGTGGTGCATCCCAGTATTACTATAACGCGAATCTATCTAGCTACACGTCTCTGTGGGCCTCGCTCAAGACGAGGCTCGACTCAGGTAGTGGTTTTTTACGGTTTCGCTTTGATTAACCCGGAATTAAACCTAAACCAATTGTATGAAGTCTCAATCAATACTAGAGGGACAATAAATATTCGGAGCTTCAACGTTGAAAAAACAAATAAATGGAGAACGCTGGCTAGTGCAACAATAACCGGCTATAGCTCCGCTAACTGGTACGTTATTGTTCTGAAGTACGAAGTTGACAGCACGGCCGTTAACTTCTATGTATGGGTGTACGATACTAATGGTAACCAGGTTGCGAGCGTCACAGCCAGCAGCACGTCATCTAATAGGTTTACCCCTGCTTACATAGGTCTCGAGGTAGATAATGTTATCGCCAGGTTCGATGACTTCATCATCTCAGCGGGTGACCCCAGGAGCTTGCTCTTCTCCGGCCTGCCCGGCGCTGGCTACGGGATCGAGGTCGTGGATGACCTCGGCATCGTCGTTAACTCCACTGTGTCCTCCTCGACAAGCGTTTCCCTGGGGGTTGTGCCGGATATAGTGGTTGGCACCGGCACGGATGGTAAGATAAACATTTATCGCCCGAGCGGGTACGGTTGCCTGAGCTACGCTTCCCCCGACTCGATTCTCGGCGGGGACTCTTATACTCTGAGCACGGGGAGCATCGCGAGTAGCGTTGGGCCAAACTCCACCTCAGCTACCGCTAGCGTTCCTGTATCGGGCTCAAACACGACTGCTAGCCACGCTCTCGCGCTTAGAATCAGCAACGCTGATGCTAAGCCCTACTACGCGCACCTCCTCCTCGACAGCTCATCATCCATATCACCTAGCCTCACGCTGAACGTTACCATATCTTTGTCTCCCACGGAAAGCGCCTCCCCACCCATACAGATAGTAGGTGGCGCCCCAACAACCTGGGCAACGGGGTGGGTTACCTTAAGCCCCGGTCAGACAGCATACATCTACCTCTCGGGCTACCACTCATCTGCCCCCAGCTCATCAACCCTCAACATATTGCTACAGTACTGCTCAGCCCCGGGCGAGATGGGGGCCTGCGTCTACTACCCCGTAACACTAAGTGTTTACTCCTGAAGCATTATTAGAAAGACCTCTCCCTTAACCAATCAACCAAGCCTGAGGAGCCTCGCTCTCTTCTTGTAGAGCTCCGCCTCCTCCCTCCCGGCAACGTGAATCTCGAATGGCTCCTTGAAGCCGGATAGCCACAGCCTCGCCATGACCACGGATGGCCTCAAACCAGTGACGACCAGCACATCGATATCGCTGGCGAGAAGAGCCCTCCCCTCAGCAGCGCTGCCGAACAAGTATACCTCGGCCTCGGGGTCCATGCTCTTGACTGCCTCGACCAGTCTTCTGAGATACTTATCCATGTTCCTGAACACCTCGGCCCTATACCTGGCCTCCCTTACCAAGAGCTCTCTCCACAACCTCCATCGTCCTCACAACCGCTTGGAAAAGCCTTGACGCCTCCTCCAGAGTGTACTCTCTCGGAATATATCTTGATGTTATGTAGGCGTCCTCCAGCGCCCCCAGCTCAACGGCGTACTCAGACAACAGTTCCCTAACCTCCTCCGACTCCGCGAGCTCGCCCAGCAGCTCCAGAAGCTTCCTCACGCTGTGCGTTCTGGGATAATCAACCCCGAGCTTGAGCAGAGAGGCCTTCAAGTACAGTTGCAGTGACTGCTCAAGGCTGAAGACAGCTAAATCGTAGAATCCTTTATCCATCTGCATTCTGGCTGTCTCGAGGAACCTCCTGGACCTCTCGATTAGTAGCCTGTACTCATCTAGCTTGGACATGATACCACTGCTTTACGCTGAGTCTACTCCCTATTTCTTTTTGCTCTTGCTCGAATAAAAAACTGTCTTAGCGCATAGCAAAGCATAATAATGAGGGCTTTTCCTAGACATGACTTGCTGGTTCTTTGGTGATTGGATTGGCGGGGAAAAATAGTATAGGTGGGTTGTCGCGCCGGATGGTCACGGCTGTGGTTCTGGCCGCGACGTACGCTGGCCTCGTCCTCGTTCTCCCGGGGGTTAGCTACGGCCCCTTCCAGGTGAGGATAGCTGATGTTCTCTCGCCTCTGCCCTACGTCATGGGCCTTGAGAGCGTTGTCGGCCTCACGCTGGGAACACTCGTTGCGAATATCTTCTCTCCATACGGTGTCTGGGACATGGCTGTAGGGACTCTCTGCACGTTTACCTACACGCTTGTTGACTGGGTGATTGGAAGGCTGGTTGGCTACAGGAGGCTTGGCTTAGTGCTCGTAGCCGTAATCAACTCCATCGTGGTGGGCCTCTACATAGGCGCGCTGCTCATAGGAGTAATGGCGGGGGGAGGGGATCCCCTGATGCTCTTCCTCGTCCTCACGGCCGAGAGCCTTGTCCCCATGAGCATTGGCAGCTTCGTTTTGGTGCCAGCGATTAGGAGGTACATCTTTAGGGGGGAACCGCTTATTAATTAGTGCTGAACACAAATAACCATTCTAGGTGCAACACGTTGATGCCAGCCCCACAGAAGCCATGCAGAGTAGTAGCTATAGTCAGCGGAGGGCCCGACAGCCTCTGCTACCTAGCCACATGGCTCAGCAGGGGATGCGACGCACACGTCCTGACATTCAATTATGGCCAGAAGGCCTCGAGGGAAATCGAGGTCGCGGGCAGAGTGATAGGAAAGCTTGCCTCAATAGCTCTTGAGAGGGGGTGGGGGAGGATCCTCGAGCACAGGGTCATCGATGCGGGCTTCCTCGCTGAGCTCTGGAGAGGCACGCAGCTAACGGACAGCTCCGTTGCGGTTGAGGAGAGCTACAAGCCATCCGTGGTTGTGCCTGTCAGAAACGTCATTATGCTCTCAGTCGCCGCTGCCTATGCGTACACGGTTACGGAGAGCACGGGCCTGGGCACATACGTTATTTACGGCGCGCAGATGAGCGACGCGAGCTACGATGAGTCCATGGGGGACTTCAGGTACCCTGACTGCACTCCTGAGTGCGCGCTCGCGCTTGAACACGCTCTCCGGCTGTGCCACTTCCGCGCGAGGAGAGGCATAGAGGTGTGGTCGCCCTCGAGGGAGGGCCTGGGAAAGCCAGCGCTCCTCAGGGCGTGCCACGGGCTTATAGACGACCTTGTCTACGAGACGTGGAGCTGCTACCTCAGCGGGGAGGCTCACTGCGGCAGGTGCGAGAGCTGCCTGAACAGGGCCAGGGCATTCAGGGAGGCTGGCCTGCCGGACAAGACAGTATATATCAACAAACCAGTGTGGAGTGGTGCTGGGCGGGATGGTCCTCGTTGAGCTAAGGGACGTTTTCGTCAGGTTCAACGGGAAGCCAGTGCTGAGGGGCATAAACGCCGCGTTTGAGCGTGGAGTCCACGTTGTCCTGGGGAGAAACGGGGCCGGCAAGACAACCATGCTAAGAGCTATAGCGGGGCTCGTGGGCTTTGAGGGAGAGATAAGAATTGATGGTAGGAGCGTGAGGCAGCTCCGGAGAAGGGAGCTCAGCAGGCTCGTGGGCTACTGCTGGCAGAACCCCTACTACGGCTTCATAGAGGCAACCGTGGAGGAGGAGCTGAGGGCCATACTCGATATACTGGGCGTTGAGGGCGACTGGGTTGTCGCCGAGGTCATGGTTCCGCTGGCGCTCATGGGGAGGGATCCCCTCACCCTCAGCGGCGGGGAGGCGAAGAGGGTCTCGCTGGCATCAATACTGATTGCCGGCCAGCCCGTCTGGCTTCTAGACGAGCCGTTCGCCTACCTAGACTGGGATGGCGTTGAGGCCGTCGCCAGGCTTATTGATTATGGCAGGGGGGGGGGCAAGACCCAAAGAAACCCCTATCCCGAGCCCTTCCA
>Ga0080004_1117559_pt1 | contig 42352 bp, 40 predicted proteins | sample WasSprMetagenome_FD_69207 | JGI IMG/M metagenome (GOLD analysis project Ga0080004, IMG submission 69207) | Sulfidic aquatic microbial communities from Washburn Spring, Yellowstone National Park, USA - WS (SPADES assembly) (version 2) | ecosystem: Environmental > Aquatic > Thermal springs > Hot...
CGAGCTTCAGCTATCTGGACGTGAACATGAATAATGAATGGGATCCACAGGAGGAGAAGGGGCCATTCACTGTTGGCTGTGCTTTAAAGATGGGGGATGGAGAGCTGATAGTATTTTCGGACTCAAGCTTGTTCATAAACTCGATGATTAATCTAGGCTCAAACAAGGAGTTCCTACTCAAGATCGTTGGGAATAGGATGGTTCTGGTGGACTCTATACACTGGTCTCAAACAACCTTCACAATTGCTAAGGGTGCTGTGATGCACCTCATCAACATTCTCAGCACTTTAGAGGCAAGATATGTTCTTATACTGTCTGCACTTATAATCATAATCAGGTTGACTCCGATGAGGCGGAAGGCCGTGAGAAGGATAACGGTTGAGGATGTTTTGAGGCTCAACCCATCATGGAATAAGGATATTTTAGAGAGGTTGGCGAGGGAGATAAGGCATGATTAGCTCGACTATAGAAAGGATAGTTGAGGCTATATCGAGATACATTGTTGGAATGGAGGATGTGATAACACTAATGCTCACTGCAATGTTGACGGAGGGCCACATCCTCATAGAGGGGCCTCCTGGGGTAGGTAAAACACATCTGGCGAAGGTGTTTGCATCAGCGATTGGTGGAAGCTTTAGCAGAATCCAGATGACGCCAGACCTACTTCCAGCAGACATAATAGGAACAGTCTACTATGATATCGCATCGAGGACTTGGAATCTAAAGAAGGGGCCCATATTCGCGAATGTTGTACTGGTTGACGAGCTTAATAGAGCTACGCCAAAGGCTCAGGCGGCTCTACTGGAAGCGATGCAGGAGATGCAGGTAAGCATTGAGGGGAAGCCCTATGAGCTTCCAAGACCATTCCTCGTAATCGCCACACAGATACCCTACGGCGGAGAGGGGACATATCCATTGACGGATGTCCAGAGGGATAGATTCGCGTATAGTGTTGAGGTCTCCTACCCAAGTAGGGAGCAGGAGCTCGCCATAATCTCCTCAATAGACTTCATTGAGAAGCCCAAGGTTACTCAGGCCGTCTCCACGTCCGAGCTCATGAAATTGATAGAATCCGTGAAGAAGGTTAGAGTGGCTGAGAAGGTTAAGAACTACATACTCGACATTATAGCGCGTATTAGAAGCTTTGATGAGGTCTCCTCAGCTCCTGGTCCTAGGGGGAGTATCTGGCTGTTTAAGGGTAGCAGGGCTCTCGCATTCTTAGAGGGTAGGGATTATGTCATACCGGATGACGTAAAGAGAATTGCATACCATGTTCTCCCACATAGGATTAAGGTGAAGCTGGAGTATCAGGCGGACAATATTACCCCACGGGCCATAGTTGATAAGGCATTGAGGGAAGTAGAGGTACCAAAATATTGAGGTTAACCAGTCGAGGCTTCAAATTACTACTCATCCAACTTCTCTTGGCATCATTTACAATAATCTATAGGGATATCCTGCTTCTCATAGCTACATTGCTAGCATCCTTGCTCATGTTATTCTCAATCTACATAGTAGTCAAGGCTAGGATGAGGTCGGGGGAAATGGTATGTGAGCCTAAGAATGTTAAGGTGAAGATGATTGCGGGTGAGGAGAAGAGTTTAAGCTTAATCATATATGCGCCTGTCGAATTAAGGCTGGCAAACCTCCCAGACTGGATAAAAGCCTCAACCGAAACTCTAGAACAAGGTGTCAATAATGTTAAGTTAACGATTTCGCCGAGAGCGGGCAAGATCTATAAGCTTGATTATATAACCGCCGTCTTCACAGACCCCTTAAAGATTCTTTGTGAAGATTTTAGGATACCGCTATGGCTGGAGGTCACAGCATATCCTAGAGCTCTGCCCCTCATAATAGAGGCGCTAAGGATGATCGGGAAAACAGGTTATGGTGGGGAAGTGGCTGGCGTAAGAAAGGGTCGTGGAACAGAATATTTATGGAGCAGGGAGTATCAGATAGAAGACCCATTGAGCTCAGTCGATTGGAAGGCCTCAGCTAGACTTGAGAAGCTTATTGTGAAGGATTTCTCCGAAGAATCCTATAAAGCCATTGGATTAGTCTATGATATTAGAGCAATTGGTCCCATTACAAGCGATGAAATCAGTGCTTTATTCCTCTCATCAGTAATATCAGCCGCGAAACATGGCCTACCTATAACCATGATACTAAAGAACGGCTTAACGATTATTTCAGAATATAATTCAATAGATCCAGATACCGCTCTTAAGATAGCTATATCATACTTAATTAAAAACTACATTATTAATAACTGGGATATATATGAGCTTTTAGAGCCTAAAACAGCCAGCCAAGTTCTTTCAATAATTAGAGAACTGGAAGCTTCAGGTCTCTTAGAGACTATACAGCTTAAGATGAATACTCTTAATGAAATTCTCTTAAAACTAGCGTTACAGGAGTCCATTATATATTACATTGGAAATATAGTTCTAGATTCTGAATTTGTTTTAGAATTATCAGAAAAGGCTAGAATTAATAATAGTGAACTAATCGTACTGACACCTGTAAAACCGTGGGCAGACTTAGAGGATCTAGAAAAAGCATATGTAATGTACTTATCATATATCAAGATATTTGAAGCTCTACGAAAAACTGGCTCAAAAGTAATGTTGTACGAAGAGACTTTAAGAATATTGAGTAATTCTACAACATCTTAATTAAGTTTAGCAAGAAGGATTATGAGGCTCCTGATAATTCATCCAAAACTTACAATAGGAGGAGCCGAGAAAGTAATACTATTAATGGCAAACAGTTTAAAAGAATTAGGTATTGATGTATGTTTAGCTTTCTCACAAGTGAATAATTTGGCATTATCTAGTATACGTAAGGAGCTTTTTTCCAACGTGAAGATATTAGAAGTTGGTGAGCATGAGTCGCTAAACACCGGCTCAGCCATATCGAAGGCATTAAGCTATATTGAAGACTTTAGAAAGCTTTCAGTTTTTATAAGTAATAATTTAGATGATTATGATGTAATTAACCCACATAACTTTCCATCATACTTTTCTGCAGTATTTATTGATAGGAGTACACCAGTTATATGGACATGCCATGAGGTCCTAGATCCTTATGGAGAATTGCGGGATTATTATGAGCATAGTAGGAGTTTTAAATATTTCATAAAACTTCTCCATAGAATAGATACGTATATCGTTAGAAGAAGACTATCTGCAATAATTACGAACTCTAAGAAAAACATTAGATTAATAGCTGAAAGGTATGGTAGGAGGTCATACTTAGCTTATCCACCAATTGACATCGACCTATTCACTTCGGGTACGTTGCGGAGTAAGTTACTGGAATGTGATCTATCTTTGCTCCAAGTTGGGAGTCTCGTGAAATTAAAGAACCAGCTCGGGAGTCTTATAGCGCTTAAAATTGTTAAACGAGAGGTCCCTAACTCGAAACTAATCATCGTAGGGAGTGGTTCATGGAGTAGAAGGCTAGCATATATTACTACTGCTCTCGGGTTGGAGAAGGATGTTATTTTCATAAGCCATCTTAATGATTACGAACTTGCTAGAACGTATCGTTCTTCCGATATATGTATTCACCCAGTATTGGAGCAATCCTTTGGATTAACACCTTTTGAAGCAATTGCATCAGGGATTCCTGTAGTACTGTCTGACAGGTGTGGTGCCGCGGAAATTTTCCAAAAACATGCTCCTAGCATGCTTGTAGATCCAGCACCAAATATCTTGGCTAGGAAAATAATTGAAATATACCGCAACTATGATGAATTTATGGATCGTGTTAAAGAGTTTAGAAAGTTTATCATCTCCGAGCTATCACCAAAGAAATATTCAGAGAGAATTCTTAAAATAATCAAAAAATATTCTGAAAAAGATGTGTGAGCACGTGAATACCAAGAAGAACGATTTTCTAATAACGTTTGTATCAGCATATCCACCGAATATTGGCAGATTGAGCGAGTATGCTAAAGAGCTCATCAGCTCTCTAGCTAATAGGATAAAAGATGATAGGAAAATTCTAGTCCTATCCGACTCTGCATCACGATGCGAATCCAACATTGTTGTTAAGGCGGCTTGGGAGCCTAACAGTATTATGGGTATAATAAAACTCTACGTAAACATTCTAAGAACTAAATGTAAGTTGATCCACTTTAATTTGCATTTAGCAGTGTTTGGATCTAGCAGGATTATAAACTTCTTAGGTTTACTTTCACCTTTAATCGCGCGACTTTCTGGAAAAAAGGTGATAGTGACCCTTCATAATATTCCAGACACAATAGGGTTGGAAGAGACAAAGTTACGTAACTCCTTAATGAATAGGCTTGGCCTCTTACTAGTCATGAAGATATTAATCTTCTCAGCAAATTTACTTGTAGTAACTGTTAAAAAATATATATCAATACTTAAAAAACGATATCGAGCTAAAAATATTAGATTTATTCCACATGGAGCATGGTTTACAAACCATCAGAATAAATGGAATATAGATTCACCACTAAACTTGTTATTTATAGGCTATCTAGCGCCGTATAAGGATCTAAGAAGGCTTATTGAAATTGTAGATACATTAAGACAGGAAAATCCCGGGATAAAGCTGCTTATCTCAGGAGCAGCTCATCCAAACTATCCTGATTACAAGGATATCTTCTTGAATAATATCTCAGGAAAACATTATATCAAGTATCTTGGTAGAGTTCCTAATGAGGAGATACCTGAACTTGTCTCTAAGTCAAGAGTATTAATTCTCCCCTATAAAACGTCAACGGGGACCAGCGGAGTCTATCACTTAGTGGCTGGATTGGGGTTGCCTGTTATAGCACCGCCTACAATTGAGTTTAAAGAGATTGTTGAAGAAGGTGGTGGGATAGTAATGCTTGACTTATGGAGTAAAGATGCTGCACAAAATATTCTAAAAATCCTGTTAAACAAAGAACTATTATCCGAACTATCTAGAAGGAATGTTGAATTTGCGTTAAAAAGGTCTTGGGATGTTGTAGCTGAAGAGTATCTTAAACTTTATTGTGAAGTGTTAGCATGCGAAAAGAAATTATATTAACCATAATCTTAGTCTTAGCAATATTCACGGTTTTAAGCCCATGGTTGGTGAATAAAGCTCCATACATCGGTGATGCATGGATTCATCTAAGAAAAGCAGAGGATATAGTCATTCAGGGAAGATTAAGATTAGAGGAATATAATGATATGTGGCCTCTAGTTAATCTGATCATAGTATTCTATTCCACAATTCTTGGCATATCACCATTAATATCTACACAGATAATTCCATTCTTGGTCTCCCTGTCTGCGATAAATCTCTACATAATTTCTTTAAGGGTTTCAAGGTATAAATATGCTGCTTTTTCCACACCTATTGCTTTAATTTTTACACCGCTATACACTTTCATAACATTTGGATCAGCGGTTATGAAAGAGACAGCAGCCTTTTATTTAACGACACTGTTCATCGCATATTTCCTAATAAACAGACCTAATTTAATAGGCTTTCTACTCTTAAGCTTTGGTTTAGTAGTCGGCCATCATTTTGCGTCTTTAGTAATCTTCATATTCCTACTAAGCGCTCTAATCGAAGATTCTTCAGACCTGCTCAATGGAAATGCATACTATCTGAAGAGAGATATAATAATGATATCCATCTTTGGAGCATTATTACTTTCTTGGAATTTCTTTGTATTTTCAAAAATAGGATGGTTCCTACCTATAAGTGGAAACTCATTACTAATGATGGTATTCACTTTATTTGGTATATGGATAATATCTAGGATAGGCCGCCTCAGCTCCATAACTTTTCAAGTATTCCTTATTCCATTAACAGTTCTTGCTTGGCGCGGGCATCTACATGACATACCAACTCCCATAAATCCCATCTCCATCTGGGAAGTAAGGGATTTAATTATTTTCATAATTCCAGCTTTGATAGGGTTGGCGATCTTTTGGAGAGATAGAACTATTAGATCAATATCGGTCTCAACAACCACGCTAATAGCATTCAGCTTGATCTCGGGACTTGACTACAATGGCCTAGTAATATTTACCAAGTCTCTACACTATTACTCTATATTTTTGGCTCTAGTGTTTGGTCTATCTTGGCCATTAGTCTTAAAAAAGAGGCTTGGTAAAATTCTCTTCACAATAGTTTCAATATATTTAATATTAGCCAGTGTTACCGGAATAAGTTTGGCATTAAATGGTCCGGGAGCATATCATGAAATTGAATACAAACAGTTGCAGGAGTTGAGAGATAAACTGCATGAGCCTCTAATCATGGATGTGAAATTATCTTATCTCTCTAAATATTTAAACATAGAGCATACGACCTTCCATAAGCTAAAACAGGGCGAATATGTTCTTTTGACGAAGAGCAATTTTATACATGGTATCCTTTTAGGATATGTCTGGGTAGACCTCTCCCTATACATGCCGTATCACGTAATATCTTCATGTGATAGATTGTTTGATGGCGGGTACTTGAAAATATTTTGGGTTAATAATGTTTGAGTACATTCTTAGGAGTTTTTATAGGGGGTCAGGAAATGTTAAGATGTATATACTTACTATAGCTGCATTAGGAGCTATCCTGCTGATGATATTATATGCTCCAGCAGGTTATCTCAATGAGGTCTTAGAGGTTGTGCCCAAACCAGATATCTCAATATCAGATCATCCTCCAGGCACTGAGATGTATTACGGGTACCTCAATATTAGAAGTGGCGACTTTTTAGTAATCTCATCTAGAAACACTTCAGAAGTATTAAGACTCCTAACAGGGAAGGATGTAAGGATATCAAAAATTTCTATCGGATGTAAAATCAGTAATTCTACTGTAAGAGGGTACTTGGAGGATCTTATAAAAGGACGTGTAGAAGTGCTGGAATGTATGGATAGCTTTATAGATTATGCAGCAATTGTTGAATATGATACCTTCCAGCAGATAACGGGTCATTGTCCCGGTGAAATTCAGAAAATATATTTAAGGAATTATGCGGCTGATGGAATTGCAGTGCCCTCAGCATATACCCTTGCGAGAGACTTGTTAAAAATAGTTAGTTTCCATCAAAATCTCTTATATGCTAGTTCAACTATACTGCTTTCGGCTATCTGCTTAATACTCGGATTAAGGTCTTCTAATGATATCAAGCAGATGTTGACTTGGTTATCTGAAATGCACATTCCTATACGTAAAACGCTCTTCTACATATGTCTAATTTATCTTGGAGCCACAATAATAGGAGTTTTTGCTGGATATGGCTTAGCACATCTAATGGTTCCACTCATATTGATTTTTCTCAAATTGTTCTTTAAAATCCCTTATATCTATGCCGGACTGGACATTAGTTCAATCATAGTTATACTTCCAATTGCCTTGCTCTCGCTTTTGAGCTACATTCTTGCCATTTTGTGGATGATTTTTAGAGGAAGATGATTGGATTAAAGATTTTAGGCTTTAGAAAAGTGCTGCAGATTCTTACGCTTATAATTCTACTATCATTCATCTTATCTTTAACAATAGGTTCCTCATTTGAGGTATTGTCAAGTATTAGTAGCTTTCTCCAAGGCTTTGAGCTTAAAAAGCCTTTATTAATGGATAGTTCTGCAAAAAGCATCTATACAAGCCTCATCCCTGCGCGTTTAGCAAAAGATATAGAAGATGCACTCGGCATTCCTGCAAAGGCTGTAACAACAACTCTTGGATATGTAGATAATTTGCTAACACCAATATGGGACGAAAGTATACTGGAGGAGCCAACTCCAAGTATACTAAACGTTAGCTCATGCATCCTAGGAAAAAGGTTAGCTGAAAGATTAAAGAAAGATATAGGAGATACTGTAATAGTCATAGGTATTCTCAGAAGAGAGGTACATGTACTAAGAATAGTCGACATTAAGCATTTCAATGATCCTAGAGATGATTACCTCTTCGTCTCTAAAGAGCTGGCAAAAAAACTTAGAGGCGCCAAGGATACTGATGCATCTATCATAATTTTCAACGCATCTGGAGATGTGCTTAGAGTTAATAAATATCTTTCCCAGACATACGAGTTAAGGATACTTTACGATATACCTGTTGAAGCTAAACTTAGGATATTAGCATCCGATGGATCCAGAGTTTTAGAGAAACTTATCATGAATCAGGGTATCGAGGTTCTTAGAATTCCTTTTGGATGCTATGAAGTAGTCATTTCAACACCTTATGCAGATATACCTATAGCCTCCGTAAAACTAAACGATTCTGCTACAGTAAACGTGAAGCTTAAAGATTATGCGACTCTTAAAATACTTGACTACCCCACGCAGCCAGAATTAAAAGATGCTAAAGGAGTTCCGCTTAAACCAGATTCTCAAGGCAATAATACTTGGGTCTATAAAGTTCCTCCTGGATTATACACTTTAAGTATTTCTGGAAAGGAACTGGAAATCCCCTTATTGAGTGACCTAGAGCTTAGGCCATGTCTAGAATGTATTGAGAAACCTAAATCATTAGAAACTTATAGTGTGATATTTGAGATGACTTATATCGATGGCAAGCCAGTTGATGAATTGTATCTAACTATACTTTCATCTGACGGCGATCTAATAACGTCCATAAAGACTCCCGGCATATATAAAATCGATTTACATAAAGGAGATTACATCTTCATTGCGAGGAAAGGTAATTATGTACGCGAAATAAGGGTGAATGTCCAAGAGGATAAAACAGTACGCGTGACCCTACCGCTAAGAAGTGATAACCGTATACTATATTCATCAATGCCAAAAGTCAAGTTACTGCCTTTAGGATATGATCCGCTAAGCAGTATTACGCTCACAATTCTCTCAGCTGAACTTGCTCTTCTAGTAAGTACAACAACAATATCATTCCTCGCATATATGGTGATTTTTGGCTTCTTCTTCAAATCTTCATCAACAGAGCTTGAAAAACTGAAAGAGCTAAGATTTCCTCGCAAACTCTACTTGAAAATTATTTATCTACCCATGTTAAGTCTCATCTTAATAATATTACTTGTTAGCATTTTTGCAACAGTAGGCCTAGCTCTAGAAATCCCATGGCCTCTTCCATTCTCTACAAAGCCTATCGGATCACTACTATGGCCCTACTTCATCATCATTATACCCGCATTCTTCTCCTATACACTTACATTTTTTGCTACTTTCCATAGGGAAGGATGTTTTTAGAACTTTTAACTAAGATAGCGCATGCAAGCATCTTCATATTATCCATATTTTTAGTTGGAATTGCAGCTTACAACTTGTTATTATTCTTGGCAGGCACGATAAGATCCAAGAGATATAAGCACCATCATTTACCTTTCACCCAGCTCAAAACAATTTCCCTAATAATACCCATAAAAGATGAGCTTTCCGTCCTTTCAGGGCTAACGAGGTCAATTCTAAATCTAGATTATCCAACCGAGCTCTTTGAAGTAATCTTTGTAACTCCAAGGAGCTCAGAACGATATTTAGAAGAATTCCATCTTTTATTAAATAAAAATGGGATACATGTTAAAATCGTAGTAGATGAAGGTAAGGGTAAGCCTGCCGCACTGAATGCTGGGTTGAAGGTAGCCGTTGGTGAGATAATCGGTGTATTTGACTCTGACTCAATACTACCTTCAAATATCTTGCGAAGAGTTTCAAGAATTTTTATAAATGAAAGTGTAACAGCTATTCAAGGAGTAACAAGGTCTTATAATGATGGAGACAATATCCTTAGTAAACTTACCTCTGTGGAGCAAGAAATTTATTTCAAGATGTTCCTGAAACCAAGATCCTCTTTAAACCTCTTTATACCTTTTACAGGCTCATGTCTTTTCATAAGGAGAGAGCTCCTTCTAAGGATTGGTGGATGGAATGCTAATTCGTTGGCTGAAGATTTTGATTTAGCTCTAAGACTTTACGATGAAGGAATTAAGGTTAAGCTGGAACCTACCATTTACTGTTGGCAGGAGACGCCTTCCATGTTAAAGAGCTACGTTATTCAGAGAGTGAGATGGTTTAGAGGATTCATAGAACTTATCCCATGCGGTCTCCATAAGCTGACTAATTTAGAGAGGCTTGACATATTTTTAATGCTTCTGGGGCCAGTAATACTCTCCATGTCCTTACTAGTTTTTACATACTTCTTGGTTTCAGATGAAGTCATATTATCTCCTTTGCTGAAGCCGCTGGCAAGCCTAGTTGGAACCCTTGCTATACCATCGCTCATATGCTTAATACTAAAACCAAGAGTATTTAGCAGGATTCCAGCCTTTATTATGGGAGTAATTGGCTATTGGATCTTGGAGTCGAGCATTGCTATAGTATCCGTTATGATGGGACTACTGAGATTAAAGATCCAATGGATTAGGACTCCGAAAATTGGTGTAAAAGAGTACGTCACTTAAAAGGTCTTCAAGAGACATAGCGATAAGTAAATCACTTCCTGATTCTATAGAAGTTAATATGGTGTTCGATAGTTCATTTATACTTATAGGCGATCTAGTAAAGTAGGAATAGGAGCAGAATATGTTTCATGAAGGTATAGTGAAAGTCAGTAATGTAATGAAAGTCTATAGGACAAAGACTGAAGATGTTGTAGTACTTCGTAATGTATTTCTTACTCTATCATCTGGTGAAATTATAGTTGTTATGGGGCCAAGTGGTGTAGGAAAAACTACGTTGTTAAGGATAATCTATGGGCTCCTACGGCCAGATAAAGGAATTGTAGAAGTTATGGGATCGAACATTTATGAGCTAACACGTAGGGATAGAGATAAGTTAATGTTACAATTTGTCGGATATATGCCTCAGGAAGATAGGCTTTTTGAAACCCTTAATATCGAAGAGAATCTCGCGCTTCCACTACTCGCCCTTGGATATTCTAAGAAAATAATCCCACAACGTGTTAAACAGTTGTTAAGTTTAATGGACATGGAGAAGCTTGCTAAGAGATTACCAAATGAGCTGAGCATGGGTCAGCGTAGAAAGATATTATTACTTAGAGCCCTAGCAAATGATCCTTTAATACTCCTTTTGGATGAGCCAACAGCAAACATAGATTCAGTTAGTGTAGAGTCAATCCTAGAGTATCTTAAATATTTAAAAGAGGAGAAAAATATGTCAATTCTATTAACTTCACATGATTATAGAGTGGTTAAGATAGCTGATAAAGTATTCTGGTTATCAGATGGTACTTTGAAAATACGTGGGGATCTCACTAAAAATAAGTCTAGACGGCACTTCTCAGAGAATTCTGCCTGAACAATGTGTAAAACAATCTATAATCGTGGATATAGCACTAAGGACATTACTATCTTTGGATTTAGATCTAATGATGATAAGGGTTATTGCACATCTACTAATAACCTTGAAGGTATTATCTTTTCAGTCATAGTACCCGTAAAAGGACCCCTTAATAAAAAATGGTTAGAGTATCTTGATAATATCTTTCCTCACAATTCCGAGATAATACTAATTGGAGAAAACATATCACATTGGACTCCATCGTCAAGGAAGATTATCTTAATAGAAGCTAAATGTAATAGATCACAGGCTAGGAATCTTGGGCTATCAATCTGTAAGGGAGATTTAGTATTCTTCCTCGATATAGATCAAATACCATCCAAAAGATTGGTAGATGAGGCCGTGGAGTTATTCAAAAAGGGCTATGATATGATAAAGGTCCCTGAAAGATTCATAGGTACAACTTTATGGGGGAGGGCATCAGCTTTATGGAAGACATCCATACAAGAAGCTGATAAGGAATATGGATGTATCCCTCGCATATACTCTAGGAGAGTATTTTCAAGGATTGGTGGTTTTGATATAAACTTAGATATTCTTGAAGACTTTATCTTATATTTAAGAGCTCGGAAAGCAGGTTTAAAAGAGGCTTGGGCCCTCTCGCCACTTTACCATTTTGAGCAGCGTAGTCTAAGAGAAATAATTGAGAAAAGCTTTTTCTATGCGAAGGCATTATATTCGCTTCGCGTAAAAGGAGCAGAAAATAAAGTAATCTTAGTAAAATATGTGAAAGCAATTCACGCATTTATCAAGGTGATAACCTCAAAAGAGGACTTAGGAGTTAAGATATGTTGTATAGCATTAATAGCCTTTAGACTGGTACTCATAATTTCCCAGTTTATCCGGAGAATAATTCGCATATAATGGGCTCATGCTTCTTATTACCTAATGCATGAAACTTATAGATTCATCTATTAGAAAGGTCTTAAATACTTGAAGGACTGTTCAGCACACGCGCCTTCCAATATAGGCTAACATCGGGGGGTGAGATTATTAAGAATAGAACTTTAAAGGTTCTTTTAACAATGGTTATTCTCTCTTCGTTAGGATCCGCGATCATAAACGTAGCTCTATTCTCGAGAGAGGTAGAGTATTTCAACTATAGTGATGCTGAAAGCTGGTTAAATATTGCGAAAATTGCTTGGAGATACTTTACTCCTGGTGTGGGTGTGAGCTCAAAGACTGGATTGAATTATGCAAGCCTTGGATGGAAAATGACTACTGACTGGGATTTAGGAATGTATGTTATCGCGATACTAAGAGCCGAGGAGCTAGGATTAATTAAGCCGGAAGGAGCGTGGGGAAGTGAAGAGCGTCTAAACAAGATACTGAACTTCTTGTTGACTAGAAAGAATACGCCCGAGGGGACTCCATATCTATGGTATCAATCTGATACAGGGGAGCCATTTGGTAACGCTTCAACAAATCCATCTGATTCAGGTAGATTGCTTATAGCCTTAAAACTCTTATTAAACCGTAAACCTCATTTCCGTGACAAGATTTTAGCTTATCTAGCAAAAACTAATTATAGTTATATTGCCGAAAACGAAAAACTCTGGGCGCGTAACTTTTATTCATATTTGGATGCCATTGGATTCAAGTTATGGGGATTTGATAAATTTGAACCCGTAATGAAGAGATTGAGGGATTTAGAAAGACTTGAATCCTATCCCAAGGTTAATATATATGGTGTGGAGCTACCACGTATAGGAGTAACGTCTGAACCGCTTATTTTAGGATATTTTGATTTAGAATTACAAGTTTTCAAGAAATATTTAGACTTAGTTTATGAAGTGCAGAAGCGAAGATACTTGGCAACGGGGATTATTACGGCTTGGAGCGAGGGGGGCATTACTAAAAAACCCTACTATGTTTACCAATGGATAGTTACACCGACTGCAGAATGGGTTACATCAGTTCCCGAAACACCGGTAGCATTCACTAAGGTTGCATTATCTTTTGCAGCAATTTATGATGACGGTTATGCTAGAAAACTGTTTAAAGTGTTCTCCAAAAATTATGTAAATGAAGGTTTTATCGAGGGGATTTCTGAGTCTGGAGAACCAACGTTCATTATGACTATACCTTATGTCACTGATAAAACAAACTCCATGATAATCAGCGCAGCATATTACGCCTTGAAAAGGATCCACCTCAACGAAGATAAAATGGAATCCAGCTCATATTATAGAGTTATCACTATAAAAAGCCCAGAGACGATATATATGCAATTTGAGAAAGACGGAGATTGTAAAATATTGCAAGGCTCTATAAACAATACGTTTGATATGTTTTTGATCCCCATTTCTGAAATCCCAATAAATATGGTACTAAGATGGGTCGTCGTGAGATATGAATCAAGCTCGAATTCCAACTTTCGATATAATGCATATATTATAGATGAAGATTTACTTATTCATAGAGGCCCAACATTTATCTCGCATAAGGAATTATTGTCAGATGCCTATAGATTTGACATACCTGGGCAAATAATCCTTGATGATATGTTAAGGAAATGTATAATCAAGCATTCTGGAAATATTTCTATCCCGGCTATAATATTCTTGAAGAATCCCGAGGATGTTGGCGGCTTTAAACTATTTAGAGTTTTAGAATTAGAGCTCGTCTTTAGTAAAGAAACTCCACGTATTCCATATCCCACACATGTACTTTATTATCTTCTGCTATGTTTTAATATGGTATACGTGGTTCTTCCACTCCTTATAACATACGTAATAATTAAACAAAGAAATCTATCAAAGGAGCTTTACATATCGTGTCTACTAATAGCTTTAGTTATAAGATTGACAGCGGCGCCTTTTTACGCTCATCCATATGATATGGAAGTCTGGAGATTTGCAGCAAGAACATTCTATGAGAATGGTTTGGTTAGGCCTGATCTTACCCCCTCTCCAATTACTTATTACACGTCTATAATCGGTTATGCTCCATATTATCTCCTCAAACTTTTAGGATTTAAAGATAGAGTATATTTCCACCACACGATCTTCATATGCGAGAACATGTTCCTGAAAATCCACTATATAATATTCGATTTTGTTATAGCTTACATATTATATAGACTTATTAAAGACAATGTTTTCGACCCCTCCTTACCCCCAAGTTCTATTGCACTGATCTTTCTCTTTAATCCATTATCTATATGCTTATCCTCAGTATGGGGTCTCTACGAATCTATCGGTCTAGCTTTTCTTTTAGCAGGATTATATCTTATGTTGAAAGGTAGGTACATTCTTTCTTCGCTTGTCTTTGGATTAGCATCAGCTACGAAGCTTTATGGTTTCCTAGGGCTAATTCCATTGATAATTTATATGGTAAAAGCTAGAAAATATGCACATATTATGGCCGCTATATTAGTGCATTTAGCTGTATTCATTTCACTCTATATACCGCTATCCTCATGGAATATATATGAAGCAGTTCAACATATTCTAGGGACTACAGGTCTGCTGGGAAGACTCGGATTAGCTTCTTCCACCGACTTCGTCCCAGGTACATCCTATATGATGCTCCTACAAATGCTCGGGTTGAAAGTATCTCCTACCGCTCTCTATATCATATCTGGCATGGCCCTATTAATCTGCATTCTTCTACTTATCAAACAAGTGCGCGTAGAGGCTGAATCACTATATGCTGTAATAGTATGGATGACGCTGGCTTTCCTAGTGATATACCTCTTCTTCTTCAGGGTGTATCCTCAGTATTATCTTTGGATAATCCCCCTTCTAATACTCATGTCCTTTAGGACGAGGAGCCCGTCATACCTTATTCTTGGAACAGGTCTGAGCGCATACATCAGCCTCTTCATCGTAAATGGTCTAACCCTCATAAGTGGTGAGGAAAAATACATAATATTAACAGAGTTACTTAAAGATTCTACAGCATTTAATTCAGCCACATCAGTTTTCACAATCCTTATACTCATAGCTATATTCCATTCTAGGTCTCCATTCTTTCAAGACAGCCGAAAATTACTCACCATAATGATCTCTTCAGTTACTGTCATGATCCTCCTAGCTTATATTCTCCTAAGCATTCCAGCCTAAACTTTACTTCTAAACATTGATTGAAGTTTACCAAGTTGAAAGAAATTGCTGGCTTAACTCATTACATCAAACTGGAAAAATAAACTCGATTTGAAAAGTATGAAGGAGGCTCTATAACCCTCTATGAAAAAGCTCATTACCACTATGGATCTGCTCTGAGTTAGTCTCATGAACATTAAAAATTATATAGAACTAAGAGAGATTATTAACAACATGCGTGGTCTCTACTATAGGGTTGGTAGAGCCACCGGATTGGCTTTACTTAGTATAATGATCCTAGTTTCATCATTTAATTTAGTCCCAGCCCCTCTTCCGACGGGTATAGTATTATATCAGCCGGGGGAATTAACTTCTTTTACGCAATCGTCTTCAAACTATTCTAGAGATGAATGGTTAAACTTGGCTGGGATAGCTTGGAGATATTATAAGAATACCGTTGATTGTTCAGGGACCGGACTGCCGAGGGCAGGTTTTGGGTGGCCATATTTTACACAATGGGATTTAGCTCAGTATCTCTTTGCGACTATGAGTGCGGCCAAGCTTGGTATAATCCCGGTGGATGGTGTTTGCGGAGCGAAGGATAGGATTCGGAAAGTCGTTGATTGGCTTAAGTCGGCGGAGCTGTCTCCGAACAATCAGATGTATCTCTGGTATAGGCAGTCAGATGGAAAGCCAGCCAAGGAGATAAGTGATGTAGAGACGAATATTTCTGATTATGGCTATTTCCTTATAGCATTAGCTAGGGTGAAAGATTTCTATCCAGAAGTCGCTGGAGATATAGACTATGCTATTCTTACGAGGATAGATACCGAATCGATGGCTAATAGCGAGAATGCTTGGAGACAAGCTGGAGGACTGTTCAAATACTTTGTTGCACATGGCTTTAAACTATTTGGATTCGGTAACAGCACGCAAGTATCTAATGCATTGAAAATATTAAAACAGGCATATGATACCCGGAGAGTTACAACGTATGGTGTAGAGCTGCCTGTCCTATCTATCACTACGGAGCCTCTTGTCCTTGGCGTATTCACACTAGATAATGACCCGCTTCTATTAGATTTAGCGTTAAGAGTCTACATTGCTCAGCAGAGAAGATACGAGAATACTGGAAAATTTACAGCATTTACTGAGGGGAATACGGGGCTTGATTACCCAAACTACGTATATGAATGGATAGTTACGGGAGATGGCAGGACGTGGGTTGTTTATCCTCCAACCACTCCTATAATATTCTTTAAAGCAGCTATAGGACTTCATGCAATTTTTCCAAGAAGCTATACTAGGGCCATGCTTGATTATGTCCTTTCAAAATTTACAGACCTGACTAACGGATTCCAGCTCGGGGTGGATGAAAATGGTAGACTTGTAGATTACTGGGTGGACTCAACTAATGCTATAACGTTAATGGCGGCAGAATATGCTATAAGGAGGATGGACACGCCATCCCTTCAAGATTATCCAGCTTTCTGCTCCCTTAGCAGTGGCGAGCTCAGCGCAGCGATGGTAATAGGAGATACGAATCCGCACGGGCTTTACATGTGGCGTGCATATACGATAGACGTGATAGGAGGTATCAGGGTTGGATATAGGCTTGGTCGAGAATTCAATACAGGCGATCTAATTCCATACCTTGATACACAAGTGACCTCATCAGACAATGAGGCTTGGAAAGTTGATTTTGCCTGGCAGCATCTAAAGAATTTCAAATGCATCATATCTATAGGCGGTCCAGCTGTTAATATGTTATCTTATAATCTTGAACGATCACTAGGTGTACCTTTCTTCCTAACTTGGATTAATGGAAGGCCATATATAGAATCCAATTTGACCGGGAGCTTATACACTTATGCTGATGATTTTTCATGGGACTATGGGATAATCTCTATCAGTACTCATAATGGGGTATACTTCATTTCAGCATGGGGGCTTACACATCAAGGAACGCAAGCGGCATCAATGCTTCTTAGATATAAGGGGGAAAAAGTAAATGGAGTTCTTGATGGCCTTGCAATAATATTCAAGTGGGAAGATTATAATCAGAATGGCATAGTCGACCTAAATGATACTATAACCCTCGTGGAAAGATGGAATCCTGCTTAGCCTTTACAATCATATAACTACATATTAGAAAGCTATCATGCGGATAACAATAATTTATCCACGGCTTCATACGATAGGCGGCTCCTCAAAGTTAATCGTAGAGGCCGCAATTGAGCTTGCTTCCAGAGATCACATAATCCAACTAATATGTGGTAAATGTCACCCGTATTGGTATAAGAAATTAAGGGGTAATATGGGTATATTTGTAGAGGAGTTGGGTGTACGCTTTGATAATCCAATTTCTTGGTTAATGAGTTTAGAGCTTTCTCGGAAGTTGAGCATGATGATTGATGCCTCATCTCAGGTAATTATAGCATCAGGTTTCCCTGCTTGGATCGCCTCTTCTATGATCCCACGGGGTGGCAAAATCATTATAAGTTATCTCCAAGACGCTCCACCGGTGTTGCATGATCGTGATGCGTGGGATAAACTACCGATGCATCTATGTATGTTTTATAAGTCTATGTCTAGACTTTATGGAGAAGTTGATAGAGAAGCTTTGATATCGAGCGATTTAATAATCACAAACAGCTTACTCTCAGCTAAACTTAATTCAAGGGCATATGGTATTAAATATGATAGGATAAAGGTGATCTATCCGGGAATAGATGTAAAAACATTTAGCAGCGACGTGGACGTCCCAAATATACTGCGAAAAAGGAAAAGGGATATTGTATTCTTACCTAATGGGGCCTCTCCTTGGCGCAGACCTGAAATAGTCCTAAAGGCCATTCAGAATCTGAAGAATGTGTTAGCAATCTTTACGGGCGCATCAACTCTAGAGCTTAGGAGGGTAGCTCAACTAGCCAAGAAACTAGATATTGAAGAAAAAGTGGTATGCTTGCCTCAACTTTTAGAGCCGGAGATGAAATATATGTATTCTATTGCCTCAGTAGTTATTTCAATAGCATATAGAGAATCCTTCGGTTTAACTGCTTTAGAGGCTCTAGTAATGGGGGCTCCCGTAATAATTTCACAAACTAGCGGGGTATCAGAAATTCTACAGCATAAAGTCCATGCATTGCATGTAAACCCTAATGACCATGCCCAACTTGCCTCATATATAGAAGATTTACTAACCAACAGTCAACTTGCTGAGAAGATAGTGAGAAATGGTAGGTTAAAAGTATTAAATGGATTTACCATTCAAAGCTTCGTTAATTCATTAATTGAGGAAATAGTATCATTCCAAAAATAAAGTCAAACCCCCCACGATCCTAGTAACAATACATGATAATTTCTAAAAGGTTCCTTCTTCAGTCCAAGAGCTTTATAAAATTAAAAGGTTTTGAACAACACCATCTTCTATGTGATAAATGTTTATATAGGGTGTATAAGTAACTAATACTATCATGTTCTATGAGCCTTATGGCTCAGGTGAGCATACGTCTGAATGCTTGGCCGTTAAGCTTCTGGATGAGTTGAGGGATGCTGTGTTGCATGTTAGGAAGGCTAGGAAGTGGTTTCTAGTGGACCCCCTGACTAGGGCCTTTATTAAGGCATGCATGATAATGAGGCTTGCTAGGGTTAAGAGCATCCTACTAATGAAGGCCATAATCAAGGCCATTAAAGAGCTTAGGCGGATAGCATCCCAAGAGTATAGGCTTGTTGAGATCGGCCTCCCCGAGGCTTGGAGGCTCTCAGACCTCGCATCAAGCTGGGGCCATAAAAAGGCCAGAGAATGGAGAAACAATAAAGCATACATAATACTACAGGCACTAACAATACAATGGCTCTCAAGACTATTCAACGGCATAGTGAAAGCTTAAGGACCCGCATAAGCCTTAGATAAGAGCTGCCACACAGGTTGCATGAAAGCTGGTAGCCACGATATCAACCTCTTCTTCATAGTCCTAGCAAGAGATCAGAGGCATGTAAGAGAGAAGATCATGGAACTGGAGGGTATGCGAGTACCCTATCTCATTGTCTGCGGTAAGAGGATTGATCATCCAAGAGTTGTTTATAGGGAGGCTAGGGGTAAGTGGGATGCGATTAACTTTGGCAGCCAGTTCATACCTAAGGATGCTGACGTGGTTGTGCTGAATGACGTGGATACGAGGATACATAACTTTGAACATGCTCTTAGTCACTTGTATGATGGTGTCGACCTAGTTTACTGCAGGGTAAATGTAGCTAGGGGGCCGCAGGTCAAGTTCTATAGAATTGCCGATCCTATAAGGAAGAGGTTTCACATCTTCGCAAGCGGGGAGCTTATGCTGATTAAGCATAGGGTCTTTAAGCGTGTTCTGCCGATACCGCCATGCATAGCTGAGGATTCATATATCCTCTTCAAGGCCCTTGAACTTGGATACCGCGCACACTTTTGCACAAAAACATATATCATAACTGAGAGGACAACCAATGCCAAGGAGGAGGAAGCCTATAAGGCTAGAACGACGCTCGGAGTCTATCAAGTGCTAAAACATACAAGGCCGCCACCATGGATAAGAACATTTTATGCATTATTGCCAATAGCGGCACCCCTACTAGCTTTAGCCGGCGAAGATGGAAAAGCATGGATGAGAGGAATCAGGAGAGCAGTAAGCATGATTTTAACAGGACATTATCCTACGAAATTCTAGTTTTTTAGTGTGTGAAGGATGTGGCTTGGGCCAAATCTTGTAGTGATCATTACTAAAGTTGGATGGATTTAAAAATGCCGAAAGTTAGTGTTATATCAATCGCGAAAAGGGATTCTGATTTTGAAAGGTTGCGTAAAGCCTTAGATCAGCAAACGTTTCGCGATTTTGAGTTTATTACTTCAACTAAGGGATCAATACCTGAGGCATGGAATGATGCTATTTCAAGGGCTAAGGGCGAGATCTTTGTTTTTATCGAATCTGATGCTTTTCCGCTTAGTAATAACTGGCTAGAAGAAATAGTGAAACATTTCAAGAAGAATGCCGTCTTGAAAGGTTTGGAAATAAATCCAACAAGCCTAAACCTCTGTAATTTGGTATGCGATGCCTCCATTTTTAAGAATGTTAGGTTTGACGAGAGCTTTAAGATCTGTGAGGATACGGAGCTCTTTGCTCGTTTGAGAAAAATGGGGGTCGAGATAGGATTTGTTAATGCTTTTCCAGTCGTTCACGTCCCAGCAAGAACGTGGAGAAAAACCCTCTCTCGAGCGCTTAGATATGGAATGTATTATATGAAAATTATCTACATGCATGGCAGAGAAAACATCGACGATGTCAACACTCAAAACTTCCAAAGCAACTACATACACCCGATAAGCAACAGATTACGCATAATAGTCGAGAACATTCTTGTGCTCTTAGGTTTACTTGTTGGGGCTGTAATATACACTCCCATATTACTAAAGCGTAAATCAAATAAAAGGAGGTGATCTATATCAACGTAAATGTTCGTGATAGGTGCAAATGGCTATTTAGGGTGTTAAAAGATTTTTATCTACGAGATAGGCACTATGATAATCCAACAATATTACCTTTTCTGATAAAGGTGTTAGAATCGGATATCGAGTTTCTCAGACTTAACAAACTCTTAGTTGGATTAGCCGAATTATGTTGTTCTCTTTCATATAGACCAAGTATTCTCGATCAAAGATTGCAAAGATATAAGATATACCTTAAGGAGGCTAGAAGAATATCACGCACAATGTCGTCACATAATATTAGACATGTATTTTTTAAGACAATTACGATCTTTCCAAAGGATATCGCTGACCTTGACATCTTAGTCTTTAGCAAGACAGATTTGTGGGATTCTGAAAAGGTTCTTGCCGAGATCGGTTATAGAAAGAGGAAGGGGGCTCTAGAGCAACATTTGTGGAGTCTCTCTTTAAATGGGGTCATCATTGATGTTGAGTTGCATACTAGTGTTGCAGCAGCTGGCTACGAATACTATCCTAGAAGCATAATCTTCAGAAATGCTATAGAATTGGATGGAATTAAGACAACTTCGCCATTAGACAGCGTCATGTTAACTGTTGCGCATAGTGTAGTAAAGGACCTTTATATAACCTTAGCTGACATTTTAGACTTTGCTCTAACAATTGACAAATATAACATCAAATTTGATGCACTAATTCAATATGCGAAGAATTTGGGCTTACTGATTCCCTTGCTTCTGTACCTATCTTTATTAAGCGAGTTTGATGAAGAAGTATACAAAAGGCTCTGTTCGACTAATTATGGTTTTCGACAGAAAATTTTCACGGCGATAAATTATGAGAAGATCCCCCTAAGACCTGGAATTAACACGCTGATTCCATCATACTTTATGATTACTCTTAGCAAGCTGCAACGTGAATCATTATTTAATGTTCTGTCAGAGATTTTCAGTTTGTCTCGAAGTAAGGGCTTAGACAACTTTATTTATTACATTGTAGGCGCGAAGCCCTTGGTGAAGAAATTTTCGGAATAAAGTTGGCCCTAATTATATTTGTCGGTTCTATAGCTTCTGGAAAAACCTCTATGGCAAGAATATTAAAAAGGATCCTAGCAAGCAGAGGATTCATTGCGAAGTACGTTGACATCAACGTAAATCATGGCTTTGCCTACCTCTTAACGAGAATCATAACATCATTGCTTAGATACAAATATGTGGGGAATTACTATTTAACTATCAGATTTAACAATGAAAGCTTTTTCTGTAAGTACTTGTACCTTATGCAACTTTTAGATTTACTTTACATACCCATTAAATACCTTATTAGCTTGAAGACTTTCATACTTTTTAACAAATTTAGAAGACGCCGATATGTAGCTCTCATTGATGAATATTATTTGAATTCCATTGTTGATTACTTGTATTTCACAAGAAAGCTTTGCAAGCTGGGCAATGACATAAAGGGTATATACAAGATTTTTTACGACTTGGCATTTCGCGTGGTTTTATTGTCTCTTAAAAAAGATAAGACTTTGATAATATGCATGAACAGAACTTTTAAAGAATCTATTAGGGGATGGATTCTCAGAGAAAAAACACTTTTGATTGACGTAAACCATATCGTGTTCAGGGATCTCGCAACAAAGATTATATTAAAAATTCTCAAACAATATGTTGGCAATAATGTATCATTTAAGAGCTATACTGTCCAAGATTTTACAAATATTTCTAAAAGCATAATAGAAGATATCTTGGAGTTTGTGAACTGAAGCTTTGAAGCCTCTAATATTATTTACAGGCCCTGAGGGAAGTGGAAAGACAACTTTAGCGCTGAGCCTCAGGCGTATATTGGAAAGTAGTGGCTATAAAGTGAGAGTTGTTAGGATACGCGGCACGCATACGCTCGCGTACTTATTAGTCACGTTACTCAAGAAAGTTTTCAAGTTTCATGGTGAAGGATTGCACTACTACAAGGTATGGATGCCTAAGCAATTAGAGAAATTTTGGCTTTTAGTGGAGTTTATATCTGTAGTCCCTTTAATACTTGTCTATTATTACTTGTATAGGATATGCTATGTGGTCATTAGTGAAAGATCATTAGTGGATTTAATTGTGTGGGTGCTTGGAGGCCTAAAATCGAAAAAGGAGGTCATAAAGTCGCTTATCTTCAAAATAATGTTAATCTTCGCATTAAAGTACAAACCAATCTATATAACGGCCAACATAAATGACTTAATTAAAAGAAAACCCCTTGAAAAGGACCTTATTCTTAGTCTATTTCCCTACTATGAGTTGCTTAATAAAACATTGGCGCTTAAATACATTAATACGTCCAATAATACAGTAAGTGAATGTTTAACTTTTTTATTAGGCTCAAAATTATGAATTGGTTTATTTAGTATTCAGTGGCCGGAGCTGTTCACTTCATAAAACCCATTACAATAAAATGTTATAGAGTTAGAGGAGAATAAAAATAAAGCCATTATCTGTGCAGAAGGAAATGGTTCCAAAGATTGATGTTATCATGCCTACATGGAATTCTAATAGGCCATTTTTCAAGCGTGTAATTGAGCTCATTAAGTGTTACGTACCCGTGCATAAGTTTATCATTGTTGATCGATATTCAACCGACGGTACACTTGAGGTTATAAAAGAGTACTTCCCTAATGCCATAATTATTCAAACAAATAGCAATTTAGCTCTCGCAAGAAAAATAGGGATAAGATATGCGGATTGCGAGATAATCTCATTCATAGACGATGATGTTTTCATTAGTGAAAAGTGGTTTTACACATTATATTTTTTAATGAAGTTATTCCCTACCATTGGAATGGTATACCCTCTATATGGATTAATACGGCCAGGTGACAAATTGATAGAAGTACTCCGAAAACGCAATGATGTTAATATTAAGAGTTGGTTTTTAGGAGGCTAAGCGCAATAAGAGGTAGAACAATTGCGACAATGATTAGAAGAAATTTAGTACTTGACTGGAATCCACCCAAGGGATTATATGCTTTCGAAGACTACCATCCTACACAACATATTCTAAATAAGGGTGCTTTGGTTATTCAAGTAAACAAACCATTAGCTCTTCACGCCCCAGGAAATTCATATACTACAGTAAAAACACACTTTATAAAGGCAACTTGGAATGGAGCAGGTATGAGGTTAACTAATGCGATGAATTTGTTTGAAGTAAGCCTTTACAGCCTTGCTAGAATTATTCAAGGACTAAAATATTCAAGGACTAAAACAAGACAATAAAAATAGACTAAGGTACGCTGGATATAAAAATCAAATAGAATATACAATAGCCATGTTAGGGTATGTAGTTGGGTGGATGTTTCCATATAAATATCTTGTTTCTAAGCGTTGAGAAAATGGAAAAATGTTTCAATGCTTATGTGTATATACTGTAAACTATATCTTAAGGATCATAGTCAGAAGAAGGCCATTAATTGATTCAGCAAGCCCTTATTTTTGAACTGTACCTTCATATAAAGATGGCATAACAGTTTATAGGTTGTTAGAGCTTACGAAAATTGGGAAGCAAAATCTTTTAGCGCAATATTCATGTTTGCACATACTAAATTTAAAAGTACATCTCTAACCAAAACCTCATTACGCCATATTGATATTACTAAGCATACGCTGTTTGTGATACATAAACATGTGTTGTAGTCTTAAGAAAACTTGCCTAGATTTTAGGAAAAAGGAGACATGCGACGTATGAAGGGCTCATTATTAATTGTTTCAATGCCTTTTAAAGTAGGAGTAGGTGGTTTTTTAAGATCCCATTATGTACTACCAAAATTGACGAGACTCCTTAGCGAGAATGGATATGAAGTAGAGCTTTATATACCTGTTAATGCTTTAAGAACTTTCATTAAATTCCATTTAAGAACTGAACAAGATGGACAAATGCTCTATAAGCATGAACATTCGCTTGATGAGTTATTCGATCTCGCTTTTAACGAGATTAATTGGTTAGAGAAACAATCGAGGCACACTTTTATTATTAATGAAAAAATATTCGAAAAAAGTATTGAGTATAATAGGCTTATGCTTTCTCGAGAACTTAAGCAAACATCATTGTACAATGCAATATTGTCTGAAGAGCTCAGGCCTCTTTTAATACACTTCTATGAGAGAAAATTCATAAATAGTATTAAAAAATTCTTCTCAGAGCCCATATATGGATATTCTATGCATGAAACTGCTGATGCTATAACAGCATTAACCATTTTGAGTTCAAGGGGAACTAAAGTGGGCGCTTTGCTACAATTGGACTTGGGGAAAAGAATTATCGAGAGAATGGTTAATTTAGGGATGTTTGAGAACTTGTGCAAAAAGACCAAACTTGTAGGTATTCTTTCGGTTTCCCCTGCTCCTATAATTGAAACTCCGAGATTATATTGCTTGTGTAATAATATAAGGGTCTTGGTTCCGGGGGTGGCCTTGGAAGAAGATATTTCACATGTGGAGAAACCAAAAGAGCCTGGTGTGATATATTATGGAAGAATTTCAAAGGAGAAAGGGATTTTCGATCTTCTGAAAGCTTGGCGCATAGTTGAGGAAAGGGAGGATGTTACGCTCTATGTGGCTGGAAGGTTCGAAGATTATAAGACAAAAGTTAAATTCGAAAAAACAATTAACAAGTATAATTTGAAAAAAGTTGTGTATCTAGGTTATTTGGACAGAAAGAAATTATTTGAAACCGTAGCACATTTTCCAATACTTGCTTACCCCTCCTATAGGGACTCATTTTCCATGACAGTACTCGAGTCTATTGCAATGGGTTTGAGGGTTGTTGCTTATGACATACCTGCATTACGCTACATATATGGAAAATGTAAAAACGTAAAACTTGTCCCCCTTGGAGACTTTAAACAACTGGCACTAAATATCATAGAAAACTTGAAAAAACCCTTCGAGAAAGATGAAATCACAAGCAAGATTTTAAATCTATATTCATCTTGGGAAAAAGTGGCATCAGAGGAATATAAACATTTAAATGAATTATTCAGTTTTGATGAACATGATTAGAACGGTGTTCACCGCAATAATAAATTCATTGTTTAGTGATTAGAAGAAAAATTAAGAGAATTATTAAATGAAATGCTCGCGTTAAAACTTCTAAAAGTATTCTCTAAGCTTATTTCGTACGGTCATTATGGTTTTAATGAATCAATGTTGGCTTTGTGTAGTCAAATTGCATGTGATGATAAAACAAAAACAGGCGTGTATTTAAAATTGATAACGAAGCTAGGTGGACAAGTGCCATCAGAGACGCGAGATATCTTTCGTTTGAAAGTCAAAGGTTTGATATGGAATGTTAGAAAAATTATTTATACGGATTTTAAGTTTGGTGTTCTACTCGATCTTATAGGTGAACCATATCAATATTGGATGTGGTTTAATAGATATATAGATAACGCAGAAACTTTCATAGATGTCGGAGCTTATATTGGAGGATATTCTGTGAGGGCACTTCGTAAAAATGTCGATGTGTATGCTATAGAAGCAAACCCCGAAAATTATGAGTTATTAATTAAGAATCTGAAAATGAATTGCGGTGATAAGTCTGTCTTCTCATATAACATTGCTGCGGGTAGCAGAAGAGTGAGAAAGCCCCTGTATATGGGTGCGTCCACTGATAGATTCTTAACTTCTAGCCTGTTAGGCAAAGGAGATCCCGTTGGAATAGTAGAAGTTTACCCTTTAGACGACTTACTCGTTAGTAGAGACTTGAAGAAGCCAATTTTCGTCAAAATCGATGTCGAAGGAGTTGAATCTGATGTAATTAAGGGTTCAAAACGGATTTTAGCTGAAACTAATTATGTGATGGTGGAAGCAACCATGAAGAATATGCTATTCGTAGATAAAACTTTAAACTGTCTAAACTTTAAAAAGGTAGACAGCTATAGATGCTATTCATTATACGTTAAGCAGTGATTCATGTATGGTTATCAAGGTGTTAGCGGTAATGCCCACTTATTACCCAGAAGCTGGTGGCGGAGCTTTAGCATCTCACCTAATGGTTAATTTACTAACTCATGCTGAAGGTTTAAAGCTTACAGTTTTGACTGGCGCAAGAGAACCTGAAAAAGTTAAGGGTGTTGATTATTATTATGATCCATTTTTAAAGTTAATAGATAAGCATTACATACCCCAACAATGGCTTACCGAGCGCTATCGAAATATTTTGGAAAGTCATGATGTTATTTACATCGTTTATGCTTATCCGTTAATCGCCGTCGCCAAAAAGTTTGATAAGAAGACGATAGTACATTTGCATGATTATAGGCCCATATCCCCTTGTGCAGCGGTTTTAGCGGAAGCACTCAATTCCACGAATCTTGATTTATTAAAATCAAGCTTTATAATAAGTATGCTAGAAAAAAGGAGTGTTAAAAATGTTGTTAAAAATATGTTAAATATTCCATATACTATGATGATACGTCTATGGGTAAGTATGGCTGATACCATATTGACCGCTTCCAAACGACATGCCGAAATTATCTCAAAGTACATGCCAGAATGTAGGGATAGGATAAAAGTTCAATATAATCCTCTGCCACGAATCCCGAAGATAATTAAGAGGCTAGATACAACTCCAACATTCCTATATGTAGGAGGTGATAGTTATTTGAAGGGTTTTCCAATTCTACTTCAAACCATTAAACACATGATTAAAGAACAACTCGAGGTAAAGTTTGTTTTGGCGGGCTCTTATAGGAAAGAAACTTTTAAAACGATAAGCATCTGGAACCGAATTTACGGTAAAAAGATTTACATTCTCGGCCAAATTAGTCACCAACAAATTTTTAAAATACATGAAAAAACATGGGCGTTACTGTTTCCATCAATAACGGAAGAACCTTTGCCATATGCTGTAGTAGAATCCTTGGCTGTCGGAACACCTGTTATAGCCACTAGAACTGGAGGAATTATTGAAATAGTCAAAGGGACTTGTGTAGAAGACCTACTAATAGCGCCTAGAAACTCAGAGGAATTATCTAAAACCGTGAAACTTGTCATGAGTTATGGCAAAGAATACTTGGAGAATCAATTCCTAAGTAAATTGCTTTATGATTTTAAAGAGAAAATATATAACAAGTTTGATGAGCAACAATTATTGGATAACCTTCTAAGTTACATAAAGTAACCCTTTAAATAACAATTTTATATGACACGTGCCATGTTTAAGACCACTAGTTTTGGATGCCTTTTATTTATGTTCACAATGCTTAGCAAGTATATTAAAGTTTTAAACGCTGGATAATATGAAGAATAGCCATATCGTCCACTACGTGATTTTACTAACGATATTACCGGTCTTCTTAGAAATAGCTATAGGTCTAACTTACTTAAAGCAAGATGCTCTCTTGGCATATTTTATTTATTTTCTAAATGCTGGCATCTTCTCCATCACTATTTTTGTGTCGGTTAGTCGCTTAAAAACATCTGATCTTAATGCATTACCATTATTATTAGTACTATTATATGCTACTTTCACCAAGATTCTCTTATTCTATGGAAACCTCATTAGCCGCGATATACCAACACTTCTTCCATTAATAGATGTTCTAAAAGAGTTTGGCCTGAATCCATATGTTCATTTAAGCAGTTATCAAAGATTTTATATGGAGCATCCCGGTCTCATAATATGGGGCGCATTTTTCACGGAAATAATGGGTTTAAATAACTACGATTTATTATATTTCACAATTATTATTTTCCCAGTAAGTGTCATTCTTTCTCTACTATATTTTGCAAAGACAGTTTATGAGAGAAAAAGCGTTTACTTGGTTATTGTTTTTTACTCAATTATCCTAGGGGTTATAGATCCTTTCTCTCGTAGTTTTATCGGAATGCCACTTTTCTTTTTAATCTTAGGCACAATATTACGTGTAACCGTGTTCTTCAAAATTTTTAATGGTTTATCAAATATAATATTGTTGACGATATTAATTTCTTCATTAATCATTTCATATGAATTTGCGTCTTTTTTGGTGATTTTATATATACTTATTATACTGATTTCATTACATGCATTAAAATTTTTTCACTTATCTATTAATAATAAAGTTGGAAAACAACAAAGCAGGGTTATACTCTATGTTATGATTGTGGCTCTTATGTTATATTTTACCTATGAGATTTATAGTATTTCCAAAACATTTGATCTTATTGCCAGTTATCTAGAAAATGTTAACACTGAGGTACTGGTGAATAGGCTTACTGTGGAACGAAATATAAGGCAGTGGATCGTTTTTTACACGAGGTGGCTTTTTCTCATCATTACCGGTGTTGTAATATTGTTTCATTTATTCTCTCGTAAACGATGCAAAAAGTTTATCATAGATTTATCTCTCTCAATATATGCATTGTTATTATTCTCGGGATCTTTGTATATTTGGTTCATTCCTACAAAAGTGTTATATTATGTTTACATTTTCCTCTTAATATTATTGTTTCATGCAAGTGCATCAACGATGCAAACATCATTTCGCTTTGCAAAATTTCTTGTTATTTCAGCATCTTTAGCATTCACAATTTCTACTGTGCTATCATTACCTCCCAATTTTATTGCACCCTTACAAATTCATGAGGAAGTATACAAGTACGGCGATTACAGTTATTTCTTTACACGATCAGAAATTTTAGGCTCTAAATGGGTGTATCAACACGTAGAAAAAAGCGCCATCATTGCAAGTGATTTGGGCGGTCGGTTGCTTTTCTTTTCATATGGCATGGATATTGCGGCTCCATACAATATAACACAATACGTTTTAGAAAATTACAGGTATGCTGACGTTATGGTATTTTGGAGAACTCCAGACATGGATCTCACATATGTACATTCTTCACTCAACCACACTTTTATAAAAAACTTGAACAAAGTCATGGATAGCAAAAACGTAAAAATCTTTATGAGAACAAAATCGTGAAAATGGAGAACCCCCCGTTTTATTTAAATCCTAGTAGAAGTCCAATAAACATTCGCACAAGAGAATCTCATTATAATCAGGCCTCTCATCCCGATATAATAGAATTTACCAATGGCTTTAAAGGTGCGCTAAAAGAAACTTATAAATATATAATGGTAATGACGCCTTATCCTCATTATGATGAAAGATATGAGAATCCATGTATAGTTGTATCGAATGATTTAATTTATTTTGTGGAAGATAATATATTAAATCCCGTCGAGCCTTATCCCGGGGAAGATTATCATAATAGTGATCCGGATATCGTATATGTCAATGGATCCTTCCATCTTTTTTGGCGGCTTAGACAGATATCAAATAATAAGGGTTGGATCTTTTTGAAGAAGAGCGAAGACCTTGTTAATTGGAGCGATAAGCGCTTGTGTAATATCTTACCAGCGCCATTAAGCCCCGCCATTTTATATGATGTTCATGAAAATATATGGAAATTGTGGGGCGTGATAGAAGGAGATTGGCATGTTGCATATTACGAGAGTGAAGATGGTTTAAATTGGACGCTTGTCGATCATACAACGATACCCAACTATATTAACTGGATGGGTTTAAAGCGGAATTGCTGGCATTTAGATGTCAGTAAAACACTTTTAAGTAAGAGTTATCTGGCGTTAATTGTCTATGCAAGTGGAGCCGGTGGAGACGCGCCGTCATACCTATTTTACGGCGAAAGCGATGATGGGATAGACTGGAAAGTTTACAAGCACCCCGTGCTCTCGCCTATACCTAAATCTTGGCAATCATCGAAAATCTACAGAAGCACATTCATAGTTAAAGATGGCCAGATCCGGGTTTGGTACTCCGCGGTCTCTTCTGGCACATTTCTCAGGCGCTTGAATATTAGGTTATTTAACCGGAAAATTGGTTGCGGGAAATGGGGTATAGGTTATAGTGAAGCCTCTATAGATTTTGTAAGCAGAAAGGATATTTCACTAAATGTTATTCGCTAGCATAATATCCGAGAAATATTTACAAGCAACGCAAATATTTACTCCCGGAGGGTGCATATGAAAATTCTTAACATAAGTACTGAAATAAGGCATGGATTAGCATGTGCAGCATCATTGACTTTACGAGGTCATGAAGTCGTGCACGTCCAGTTGGGATCTAACTTCACATTCAAGGAAATGAAGGTTCAACTGGATACTGGTATCACAGCCGTCAAGTATGTTGAGGTACCCACCTTATCAAAATATACTCAAATGTATATTGCTAAGCTCATTTTGGAAAAAGTCTGTGACATAAAATCTATAGATGCTATTGTAACGATGCCCTCAAGCTCCTTTCACTTAGCATATAACATCACACGCAGGTCACATAAACCTCTGATATTACGGGTTTCAAGCGTGGGGATATTTGATAGATTTAAAGAATCCATTACTCTATTTCATTGGTATCGTGGAGCCTTAGAATTGGCACCTGCCATGAAGCGGCTCCTTGATTCTATAGTCCACTCTAACATGATAATTGCACATAACGCTTTTGCTGCAAAGTTTTTGAGAAAAATATGCCCATTGAGGAAGCTTCTCCTAGTATATCCTACATATGCAAAAATCCTGCAAAAGGATCAGGTAAACTCAGAGATAGAAAAATTGTATTTAGAAGGAGATTCCACCGTGCTGGGTGTTACAATGGTAGGAAGATCTGGTATGTCTGCTAGGCATGACAAGAAAATACTAGAAATTTTATACGTAATCGCAAAAAATAACCCTGACATCAATGTTATTGTTATGGGTAGCAACCTTGCTGAAGCTCAAAGAAGCCTAAATATATTTTCATTTCCTTCAAATCTGAAATTCTTGGGTTTCATATATAATGATACATTCATAGAGCATCTGTATAGACATGCTTCTCTGGTCATAGCCCCGGTATTCTTTAGAGCAGTCAGTAACAGAATACTCGAGGCACTATTCTACATGAAACCTATTCTAACTAATAGTTATGTTAAAGAAATTTTCCCAGAACTGGAACATGGACGTAACATATACATTTCTGACGAATATAGAAAATATCCCTACCTAGTTCACATGCTATTAACATCACATGATACGTTAGAGGAATTAGAAGAGGGGGCCAGAAAAGCTTGGAAAGAAATATTTTCAGAAAATATTTTTGGTCTTAAGATGAAAACCATACTGAAAGCTTTTGAAAAGATGGAAACTTCAAATGCTTGAAATACATAAAATATGTGATTCAACAAGAGAAAATTTCAGGAATATCAGAACTATTTTTAAATTTTGAGGAAAAATAAGAGTGAGAAATGGAATTTTCACAGAATTTTATGATCTTAAGATTTAAAAAGAAAATTATTTTTACGATTCATTATATCGCTCACATATTTACTTTTAAAATTCCTTACTACGGACTATATAGGTTTATCAAGGTTTTCGGAGATAATGTGTGGTATAGATTTCCCATAAAAGATTTCATTATCCCAAAGGCTATGCCTGATGGAAATAGAATTATTCTACAATGGAGGGACCATGGAGCAGCGTGACATATCTACCATAAATCATTATATGATAGATTCTTTGAACCCAAGAGTGGCGATATAGTAGTTGATGCAGGGGCACACGTAGGAGTATACTCATTAAAAGCGGCTAAACAAGTAGGCACGAATGGACGAGTTATTGCCATCGAACCAGCTGATGAGAACTATAAACTTTTACTAAAGAATATAGCCATTAATAATGCACGAAATATAATACCGTGCAAGGTTGGATTATACAGCTCTGAGGGGAGAGCCAAGTTTTACATTAAAGAAAGTAGTATGTCGCATTCCCTATTCAAAGAATTAGGAGAATCTCCTATAATAAAGGTTAACGAGATTAATATTACAACTTTGGATTCGCTTTTGCAAAAACTTGGTATATGTCATGTCAATATACTAAAAATAAATGTTGAGGGGGCTGAATTTGATGTGTTAAAGGGGGCCAGAAATTTTCTAGCTGAAAAGCGCATTTCCAAAATAGTGATAACAACTCATCCGCCACATGAACAAACATCAAAAATCATTGTTAGATACCTTGCAACATTCGGTTATAGGGTTAAAGTTGTAAAGCTAAAGGGAGGTATGAGGGTTATTTATGCAGCACATGAACCTTTCGACTTTACGTTTAAAAAATAAAATACTATTGAGCAAGAAAGGATGACTGAGCATCAAGATATTACGCAATGTATTTCTCACGTAAGTCGTGTATCGTGCAAGAAGAGCCTAATTATAATTTTATGAAAATACTTAACCATCTTCTGAAGGCGAATGAAAGTAAGACCAAGACATTAATATATGAGTATGAGAAAATGGGCTGATGAAATCTGAGGTTGATATCTCATGACTTATAAGATTGGAATTGTAGGTGGTTCAGGTTTCATTGGTAGCTCACTCGCCGAGTATTTATCTAAGAACTTTCAGGTAAAAGTGCTGGACATCAGGGAACCACCTAAAAGCATTAGAGGTAAAATTGATTACACCTTTTGCGACGTCAGGGACTATGAGCAAGTTAGGAACGGCTTATGTGACGTGGATCTAGTAATACATACTGCAATAATCCAGATACCTCAAATCAATGAACAGAAAAGGCTGGGTTATGAAGTTAACATTTTAGGCACTCAAAATGTATGTGAAGCCGTTGATAAAAATCCGCGAGTAAAGGGTATGATCTTGGCGAGCTCGTGGCATACTATGGGCGAGAGCGGGCTTGAAGGCATTATTGATGAAGAATTTGGGTTCAGGCCGGACAAGGTCGAGGATAGGGCTAGGTTGTATGCTCTATCTAAGATTGCCCAAGAATCCATAGTAAGGTTCTTTGATGAGATGTCAGAGAAGATATTCGGAATAATAAGGATGGGAACTGTGCTTGGTGATAAAATGCCGGAGAAAACAGCTGCAAACATATTCATAGAAAGAGCATTAAGAGGTGAAACGATAACACCATATAAGCATAGCATGTATAGACCTATGCTATATGTTGACATTGAAGACGTATGTCAAGCTTACGAAAGATTTACGATTAAAATATTGAATGGGGAGATCAAAAAAGGAGCCAGTAGCCTGACCCACGTAGTAAATATTTATTATCCAGATCCCGTAACCATTTTAGAACTGGCGAAAATAGTTCAGAAAACTGTGATGAAGCTTACAGACAACGTTATACAGCCAAGAATAGAGATAGTTGACACAGGACAAAAACCTCTATTCAAAGAAGAAGACAAGGACAGGATTAAAGTGGATATAAAGAGAGCCACTAACTTCCTAGGGATTAAAAGGCTTAAAAGTCCCGAAGAATCAATAGAGGAGATCGTAAGAAAAAGGCTTATGAAGGGATCTCTTACTTTAAACGCTAAAAATTAATTAAAAATCTTCAAACATTCCTGTAATAATTAAGGTAATAATAAGGTTTACATAACAACGTATACACGCGCACAAATCAATCGCAAAAACCAATTTTTAATCGCAGGCCATGGAGGAATATTTTTATCTATCGATGCGGGACTATTATTAGACGCTCGTTTCGAGGTTTAGAGCTCTCATAGCTATTCTCTCAATATTTACATCTTTAGCGGTCTTTATTCTCGCTAGCTTCTATTATCGGCTTTATCCTGCTGGGCTCAGGCTTGTGGATATCTCCTTCTGGATACTTTTCTTAGGCTCTGTGGCCGCTGGCCTTCTAGACATTTCACTGTTTTGGAGGAGGAGCCCCCTGCTCTCAACAATATTATTCACGATCCTTGGCACGAGCATAGTCATTATTGCTAGGGTTTCCTCAGCAATCTATAGTCTCCTAAAGACAAGCTTCTATACACAGCTCATTGGAGGCTCAATAATAGATGAAGTCTCCTATAAGTTAGCCTCCATAGGGATTCTTGGATCATTCATGGTAGCGGCATCCACGGCCATGAATACGGTGCAGGGGGAGCCTGTAGTTTTTCGTGAAAGCCCAACTCTCCACTCTCTGCTAACATGTGTGGCAAGGGCTCTCGGCAATATTGGGCCGAGAATGCTCTACATAATCTCCTTCATCATGGGTTTCGCAGTAAGGCTCTACCCAGAATTAAAGTATCTGGATCTTCCAATAAGCTGGGATACGCTTGAATACATATCTGTTGCTAGGGACTTTGCGGAGAAGCCGAAGATCTTAACAACATATCTATGGCTTGGCGGGTGGAGGAACCTCCCACCATTATTAACTTGGATCCCGGGTCTCCTAGCGCTAGCGGGCATTGACTCATGGATGTTCTTCAAGATCTATCCACCGATCTCGATAGGGATCATGTCCATGATTAGCATGGCCATAGCTTATAGGCTCTCGAACTCTAAATGGATAGCGCTCGCATCCTCGCTATTAATGGCCTTCAACCCCTACATACTGGGGCAGAGCCAGCAATGGCATAGACACGTCCTCGGGGTAATAATGCTCCTAGCATACCTCTATCTCTGCGAGAGGAGGGCAAGGCCCATACATAGAGCATCCATACTAATTATAGCTGCACTATCTTACGAGCCCGCAGCCGTAATCGCATTACTACTCTCAATAGCGGAGGCGGTAATGTCTAGGAATCGGGGAAGTATGGGCATATTCGCTCTCTCCACAGCCATATCACTAGCAGCGCTATTATGGTACATAGGATTCCCCCAGAGGCCCATAATGGCTCTAACATCATCAGGGGTTTATGTTGCTGGCAATATGGAATATCGCCCCGAATCGGCATTAAGCTACACCGTAACATGTATGCTTCTCCTAACACCATCACTCGCAATAATCCCCATATGGAGGCGTATAGACTGGAGGGCAAGGCTCTCAATAATAATGCTCCTCACAGCATTCCTACTACCGATACTCAGCATTATCGCGCCCGTGGATCAGCATAGATGGTTCACAATGCTACTAACCATAATAACACCATACATGGCTGTGGGCTTGGCAGCGCTCAATAAAAGAATCCTCACACTGATAGTGATATGCGTCTTAATCCTAGGCTCAGCATACCCATTCACGGAGCAGGGCTTCACGCACTTCATAATATGGCCGAAAGTATCCATAGCCTGGGCAGGAGGCTATCCATGGAAGATGGAGCCCGCCATAGCAAACATTACAGACATCGAAAATGCGGCAGAAATAATCAGAACAAGCGGAGACGTGGTCCTAGTCGGGCTACGCCTATATCCACAGCTCCACCTATACATAAGAAACCCAACAAACATCATAACCCTGAATCAAGACCCCACATTACCCACAACAATAAGATACATGAACTCCAAGAACCTGAAGAGGACGCTCGCCATAACAACCATAAACATGTCCAAACAATTAGAGGAATTCAAAGAAAACCCAGACATCTACAACGCAACAATATCCCCACAACTAGGAAAGGAGAAAATCATGAGCATAGATAGGATAAGATGCGAGACCATATACAGAGGAGACACACTCAACATCTACCTCATCGAAATAACCAAGGATGAAAGCTAAAGCCCTGAGAAAACATAATTAAACTCACTCATCATAACAGCCCCGGCCATGTACTCTGTCAAGATGTTTGGCGCCTCAATTGCTGAAACAGATCTCAACATTAATGTGAGATGGTAAAAATTTTGAACTGGAGAAAACATTAAAGGCTTACTATCTAGGAGTAATGAGATTTCTACTATCAGCTCCAGCCTACATCTTTATAGCTGGGAAGGGAGGGTTTTGAGCTGGCAACCTTTACGGAGGCTATGTCCTTCCTAGTATTTGTGGGGAAGCGTCGTTATTTTGAGCTAAGCTTAAAGTAGTTAAGCTGTGTGCTAGCAATGTTTAATTAACCTTGGTTTTAATGGTTCCTTTGGTGTTGCTGGTGCGTGCCTTGAAGAACGTGGTAGTCAGGTTTCTGGATAAAGAGGTTAGCTGTATGGCTTTATTCGACACGGGTTCAGGGGTTACAGCGGTTCAACGAAGCTTTTTTGAGGAAAGCTTTGGAGCTAAATGGTCTATGCTTGATAAGCCATTAAGGCTCTACTGGATTAACGGTGATTTTATTCAAGCTGACAAATATGTGCAAATTACCATAATCATAGACGGCTTCGACCTCCCCGAAACAGTACTAGTCATAGACAATTTCATCAAGGAGATTGAGGTGGAGGGTGGGAGGATACGCCTACCCGAATTAATAGTAGGCTCGGGCACCATGGATAAATATGGGATAACATTAGACCCGAAGGAAGGGGTCAAGCTAACGGGAGCATCATTACTACTATAAATCAAACTTGCCGTTATACTTAGGCGCCTCAATCGCGGTTTATAAGAAGCTCATACATCCATACTCGGCTTGTAATTGAGGTATGGCCTGATCCTCGATGACTTTGGACTACTGATAACAATGTAGCATCTTTTGAACAAATATATGACATGTGGAGGTTAAGGTGTTGTTTGGGGATGCCGATAGGAGGAGGTTGAGGGGTCTTATTTCTAGTGGGTACGGGAGCATATTCCCAATAATCCCTCCTAGCCTGGCAAAGGGCTTTCAAATAGAGATACTTGCCAAGACAGAGCTAGCGCTGGCGGACGAGAGAAAGTGGAGGCCGGGGTCTCCTTAGCATACTTCAAGCTTATGTATAGAGAAGTGGATATTTCAGATAGCCGTAATGGGGTCCCGGAGCTGATGCTCGGCATAACAGTATTTGAGGGTCTAGGCATAAGAATTAACCCTGCCACTGGTGAGCTGGAATATTCAAAGCTATATGGCCTCTCAGCTATATAAAGCCCCCCAGTAGACCCGTTGGTGGTCAAAAGCTTCTAGAGCTAGCTCATAAAGAGCTAATTGAATATGGACGCTGCTATCTTGTCAGTCTTTCTAATGCTTCTTTCAGCAGCTTCATCGTCTCATTCAGCATCTCCCTCGTCTCTCTTGACTCCCTTGTCAATGTTTCTAGTATTGTTGTTAGTTTTTCTGATATCTCGCCATACTTCTCCATCATTATCTTGAAATTCTCATCGGTCCTCCTCGCAAACTCCCTAAATTCCTCACGATAATCCCTGAACTCGTTTCTATAGTCCCTGAATTCCTTCCAGTATTCTATGAATATTGATTGCATTGCTCCGAAGTCCTCCTGAAGCTCCTCATGTAATGGTGACGGCCTTATCGTGAAGTATTTTATTGCTGGCCTCGGCTTAGCCTCCTTAACATCAATGGACTTGACATATGCTGGTGGCGGAGGAGACTTCAGCATCTCAACAAATTTCTCTAGGATTGTTTCATCCCCCTGGGCGAAGACTGTTACGGATCCATCCCTCTCATTCTTAACATAGCCTGATAGGCCGAGCTCCTGAGCCGAGTCCAGAACAAACCCCCTATAACCAACCCTCTGAACCCTACCATAAACCCTAACCTGAAAAGCCTTCAGCATCAAGCATGAACGGAGCCACCTTCACCTATAAAGCTTTCATGGTGAGCCATCCAGCCTTTTAGGGCAGCTCTCCCCTCGTCTAGGCAGGTCTCATATTAGGGGTGTTTTAAGTAAAAATGAAATTGGTATGCTAAAGGAGTAGCGAGGTTTTGGTTTCGCGAAAAAGGACTCAACTCAGCTTCTCCAACACATTTCTACTCCTTCTATGTATTTAGCGAATCACCTTTCCCGAAATAAATCGTGAGCTATACTCAAAAGGAGAATGTACTAAAAATCATAAACCTGCAACATCTTCAATTATAAGAAGTCCTTGAAAATGTAGCAGAAAATCGCAATCCATATGATGACTAATGTTGGCAATATGAACCGGTTGATAACCTGTAATATTTGCGCGATAGCAAATGATAGTAAGATGGCCAACGTTATTGAAATGAACCACTTAATTTTAGTTTCCTCCAAACGCGCTAATCCTGAAACTCTTTTGTAAGCTTTTATTACATGGCTCCGGGTTATTTCCAGCGAATCCTCTTTATTTGCTATTAGGTATGCGTGAGCTAGTATTTCTCTGCGTAACTTCTCATGACATTTTTCAAGTTCTTTTACTGTCTCCTCAGTTATGTATTTGCCTCTCTCCACGGCTACGCGATCATTAGCATTTTTGTCAGCACTCAACTGAGATCACTTTTTTCTTTACCTCCAGAACATCCTCTAGAGTTACATCATAAGGATGATCCGTATTCAATGTAATTTTCACCGCCTCATCCAAAACCCTATTTCTAACATCTTTAGGAAGCTTATCGAGTTCTTCAGCAGCTTCTTTTCTAATCCTTATAACCGTCACTATATCGAATATTCGTATCGTTTCACCTACTGTTATCTTCATCTTTTCTTTTGTTTCCCCTTGAGATTTATTCGTCGTCTGCTTACCTTTTCTTCCCGATGCCATCATAAACCTCGGTAAATTTCCTAAAGAAACAAGCCGAGAGCCTATCTTCGTTTTCAAATCTTTCATGGGCATAATATTCCTGTATTTTGTTCGCAATCATTCTATTTAAAACTTTATAACTCGGAAATAAAAAGGTAATATCAAAGATAATTCCCTTAACACTCCTCCTATCCTGATAAAAGTGTTGAAAGATATGCAAGCTATGCCCGCGGCATCCTATCATATTTTTATGCGGGTGTTATTGGGCGAAAGGTTTTTAAACCCTGTATTGCAACGGCTTTCCGGTTGTTGAAAAGTCCAAGCTGAGCTACGGGCCCAGATTATTCTTTCATTTTCCTCGATTTTGACGATGCTTTCAGGCTAATATATAGTTATGTGGGCTTATCTGGGCTCTTTTCAGGTGTGGGTTTTCTTTGCGGGCTCAGGTTATTCCTAGGATTAGGAGAAGTTTTGAGGCTATTCCGCCGATGAGTATCGCTAGGCTTATCTCTGTTAGCGTGATTATTATGGTTGTTTTTGCCCCGGTTTCTTTGAGTAGGACGGAGATCGTGGCGACGCATGGTATGTATAATATGGTTACGATGGAGAGTGTTATCATCTGGTTTGGTGTGAGTGCTTGTGAAAAGTCCATGGTCCCAAGGAGGGCCGCGAGCGTCGTTAATATTAGCTCCTTTCTCAGGACCCCGAGGATTAGTAGTACACCGGTTTCCTTTGGTAGTCCGAGCCAGCTGGAGGTTATTGGGCTTAGGGCGTTCGATATCACGTCTAGTAGACCGAGGATTTCTAGGGCTTTTACAAGCGCTCCCATGATGATTATGAGCGGGGTTGCTATTTCGAGATATTCTCGCAACCTGATCCATGTCATGGTTAATATTGTCTTGAGGCTTGGCACCTTGTAGCTCGGCATCTCCATTATCAGCTCAACGGGTACTCCTGGGAGAATTCTTGAGGCGATGGAGCCTAGGATAAAGGCGATGAGGAGCGCGAAGAGGTAGAGCCCGATGACCCATGATATTCCAAGGTATCTCCCCACGAGCCCCATAACGACGACGGTTACGGCGGAGCATGGCACAAGTGTCGTCATCAGGATTGTTATAATCCTCTCCCTCCATGTATCCATGATCCTGGCTGTGAGGCATGCTGGGACATTGCAGCCGAATCCTAGGAGCATGGGCATTACGGCCTTGCCATGAACGCCCGCCTTATGCATTAGAGAGTCCATTAGAAATGATACTCTCGCGAGGTATCCCCAGTTTTCCAAGAGGAATGTGAGGAAGTAGAGGGGGAGGATGTATGGTATGGCTAAGCCTAGGAGGAATAAGACGCTCTCGACAGCTGACCAGCCGACCTCGGATATCGGGGTGATTCCGAGGACGTGAACCCATGCATCGCGCATGGCCTTCGATAAATGCTCCTCGAAGAATTCCGCGATTATCCCGCCGACCCCGAAGACTATTGAGAAGAGGCCTATGAACATGATGGCGGCGAGAATATAGCCTAGTACAGGATGTGTTGCAATCTCGTCAAATCTATCTCCTAGTGTCGGTTTTCTGGGCCTCACTATTCTCGTGCATCTCCTGGCAATCTGGTTTGCGATGCAAGCCCTCTCATTCGCGATTACAATTGATGAGTCATGTCCATGGATGCTCTCGAGCTCTGCGATTAGCTCGCCGGCCAGCTCGATAACTCGTGGATTCCTCTCCTTAACGAGGCCCCATATCTCCTCATCCTTTTCTAGGAGCTTTAGAGCAATCCACCTCCTCGGGTGTGGTAGGTCGATTTCCCCCAAGGCGGCCTCAAGCCTCTCAATTCTCTCCTCGACCTCCCTGCCATATCGGATCCTCTTGGGGGAGTACCCGGCTTTCTGGAGCTCTATGGCGGCGTCAAGTATCTGGGCCACGCCCTTCCCGCGCGTCGCAATCGTCATGATGACCGGCACCCCGAGCTCCTCCCTGAGCGCGCCCACATCTATCTCGATGCCATACTTCTCCGCCAAGTCCATCATGTTCAAGACTAGGACCAGCGGTCTCTCGAGCTCGAGAAGCTGGAGTGTGAAGATTAGGTGTCTCTCGAGCGCCGTCGCATCAACCACGTTAACCACGACATCCGGCCTCTCCCTCGCGATATAGTCCCTGGAAATCTTCTCCTCGATGGAGAGATGTGTTAGCGAGTATATCCCCGGGAGATCTATAACCTCTATTACCAGGCCCTTGTAGTATAGTGTCCCCTCAGCCTTATCCACGGTTGTTCCGGGCCAATTTGCTATATGCTGATGAAGTCCCGTAAGCTGGTTGAAGATCACGCTTTTGCCCACATTCGCCTGCCCGGCCAGGGCTATCCTGAGATCCGGCTTAGCGTGGCCGCCTCTGATCCCGCGAGCTGGGATACCCACATATTTCATCGGAGAACCCTCCAAGGAGGTCTCGCTGAGCTAGGCCTCAACGATTATCCTCGAAGCCAATCCTCTCCCAATCATGAACCTCGAGCCGTGTACCTCAATCTCTATGGGCCCGCCGAGTGGAGCCTTTCTAACGACCTTGATCCTTGCCCCAGGCAGTATGCCTAAGTCCGCAAGCCTCTTGGCCGCTCCGCATCTAGGGCCGCCTCCACCTCTCCAGCCCCATCCAAGCCTACGCCTAAACCCTCCCCAGAACCCGGTGCTGGGAGGTGGCTCGCCGAACATTATCTCCACAACCACCGCCTCCTGGCCCTCGCTAAGCGATGTTAATGGAACCCTCATAGAGGCTCACCGCCCCTTTGATCCATGAAGGTTTTTCAGGGACCCTGATTTAAATTTATGATGTAAAGCCATGTATTTTACAGTGCTATTTTCACGCGCAAAGCCGTTGCCTGGGGGAGTTGTTGATGAGGATGGAGGAGATAGTCTCGGGGATTAGGGCTATTCTCGCCATGAGGCTTGTCAGGGATCATGGGTTTAGCAGGAAGAGGGCGGCTGAGGCCTTGGGGACAAGTCAGCCAACGATAACTCTCTACCTGAATAGGAGGAGGGCTTCATCATCCGCGAGGAGGATTATGGAGAGTGAGGCGGCGAGGCGCTACCTCGACGAGCTCACCGAGAAGATCCTATCCAGGGGGGTATTGACTGAGGGCGAGCTCTACGATGCGGCCTTCAATATCAGGAGATCTCTCGAGGTGAATGAGGAGGTCGAGGTTGTTCCAAGCGAGGTGAAGATCGGAAG
>Ga0080004_1193149_pt1 | contig 42335 bp, 44 predicted proteins | sample WasSprMetagenome_FD_69207 | JGI IMG/M metagenome (GOLD analysis project Ga0080004, IMG submission 69207) | Sulfidic aquatic microbial communities from Washburn Spring, Yellowstone National Park, USA - WS (SPADES assembly) (version 2) | ecosystem: Environmental > Aquatic > Thermal springs > Hot...
ATCAAGCATTAATTGGCTTCAGACCCGCTTCACAAGTCACTACAATTTCGAGTTCACCCTTATATTCCTTCACCAATCCGCAGGCTCTCACCGCTCCCTCCAGCGTTGCTTGAGGAATGAAAGGAACGAAAACTTTGACCATTCCGGAATTCTCAAGCTCAAGCAAGAGCGATTTGCCGGAGGCGGTTTGATGGACCTTTCTAACTTTACCCTGCACCTTCACAAATCTTCCCAAATATCTGTCGAGAAATTCGGGGGAAACGGGAGAGGTTCGGTAAATCCTCACATCCGAGGCAGTTGAGGGAACCACCTGTGGCTTGTTTTTGTAGGTCCCGGCCTTTCCTCTTACCCTCATCTTGTCTCCCACCTCGAATTCTCCAAGACCCGATCGCACACGGGAGAAGAGGGGTACTTCAACCCAGTTTTCATCCTCTCCATAGAGCTTTACGAAGACATGTTCACCGGAGAATCTCACCTCCCCAATAGTTCCATAAACCTCCACCATTTTTCCCGCCTCCTGTGAAACGCTGTTCAGCTCCACCTGTTTTGGTCTTGCAGCGACCGAACTGAGGCACAAAACGATTACTCCAACGACGGAGCAGGCAGCGGCCAACCACACCAAGGTTTTCTCCTTCATCTCGGAAGATGGGTTGGAGTTTCCTTTTAAAGGAGCAACAGGCGATCCGTTTCGAGTCAGTCGAGGGAGGTATCTGTACTCTTAACATGCCGAAAGCATGAGGTATTCTGGCAGAGAGCAGATTGGTAATCGCCTCCTAGCCAGAACTATGCTTCGAACCTCATGATTGTTTGTGGAGTGTGTTTATGGAATTTAAACGGATATAACGATGAAAGCCGAGCAAGTCACGGGAAGGATAAAGTTGAACGGTAGGGAGGTGGAGGCTGTTTTCGATACGGGGGCTTCGAAGTCGGTCATGCCCAAGAGCCTTGCCCTTGAACTCGGATGCTACAGGGAACTCCCGGATGAGCGCAAATACGAACTTCCCACCGCAAAGAAGGGTGTAACAGTTCGGATAGTGGGGAGGTGTGACGTCCTCCCAGAGGTTGCGGGATGCAGAGTGCCGAGTACTACCTTCGAGGTCTCGGAAGACGTGGAGAGGGTTATAATCGGAAGACCCCAGCTGGACGAGTGGGAAATCGTTTTTACTCCAGAGGGTCCAAAACCGAGGAGAGTTCCCATACGACTTGAGCTAATATAAACACTAGGGTGAAAACAACTTTTGGTAAGCACTTATCCATGTGGCGGCGCTCCAGAGTTGATCCGGGCTCCCAAGAGGTCTCCCCGTTTGCGGGTCATAGCATTCGTGAAAGCCCGGAACCTTCATGAACAATTTTTTGGCCTCCCTTTCAAGTCCCAGCCCAGCAAGGGTTTCGACCGCAAGGTTATGCACTAAGGGCCAGACCGTGGAATTCTGGTATTCTCCTCTCGCGTTTCTCTCCACGCCTCCTTTGAAGACCACCCGCAGCCTCCAAGAGACCTTGAACTCCCTCAGGCAAGTCTCCCAGCTCTCCCTGAGCTCGGCCGGTGAGTATGGGGGATAGAAGTTCCTCAGGCCGTATGATGTGGAAGCCCCCAGTATGTGCTTCGCCACCCGCTCAGCATCCCGCCCGCTGAGGATTCCACTTTGGATGAGCTTGATGTGGGCCATGACATCGAACCTCTGACCGCCCGGAACATCGGTGTAATAACTGAGCCTCCTGTTGAAGTAAAACTTCTCAATCTTTTCCCTCACCTCCTCCGCCTCCCCAAGTTTTCCCCTGAGCTTCAGGGCAACATAAAGGTCCACTTGGTTGGAAAGCAGGGGGAAGTGGAAGAGGAGGCTGTCCCTGTAATCACACCCCTTTATCAGTCCGGTTTCCAGATCCCTCATGGCCTCGATCCTTTCTTCAACCAATGCAAGCCTGCCGGCGAGCTGGTTCGGTACCTCAAGTCCCATTTGCCTGATGAGAATCAGGAGAAGCAGCGGGGTATCGGCAGCCCAGGGACGGTAGGGGCTATCAATGAACAGGCCCACCCAAGCTCGAGGACGGAAGAGGGCGGCCCATCTCTGCATGAAAGGGATTACATAGTCAGGAACCCCATTTTTTCGAACCTTTTTCAGAGTGAGCAAGATTTGGTTTTTGACCTCCTCCAGGTACCCCAAAATCTTAAGGCCGGGTAGACTGTAGTACAAATCCCTCAACCAGAGTTGCCCGGTGTAGTACGAGGCACTGGCCCAGAAGCCATGTTTACACCTACATTTCTCAACCACGGTCACTGCCTGCCTATACATGGAGTCCAGGCTCGTGGCTTTTTCCACAATATCGTGGATTGGGCGAGACATAAGGTCTATATAGTAAAAAGCAGACAAAAGGCGATGGGTTACAGAATATCACTGGTATTTGTTGCGGTACTTCTTTTATCGCAGGTCTCTTGGGTTCAGCCAGTTGCTGGTCTTGAAGAGTGGACCCCCACTGTCGGTGCCTCCGCAAGCTGGCAAACCCTCGAGGCTTGGAGTTACCCACAACCTCCACCCCCTCCAGCTAGGCCTCCCATTTGCATCACAGGCGACAACGAATTCACCTCGGCTAATGGGGTGGTTGGGGGAGATGGGTCGGAGAACAATCCCTTCATCATTGAGAACTGGGTGATAGACGCCAGTTCGGCTCATGGGATCACCATCAGGAACACTAGAGCATACTTCATCATCCGGAACGTCTTGATTGAGAACGGAGGTTATAACTACTGTGGGGTCTATCTTGAAAACGTATGGAACGGAAAAGTCGAGAACGTCATCTCGAGAAACAATTTATCTGGAATCCAGCTCTACTCTTGCAAAAACAACACCCTATTGGGCAACACGGTAGAGAATAGCGGACACGGCATCTATGTAGATTGTTCCTCCAACAACAGCCTCTCTGGCAACGTCGTGAATAAATCCGGGGACGGCATTTACCTGTATTCCTCCGAAAATACCCTCATAACAGGAAACACCCTTGAGAACGAATACCGGGCTGGCGTCTACTTAAGCTGGTCGTCATGCAACAACACGCTCTCGGGGAACGTTTTGAGGAACAGCTGGTATGGTGTATATTTCGACTCTTCCGACAACAATGCCCTGTCCGGGAATACCCTAGAGAACCACTTCGTAGGACTCTATCTGTATGGCTCTGACAACAACGCCCTCACCAACAACACTATCGGGGGAAGCAGCGAGACTGCTATGTACTTTTACTCTTCGGACAACAACACCGTTTCTGGAAACGTTGTTGAGAACAACAGGAATGGCATCTACCTCTTCTACGCATCCGACAACAACCTCCTTTCGGGAAACACCGTGGGGAACAACTCCGGTTACGGTATTTATCTTTCAGATAGCAACGGCAACACCCTCTGGGGAAACACCGTCGAGAACAACTCCACGGGCATTTGCCTGGAATACTCCTCGAGCAACACCCTTTCCAATAACACCCTCCGCAACAATGCCTACAACTTTGGGGTGAGAGGGTACGGTTTAGACTTTTTACAGATCATCGATAACACCAACCTCATCAACGGCAAGCCAATAGCTTACTTGGTGGGGGAGAACAACCTCACGATTAATCAGGAAAACCAAGTCGGATACCTCGCCTTGGTCAATTGCGAGAATATCAGGGTGGAGAATCTGGTGCTTGGGCGGAATCTCCAGGGAATCCTCCTGGCATATTCCACCAACAGCTGGATTGAGAATGTCGTGTGCGAGAACAACTCCACTGGTATCTATTTGCTGAACTCACCGCACGGCACTCTCAAGGCAAATGTTGTGAGGAACAGCTCTGAGTGCGGCATCCGCCTAGAATCCTCCGATAATGGCACCCTTTTGGGAAACGCCTTGGAAAATAACTTCATTGGTATCGACATTTCATATTCGGACAACACCGCCCTTTCCAACAACACGGTGGAGAACTCTCTATATTACGCCATACGTTTCCATTCCTCTTCCAACAGCATTCTATCCAGCAACACAGTGATTAACTGTAGGTTCCCCATGAGATTCAACCCTGAGAACGAAGCCGAGAGCACCATTGAGTCGGGTATCGGTTTATATCTCGAGCACTCCGACAACGGCGTTCTTTCGGGAAACACCCTAGAAAACAACAACTACGGCATCGTCCTCGTATCCTCCGAGAACTGCACCGTTTCGGGGAACTCGATCGACAACAATATCTACAATTTTGGTGTTTTCGGCTATCAAGAGAATCACTTCCTTCACCGAATAGATAGAACGAACCTTGTGAATGGAAGGCCCGTTTTGTACATTCTGGGGGAGAACAACCTCGTGATTAACCAAGAGAACGAGTTCGGATACCTCGGTCTGGTTCGCTGCGAAAACGTCGTCCTTGAAAATCTCATCTTGGAGAATAACTTCACTGGGCTGCTGTTATTTGGAGTCAAGAACGGTGTGATTGAGAACGTCGTGGCTAGGAACAACTTGGCGGGTCTGTCTTTGTTCTACTGCCCAAGGAGTAGCATCTCAGGAAACATCTTGGACAACAACTTCTACAGCATTCTCCTAGGCTATTCGGAGAATGGCACCATCAGCAACAACACCGTGAGCAACTCTTATGTGGGCATCATGCTTGGCCGCTCAAATGGCAACGTCATCTCGGGGAACACCGTCGAGAACGGCATGTTCCTTGGCATTGCCCTTGAAGGTTCTTCGAGCAATACGCTCACCAACAATATTGTAGAAAACTCTGGGTACCTCGGCATAATTGTTGAGCACTCGGACAACAACATTCTGGTGGGGAATTTAGTGGAGAATCACTCCTACTACGGCATAGGCCTTCAGGATTCAGATAACAACCTCCTTCAGAACAACACTTGCAGGAACAGCCGTCTCTATGACATTTACGTCGAATATTCGAGAGCGAATCTTTTCGTAACCAATGTATACGAAAACTCCTCCGGGATTCCCCACATCTCTGGCGTGAGCGTCTCGAACGTCACCCACAATTCTGCCACCATAAGCTGGAAGACGGAGGAGGGCTCGACCAGCGTTGTCGAGTACGGAACCAGCACGGGCTACGGCTCCTCGGTTTCGGACGCATCCATGGTCACCTCCCACTCTCTAACCCTTTCAGGCCTCTCTCCCAGCACCACCTATCACTTCCGGGTGAGGTCAGCGGACAGCGACAACAATACGGAAATCTCCCCAGACTTCACCTTCACCACCTCGGCCGCACCTCCTCCCCCGCCACCTCCCACCTCACTCACGATTGAACCCCCCACCTTCGGCCTGGTCTCGGGAGGATCCCTGACCCTGACCGCCACCCTGAAGACCTCGGCCGGGGCCCCACTTGCCGGGAAGACTATAAGCTGGAGCGCCACGGCCGGGACCCTTTCACCCTCCAGCGGGGTTACCGACAACGAGGGTCGGGTTTCGGTTACTTACACCGCGCCAATCGTCACGGAGACGGAGAACGTGACCATCACCGCCTCCTTTGCAGGCGACTCAACCTATGCTTCCAGCAAGGGGACCTCCACAGGTACTATCACCCCCGTTCCCCCAGCTCGAACTATTTTGAATGTCGTTCCCTCGAGCTTCAGGCTTGCCCCAGGCGATAACTTAGTCCTTCAAGCCCTTCTCACGGACGAGAACCGCAACCCCCTTGCCGGAAGAACCATCCTCTGGAGTACAGACAGGGGCACCCTCTCCACCTCGAAAACCGTTACGGATAACTCGGGGAGGGCCACGGTCACTTACAGTGCCCCGACAGTCACCGCACCAGAGACCGTGACCATAACCGCCTCCTTTGCAGGAGAGGCTCTCTATGGATCGAGCCAGGCGAGCTTGGTCGGAACCGTTTCCCCAATCGGAACTGTCATAAGCATGGCACTACCTACCTACATCGGGGCGGGGGAGAACCTCACGGTGGTGGTTGCCCTCGTTGATGAAGGAGGGAACTTCCTCTCCGGCAAGACCATAAAGCTTTCCGCATCTTTGGGACAGACAACACCCGATTCGGCGGTCACGGATAGCTCGGGAAGGGCAACCTTCACCTATTCCGCCCCTCTCGTAACCTCACCCACCTTCGACTTCCTCACAGCATCCTTTGCAGGAGACGGCAGATATGCCGGTTCGGTAACGGTCAAAGAGATAGCCGTCCTTCCACCGGCCGCCAAGGAAACCGTGGAAAACGTGATCGAAAACGTGAAATCGGCCGGGGAAACCTTTGAGGTCCCCCTGGAGAACGAGCTCGTCAGGGCGGTTGAGAATGCAACCGTCCGCGGGAACCTGGGTGCGGTCGTCACCGTAACCATCTCTGTGGACAAGCCGGGTCTTTCGAAGGGCTTTGAGAGGGAGAACATCAGGACGAGGCTTGAGAGGGTGATCATGGGCGAGCGAGTGGAGGTAAAGGTCGAATCGGATGTGGAAAATGGATGCACCGTTCTGATAAACTTGGACAACAGGGTCCTCCCGGTTGGCTGGATTCAGGAGGTTCTTGTGGATAACGAGCCCGCAGCCCTGGCCGACGATTATGCCGACATTCTTGACCCGAACAACGACAACGGAAAACCGGAATACCTGACCCTTAAGGGAGGGAAGGGTGCACAGATCCTCGTCTCCATACCGCACTTCTCCGCTCGGGTTATAACCATAAGGGGCCCGCTCGCGGCACCCACGGCTTGGAGCCCCCTGCTGGTGGCCGTGGCAATTGTAATTATAGCCATTGTCCTTCTCTTCACCTTCAGGAGGAGAAGATAGTTTCCACCGTTTCCCTAGAATTTCCCTGTTTCCCCGTTTCCCCAGAAAGTTTCCCCTCAGTTTCCCAAGGTTTCCCCAGTTTTCAATCCGGTAACTGTTTCCCGGAGCCTGAGCAACTCAGGTTTGGAAGAGGTGCTTTAGGAGACTCTCGCAGGCCTCGCACACCCTCTTGACCCTGTCGACGACCTCCGGCGCCTTGTCCTTAAAATAATCGTCTGTTATCTCCTCCATCCACCCGTAGCCGCCCCCCCTCTCCTTAGCAAGGAATGCGAGAGTTTCGGCGATGAAAGGGATTTGAGACCTGAACTTTTGGGGCAGATCCTTGCGTCCTGCAAGCTTTTGGAATACCTTGGTGACATCATGCTCTTTTGGGAACTCTATGCCTAGAACAAATAAAACCGATTTTGCGGCCAGCTCAACCGCCATTTTGGAGACTCATAGGCCGCTCTTGGCAGGTCCCCCGCTTTCAGGGTACTTACCGCACCTTCCAGCCATCCCCTCGCCCGCCTCATTCCCCATTCCGCAACCTCATCGTTCCTCATAGCTCGAAGATCCCCCGGCCCCCCGCCACAGGATCCAGTAATACCTCCCGTTCCTTAGGTAGATCCTCTTGGCTCCAGCCTTTTAAGCTTCTCCCTGAATTGTTCCATGATTCGGGACAAAAACCGCTCCCTTTCGAACAATTATACCGTCCATGCATCGATGTAGACTCTTTGGTAGCGTCTGGCCTCCTCAGCACCAAGAGGATACTCGCTGAAAACCGGCCAGTACCCCCTTTCAACAGCCCTCTTGTACTCCTCCGTCTCCGCCAGCCTATTCTCAGGGCCACCAGTTCGAGCGTCCTATCCCATCCATGCTTCTCCTCCCAGCCCCTCACCACCACCAAGACGTCTATGTCGCTGTCCCGATCCTAATTCCCTCTCGCGATGGAACCGTAGAGGAGGACACCCATGAGCCTTCTCCCCGAAGTGCTGGAGGAGGATCTCGCAGTACTTCCTTATAAAACGGGATGGTGAATCTTGTCAAGATTCTTAATGACCATACCCTGGGGAGCGCTCATCAAAAAATGGACGATTGGCTAAAGCAGGCAAAATATCGATATTGGACGCTCGCTAGGGTGAGATTTTTGCTTTTTCGGCAACCATCGACCTCCTCCCGACCCTGATGCACCAAAGCCCGGGCAGGCAGGCCACGGCGAAGTAGGCGAAAGAATAGAGGAAGCGGGGATCTTTTAGTGAGGACTTGAATCCCCAGAAAATGGCCGAGCTGCCCACCACAAGGATGGAAAGGGCACCGGAGGGCATCAGGATAGAGGGGTGTTTCACCCCCTGCTTTATCAGCATTATCGAAAGCCAGCTGAGGAAACAGAAAACGATGAAATGAGAGGCAAAAAGGTCGAATTCCGAAGGAAGGGGGCCGAATAAACAGGGAGCGGCGAAAAAGAGGATGGAAAACCAGGCCAGTCCCACCCCAGACCAGAAAACGAAGAGAAGCGGTTTGAGCTCGGGCTCGATTTCCGGCTTGCCCCTTGGAATTTTCTCTTCCCTCCTTTCCCTGGGCGGGACTTGCCCCAGGAGCTTATCGAAGTCCGGGATCCAAGGTCCGAGCGATATCTCTTTTCCGCCTTTCTTTAGCCTCGCATAAACCCTCCCCTTGACCACATGCCTGCCGAGAACCCACCCCTCGCTTATGTACTTTTTCGCCCGCTCAATTGCGCTCTCCTCCGCTTCCATACCATGATTCGGTTTCCTAAAGTTAATTTTTTTTGGGGAAACTGAGGGAAACAGGGGAAAATGGGGAAACTGGGGAAACGGCAAGGGAAAATTCAAGAAATCGATTTTACTCACAGCTTTTCCTTGCCTTTCTCCTGTTTGTAGGACCCTCAAGGATGGCTCCGATGGGTTCCTCGGTCCGGAACTTACTCTTTGCCATCAATACAACTAAGCAGACAAATAACTAATCATAGCTCTCCTCACAACGAAACAGGCAGGAAGAGAGATCTGAAGACAGTTAGGACCATGACTGGGCGGCATGAGCTAGGGGAGAAACAGAAGGAGGTATCTCTCTTCCCCCTTCAGGGGCCTGAAGCGATTAGTTCGGGAAGAACCCTTACGCCACGTCTTATGCTTTCTTTCCTCAACTCAGCGTCGAAGGTGAGCAAAGGTAGCTTTCTCTTCTCCGCGACCGAGAGAACGAGTTTATCGTTGAACCTCTTGAAAGATAGCCCTTCCCTCAGTATCATGCTCAGCGAAGTTTTGAAGTTCTCCTTCCCCAGAGGCACGAGCTCCCCCCAGCCTAGGATCTCCTCCAGTTTCCTCCCTATTAGTTCGCGGCTCACCCCCAACCGCTCCAGGACGAGCAGGAACTCCTCCACCACCACGGAAGGGACTAGGGGCCTTTTCAAGGCGTCGAGGAGGGAAGCGGCTTTCTCGTGAAAAACCGAGTCTTCAATCATGTCGTAAACCAGTACGTTCGTGTCCACTATGGCCTCTTCCATCCTATAGCCTCCCTCCAACCCTCCTCAGCCAGCTTTTCGATTTCCCCCGGTTCGAGACTCCTTCCCAACCTGATGGTGAGCCTCCGTGAGGGCCTGCGACCCTCCTCCCCCCCCTTCAGTTTCTGATTGATGAGGAGCGAGAGCTTCTTTGCGCTTCCGTAGCGTTCTATTGCCTCCTGCACAAGCTTCCTGTACACCTCATCCTCTAGCAGAATCGTCGTCCTTTTCATCGAATTATTTCGATTTTGGTGCTTATAAGTTTATGTGCTTATATGCTGAAAACTCGGTTATCACTTCTTCAGGATGATTACGTAGGCTCTTTTTCCCGATACCTTCTAGGGACATCCAACTTTTGCACAGTTTCCCAAGGGCGTCACTCTCTTTCGTTAAAAAAATCTCGACCTCGTCGGGTCAGTATAATTCTACCCTGTAGGATTCGATTTTCCTTCCTGGGCCGCCCAAGAGCTCCCGCTTAACGTCCTGTTTCATCTGGTTATCAGGCTTATGTGCTTTGAGGAGGGAATTTAAAACCATGATTACACGGGCGTGAACTGTAGGAGAAGGAAGGCATAGACCAGAAAGAGGAGGAGTGACAGCAGACACAGGAAGAAGTATTTCCTTTTCAGCACTCCCTGGAGGGTGGTGAGAGTTAAGAGGAGGAGGCCGGCCGTGCAGGTCATCCACTCCCTCCAAGCGAGCCCCAAGAACCAGAGGATGAAGCCGTAGGAGAGAAGCCCAGTCCTCGCCAGCAGCCCGAACGCCCTCTGTCCCCTCCTGAATCTCCTAGCCTTCGCCCTGTCCCTCCAGTGAGTGAGAACCAGCGAACCTAGGTACTCCTGCGGCACGAGCGAGAAGAGGGAGAGGTAGAGGAGGTAGGAGGGCCAGCCCAGGAGGAGGAACTGTAGGTCGATCATCCAAGCAAAAACGGAACGGTGAGGAAGAAGGCGAAGGTCAGGCCCATCACCACGAGCCAGCCGAGTATGGAGTTTAGTTCGGCGCTTAGGAGGAGGTAAGGGGAGGGGGAGAACCAGCGCAGGATGGTGAGGTTGAGGGTCAGGCCGGCCGCCAGGTAAAAGATGCCGAGGTACAGGAAGAGGTGGGCAAACCTCAGGGGTCTTGCCACGCGGGGTATTTTCAGTTCCTTCACCAGTTCATGCTCCCTCCTCCCCATCCCGGTCACCCAGAAGTAGAGAAAGAAGGGGAGGAAGAGCTCCCTGAAGCTCACCCAGACGATTTGGGAGTCGAGCCTTCCCCATCCAGGCATTAGCCAAGCCCAGAAAAGGGTGAGGATGAAGAAACAGAACCAGCGATGACTTGGTTTCCAGATGGATTCGGCAAGCACGAGAAAGAGGAGGATGGCCAGCCACTCCCTGCTGATGAAAGAAATTCTGTTCTGTAGAAAGATGGGGACGGAGGAGGAGAGAAACCAGAGGGTGGGTATGAGTAGGGCCTTGGCGAGGGGATCGATCTTCCAGTTCTTAATCCAGAGCCAGAAGAAAATGGGGGAGAAGACAAAGGTGCCTAGGAAACTCAGCCGGAAGAATTCCGCGGGAAGGGGGAGCGAGGCCGGTAGCCAGGGATAAAGCTTAGAAACCATCCAAGCACAAAGCAAGAGGGAGAGGAGGTCGTACTCGTTTGGGGCCCTCATGCAATCCCCGCTCCCAGCCTCTTCTTTTCCAGAACTGCCTCCATCACCCTTGGAATGAAGTCTTGAGGCCCAACCTTTATGCAGTCGACTCCCATTTTTCCAAGTTCCGTTTCCGTCCTTCGGTAGACGTTCTCCATCTCTTCCAAGAGGGAGGCCTGAACGGACGAGAGCACTTGACTAGGCTGAGGCTGAACCTCGAATCTCGGGGTGAAGGGACAGACTAGGATGAGCTGGTGTCCCCTGCCCCTGAGCTTCCTCACGGCATCCCTGAGCTCCTCCATGTCCGCTTCCTCCAAATCGGTGAGGAGAAGGAGCAGCATGGATCTTCTGCTCGACCTGCAGACGAAGTTGGCTAGCTCCTTGTAGGATTTTTTACCACCCGCCCTTGCCTCTGAGAGAAGGTCGAGAAGTCTGTAGAACTGGGTTCTCCCTCTTCCGGGCTTCAGGAATTTGCTCACCTTCTCCGAGAAGACCACCATTCCGTATGAGTCCCCCCTTTCCTCGGCCACCCTAGCCAAGAGCATGCATGCCCTTATCGAGTACTCCAGCTTGGTAACGGGCTCTATCCCGCCGCCCATGGTCGAGCTCGAGTCCAGACAGAAGAGGAGGGTTAGATTTTTCTCCGCTTCGTACTCTCTAGACATCAGCTTACCGTATCTGGCGAGGTGCTTCCAAGAAATCTTCCTGAACTCGTCCGTTGGAAAGTAGTCCCTTATGGCCCTGAAATCCCCTCCCAGTCCCGTCTGTTTTGTTCGATGGGGTCCGTAGAGTTTACCAAGTTGTCTGCTCTTGCCTCTGATTTCGAGTTTTCTCACGTCTTCATAACTAGGATGAACGGTCAGGTCCTGCGGTTCCTGGATTTGCACAAGGTCTTCAAAGAGTCCAAAGCGGTCTCTGAGTCGAGCCCTCAGTCCAACCTTAAATTTCCCCCTCTTCAACCGCAGCCCGTATTCCTTATCATACCAACCCGGCAGAAGGAGAAGAGTCGATTTAACCTCCGGAGGATCGAAGGAATCCTCGAGTTCAAAAACGTCGGGATAAAAAAGCCCTCTCACCCTCACCCTCCCTTCAAGCGTCTGGTCTGCAAAAAGCTTGGTCCTTAGGAACTCTCTCCTAACCGTTCGCTTCACTAGGGCTCTCTTGATTGAGAGGTCAAACAGGGAGGGCAGGAGACAAAGCCAGAGGAGCATGCCTGCAAAGAAAAAACCCGGCCTGTTCAGCAGGAAGCTGATGATGAAATAGAAGAAGCCCACCCCGAAGACGGCGTAAAAGCCCCTTAAGGGTCTCATTTAACCCTTGGGATCTCCACGGAGCTCTCGATGGACCTTATCACGTCAAAGACGGTTTTCCCCTCCAGTTCTGCCTCGGGCTTCAGTATGAGTCTGTGATTTAGAACAGGCACAAGCATGGCCTTGACATCATCGGGAATTACGAAATCCCTTCCGCGAAGGGCAGCATGAACCTTTGCCGTGAGTTGAAGGGCGATGGAGGCCCTCGGGCTCGCCCCCAAAAGGAGATCTGGACTTTTTCTGGTTCTGGTCACGATTTCCGTAATGTAGTTTCTAAGGGAGGGATCGACATATACTTTCTCCACTTCTTTCGAGAGTCTCACGATTTCCCTAGCTGAGGTGACAGTCTTGACCGCCTTACCCTCCTCCCTCATTTCCAGTATCTTGATTTCCTCCTCCTTGCTCGGATAGTCGACAAGAACCTTCATCAAGAAGCGATCCACTTGTGCCTCTGGTAACGGGTATGTTCCCTCCAGCTCGATGGGATTTTGGGTGGCTAGAACCATGAAGGGGGAAGGCAACGGATAGGTTTTACCCTCGACGGTGACCTGCCTTTCCTGCATGCACTCCAACAGGGCTGATTGGGTCTTGGGTGGAGAACGGTTGACCTCGTCCGCTAGCACGATGTTGGCAAAGATGGGGCCCTCCCTGAACGCGAACTCCCCGGTGCGCTGAATGTATACGTTCGAACCGATGATGTCCATGGGCAGAAGATCTGGGGTAAACTGGATGCGCTTGAACTTGCAACCCAAGGCTGCGCTGAAATTTTTGGCGATGTGTGTCTTGGCTATCCCCGGAACTCCTTCTAGCAGCACGTGGCCGTTTGAGAGGAGGCAAATGAAAAGTTTTTCGATGACGTCTTCCTTTCCCACCACTACCTTTGAGAGCTCTGTTCTCAGCCGATTCCAGAGGTTCCTTATCTCCTCGACCAAGCTTCCACCTTCGTCTCCATCTCTCTCAATTCCTTTATGAGTTTTTCAGCGGTCTCGATATCAACCGTCAAAACTCGCTGTTCCAATAAATGGCAGGTGGCAATCACCCTTGCAGCATTCTCCGCCTCCTTGGGGAGGTTGTTTTGGAGGGCTTTCAAAACCTCCTCCGCGGTCGGTTCTACACCCATAAGTCTGCTGCACCTTCTTAGAAAGTGCCTGTAACACACGAGAAGAGGGAGGGAGAAATCCGAGCGCGTTTTTGCCCTCCAGAGCTTGGCACATCTCCTCATTTCGGTTATCAGCCTTCCCTCTGGTCGTGTCACGGGTTTCTGTTTTCTGGACCATCCGCTCCAGGCTACCATTATGACGACGGCTAAAGAGAGGGGGAGGAATTTATCCGTCAGACAAGCCGACCAAAGCCAGATTTCTGGTTTATGTCCGGTATGGGTTAGGTCGAGGAGGACCGCTCTCCCCGCCGATATACCAAGAGAGGTCTCTTCAGGTTGAGCGGCCCAATCGAGTAGCGCTCGTACGAAGGGAAGGTTGCGTTGAATTATGTCATTTATGAAGATGCCCGGGTCTGCGATGAAGACGACCTTTCCCCTAGCCTCCGAGTATCGGAAGGCTGCTATCACGGGATAGGAACCGGATTCCTCGTCCGGATCACGTGAACCGTTTCTGTTGAGATCGGGGTAGGCCTGTCTTGAGGTGTAGGCCGCCGCTTCCAAGGTTGGAATGCCAAGTATCGAGTGACTGGAAGTCAGATAGGAGGGGCAGTTGGTTAGAATGGAGGAGACCCCCCTGAAGAGGTTACCGCGCAAATCCTTCAACACCACGAAGTCGGGTCTCTTCTCATAGCTTCCAGGATCTCTGAGGAGTGCCGGGACGATACGGGCCCCGAAGACGTCCAAGTTAGAACCTGTCCCATCAATGTCTGCCACAATTATCAGAATTCCCCCCTCCTTCACGAACTGGATTAACTGTTGTTTTTCACTGGCTGAAAACGGTTCCGCGGGACCGAAGACGAACAGGACAGCATCTTTGTATTGTGCGAGCACGGAGTAGCTTGTGGTAAGGAGCTTTGCCGCATGTTCCTCCTGCAGAATCCTGAAAAATTCGGAGCAACCCTTCCAGCCGGTGTCAAATGGATTATAGGTTACGGGAGTGGAAGAAGGGCCAGATCGTGTGGTGAGCAGGATTAGGAGGGCAACCGCTAGAAGAAGAATGCCTAGCTTTCTCAACCTAGCCCCAATGCATCTTGTCCAAAGTGGAGCAGATCCCCTCGACTGCCTTCTCGAAATCCTCTTTGGTTATGGGCTTCTCGCTGAACATCGCCTTTTCGTAGACCTCAACAAAGGATTCGAAATCCTTGAGCGGGAAATCTCCGAATTTTTTGGCAAGATCCTCCGCGACCTCTCTAGCCGTTTGGTTTACCCTCACCTCATATTTCCCCGATCCCACCAGCATGCCTAGGAATTGATGATAGGCGGCAATTACTCCATCCCTATATCTCTTGGCTGAGGCGAACTCCTCTAGAAGCTTTCTCACGCTGGCGGAGGGGGGCGCACTCTCTGCCTTCTTCTTTCTGAACAGGATGAGCATGGGTAATATTATCGCGGGGGCGGCAAGGAGGTAGAGCCAGGGTATCCTCTTCGATTCTCCTTCCGTCACTTCAAAGGTTTGATTGGGAGATTTAGAGGGTATGTATCCCTGAACGGGTGGATCGAAGGAGGCCTGAATGTTGTGCGATCCTGGCTTTAGGTTCTTGGTTGAAAGTTCGAGCGAGTACTCACCACGATTGTCCGTGATAAGGGAGGCAATTGGCGAGTTGTCCACGAGGATGGTGAGGATTTGATTGGGAATACTCTGACCGAACTCATCCAGAAGTTTCCCGCTGATTCGTAGGGCCTCACCTTTTCTGACCACATTGTTCAGGAGGGTTAGGTGTGGGGTGGTTCCCGCCTGTACGAGGAGGGAACGGGTATTTTCCGCGGTAAGCGACCCTTCTCTGAAAATGGCTGTCAGATATCTGATTCCCACTCTCTCCGTTCTCGGGAAGGAATACGAGGCGGAGACGAAACCGGTTCCCGTGGTGGGCGTGGCAAGAATTCTCCAAGAAGAGGTATCCAAGATTTGCACGGTCTTTCCAGCAAGTGGTTTGCCTAGGTAGGTCAGCCTTACAAAAAAGGTAACGTTCTCGCCTGGTTTGGTCGTTTCTTGGCAACTGAACTCAAGTACGGGTTTAGGAGTGGCGGGCTGTTCGCTCTCGGGAGGATTGTAGGTGTGAGGGGGGTCATCGAGGGGCAAATGGGAGGGACCCTCCCCGGGTGGCGTGGCGTCTAGGTAAACCCATCCATAAGGCGGGAAATATGCTTCCACTTGGGCATGTCCGGGGGGTTTGTACAGAAGCTTTCCCCCGATTTCTTCCCTTGGATGGTAGCCGAAGACCATTCTTGCTGGGATATCTAAGCATCGGAGCAAGACAGCTAAGGTGGTGTTAGCGTGGAAGCAGTGACCCTGCCTAGCTTGGAGATAAGTAAGGGCGGCATCCCTCTCGATTCGCTGGGTTAGGGGTCCATAGGTAAAACCAGTTTTTAGGTATTCAACCACCTTTATAGCCTGTCTGTAAGGGCCGAGGTTGGGGTCCTTGAGGCTCTGGGCAACTTGTTTAACCTCTTGGGGCAGCGAAAGAGGGAGTTGAAGACACTTCTCTCTGATTTCCGCGGGTGTCTTGTTCCGGAGGTCTTCCCAAGTAACTTTTTCCAATTCCGCCGGGGAGGGGGAGAAGCGGTAGGTCGTGGCGTATCTCAAGGTGGCCCGAGCCGGGAGAGAAACCCTGAAGGTTCCTGCAAATGAATCTTGGAGGAGTTGCAGGGAAGTCGCAGGGGCGGAGGTTAGGTCGAAAACCTTCGAGCCCGACGAGGCAACGGGCAGGGAGAATACCCCCTCGCTACCGGCTTGGAGCTCGACATAAAGAGTACAAGGGGCGTTTTCTCTTTCGGCTTCGCTTGGGGAGCTCTCTGTGGTCTTTAGCCAAGTGGCGCCTGTGTAATAGTCCGCGCTCTCGATTTTCATAAAGAGAACAGGACGGGTGGGTTCAACGGTGAAGAGCACGGCAGGAGATTCGGGTGGGACTTGGTTTTCTCCAGAGGGTATGTTCCATTGGTCGGAGGAGGGGGGAAGAGTGGTGTTCTCAGGCCCCCAGGGTGAGAATCCAGGTCCCTCCACTCCCTGCTCGTACTCTGGAGTGGCACCCCCATATTCAATCTCGTAGGCTAGCACGGCGGGGAGAAGCGACAGGATGAGGAGGATGGGAAGAATCCTCATCATATTGTACGTTCAACAAAGAATAATGATGAGGCGAGCTTGGCTGATGGCGGGAATTTTCCTGCTGTTCGCCGTCATTCAGGTCGTGGAGGCAAAGAGGATTTCAGTTACTCCCGTGACGGACACCTATGTGGATAACACTCTGCCCAATACGTACTTCGGATATTACAACACCCTGGACGTTTCCAAGGTGCAGGAATGTACTCAGCTAGCCTACCTGATGTTTGACCTTTCTGCGATTCCGCCCCTGGCCGAGATTTTTTCGGCAAGGCTCTATCTTCGCCCATATTCTTGGGCTTCCTATCATCCTAAGGTTTTCAGGGCATTGGGGACGGTTTCGGAGAGCATGACTTGGAACACTAAACTCGAGTATTCGGCGGATTGGTACGCGGAGGCACAGGAGGAGTCGGGCTATGTGTGCTGGGATGTGAAAGAAGCGGTAAAGAACCGTCCACCCTCTGGTTATCTCTCTTTCTGCCTAGCCTATCCTTTTGTTGGATATTCCGAGGTCTTCTACTCTAGGGAAAGCGCATATGCTCCCTTTCTCGATATTGAGTACAACACCCCGCCTTCCATCGATAATTACTCCTTTTCCCCATCGTCCGGGGAGTGGGGGACCACCTTCAACTTCTCCCTTCGAGCTTCAGATCCTGATGGGGATATCTTGGATGTGACTCTGATTCTCGATGGACAATCCTTTACCATGAATTGGGTTGCCCCCAATCTGTACAGGTATAGTTGGACCAGCGCGGCAGGCGATATCGGAACCAAAAGCTTCCGCTTTTTGGTCAGCGACGGGAAAACTGCACAAACGGTCGGACCTTTTAGCTTGAAGGTGGAGAAGAAATCTACTTCAGTTAGCCTTTGGGCCCCTTCATCTGAAGTGAGATTGGGTTCGACTCTTCGCTTGGAGGGGTCCGTAAATCCTCCCTTGACAGGAGTAGCCGTCATTCTTAGATTGGTGGGTCCGTATAACGTTACGCAAGAGAAGCTCACCTTCACCCAAGATGGTCGCTTTAGTTTCCTCCTAGAGAACTTCACCAAGAATGACCTCGGACAATGGAAGGCAGTTGCTGAGTTTGGGGGCAATGAGTATTATAAGGGTTCAATGAGTCGGGAAGTGGTTTTCTATGTGAAGAAGGCTACCAGCTACATAAGCGCCAAGATTTCCGAAAACGTGGTCAGAGGAGACAAAAAGGTGACTATCTCTGGGACTCTCAATCCTCCCGGCAAAGCAGGTGAGTTGGTTACCATAAGTTTCCAAGTGGGTGGATACAGGTTTGAGGAGGAAACCACTACGGGCCCGGGAGGAGGTTTTTCATTTCGTTTTGAACCCTCCGAACTTGCAGAGAAACACAGAGTGCCAGAATGGACAGGGGAGTGGAGGGTGACGGCAAGCTGGAGAGGTAGTGAGGCGTACGAAAAATCTGAGTATTCTCTCTATTTCCGCGTCCTCTCATCTCTCTGGGTGGAGCAGTGGTTCCTCCCCGCCTCGGCACTTGGTATAGGTCTGTTGGGTGGCCTGACCATTGCGGTGGTGAGGGCGAGAAAAACCTACGCACCCGCTCCCCCTTCGAAATCTAGGGAGAGGTTGGTCTTTGAGGTGAGGGAATGAGGTCGGAACCTTCCAAAGGGGTTCAGAAGCGAGCCTATCTTCTCGTGTCTTGGCTTCCAGCCTTTTTCTTATGTGGGCTCATTTCGTCCTGCCTCATCACTTGGCCTCCCAAGCTCGAGGACTTGGCCCAGCTCCCCGTTCTAGGTTGGATAGGAGTAGTTTTTCTGACCATAGTATCGGCCAGGATACTGAGACGACTGGAGGGATCACCTGAGAGCATTCAGAGTTTAGGAGGAATCTCTTTTTCCTGTCTTGTCAGCCTTCTCTGCCTTTGGATAATGCTCGGGTTTTATGTCGGTGTGGAGTTCTTCTATCTCCTGGCCTACTCCCTTCTGTTGTCTGCTAGTTGCGCTCTCCTGCTCTTTTGGCCAAGGAAGCCCAAAAAACCCGAGAAGGCAGTAGAGCCGCCTCTCCCACCTATTCCATTGGGTCCGGGCGAGCTCGAGAAAATACAGAAAAAGGTTCTTGCTTATATCAAAGAGCACAATGGGGTGGTTGAAAGGAAGAAGTGCTTGGTAGAACTTGGGATAACGGACCAGCTATTTGTGGCTGCGGTCAGGGGCTTGGAGAAGGCTGGAAAAGTGAGGATTAAGGAAGGGGTTCTCTTCTAAACTAGGGACGAGAAGAGAAGGAGTGAGCCCAAGTAGACCGAGGTAGAGAGAAGGGCAGTTTTTCCTACATGTTGAAGCAAGAGGATTTTGTCGCCGGGGGCATTTACTCCGGCAATGTACCTGGCAACGCTCAGGCTAAGAGCAAGACAAAGGATTCCCACGAAGAAGGAGAGGGCGGAAAGTGAAGAGAAGGTTAGACCAGTGGAAAGGAAAGACCATTCAGCCGGCAGTTCGGAGGTGAGCTTGGTGAAGGTTTGAACCACCCAGACTGAAATGGAGCAGACTAGGGGCAAAAGCACGATGGAAATCATCCACAGGTTGGAAACAGCCTCTCTCATTCTCTCTCTGAATCTCCTCTCTACTCTCTCCAACTTCTCAATCATATCGGAGGCACCGATGAGAGCGTTAGCACAGGCGGACTCGCTCCTTCTTCTGAGTTCCAGTGAAGTTTCGAGAATTCTGGAAATCAGGGGCTCACTCGGTGCGTTTCCCTCCTCGAAGAAAGCGGAATAGGGGTCGATGGATTTCGTCTGCATCACGGTTAAAACTTTTCGAAGCTCGGGTCCGATTTGGGGAAAGAGTGAGCAGGCCTCGCGCAGGGCATCCACAAAGGTTCTTCCCTCTCTCATTTTTTCCCCTAGAAACGAAATCAGCCTCCTCCATTCGCGTCTCGATTTCTCCTCCCTCCTTCTTGACACGATGGCATCAAAAGTTCTAAAGAAGCAGAAGGCTGCAAGGGAGAGGCCGACTCCCAACAAAAACCAGAGAAGAGAATGTCTTAAGGCGAGTACGACGAAGGGCAGGAAACAAGAGAGAGAAAGAAGAAGCGCTTTTCGGCTTGATTTTAGAGTTGGGGTGGGGGAGGGGAGGAAAAGAGGTCTTTTCCTGAGGGCGAGGAAGGTGAAGGTCCAGAAAATTACCGCGAGAAGGGCAACGGAGAAAAGGTAAAAGGGCATGCTAATTCCACCGAGTCCGAACATCCCAAAAAGCGGTGAAAGTCCAATGACAAGAACTACGGCGAGCGAGCCAAAAGAAAGGAAGTAGATGGTGGGTGAAATCATCCCTCCAAGCTTCTCTTCCGCCTCTCTCTCCACTTCCTCGATTATCCTGCTGGAAGTCCTCTGAAGGGACCACTTGCGGGAGTCCTCATCTGCTGAGGTTTGGGAGCGCAAAATCTCGAGCAGAGCCTCGCTAATCGTCTCGTCTCTTTCGGCCCACTCCTTCGAAAGTGAAGTGAGGATTTCCCTAGTTTCCCTGATTTCTGCTCTTTCGAGAGAGATGAGTGAACGCCTGAAATCGGAGGAAAGTTTTCCCTCGGTTTTGCAAGCTTGCAGTATCGCTCTACGGAGATCGGGATGATGAAGAAGGTTGAAGCAAAGAACGAGGAGAGTGGTTATTGCTTCGCCTCTCGCCCTACTCAATTTCTGAGCAGCAAGAACCGAGGGATAGAGCTGGAAAAGGATGAAGGAGGGGAGGCAAATCAAGAGGATGCCGGACAGGGTGAAGAGCAGGACGGAAGTGAGGTCCAAGTAAAAGAGCAAGACCATTGAGATGACCAAAACTAGGGCAAGCGGGAGAAGAAGGGAGAAGAAAAGGCCTGCCGCGAACTCTTCGTCTCGCAAATCGAGTTCGGCATTTTTGAGATCTCTTCGGGTCTCTTCCTTCAGTTTATATTCCCTGATTGGTAGAACTCTCCTCGCAAACCTGCAGAAGCCGACATAGCTCAGCCACAAAGCCATTCCCTCCAACGTGGAAATGGATAGACTTCTTCCCTGAGGAGGCTGGAGTAGTAGTCGTAGGCAGCGGTGACAAATGGTAGCTCGAGATATTCAAGATTTCTCTCTCTGGCAATTTTCACGAGCGTTGATTTCATTTGGGTCTCGGAAAGAAGCCTCAGAAGGAGTTTCTCCTCATCAAGGCCCAACTTCTTAGCGGCATGAAAGAGGAGGTAGCTTCCTCCTTCTTCGGGGGGAACCAGCTCAAGTTTGCGTATTTCAGAGGGTTCAAGTTCAAAAGGTTCTTTCGAATCGAGCCTTTGGATGATTGCTGGGTCCCCCTTCAGAATTTTGGACTTCAGCGTATCTGAGGCCCTGTCCTCAACGAAGAGGGGCACGTTACTTCCATCCTTTCTAATCTCCGTTATTTCCGTAATTCTCCTCACCACTCCTTTGGCAGTCTCAAACTTGGCGCAGTGAATAATCAGGTCCAAGAAATGGACTTCCGCTCTGCTAAGTCCCATTTGCTGGGTTAGAATGACTATCAGCTCCTCGGCAGATCTGGCGTGCATGCTCAGAACCACGGGCTGTCCTTGCCGGGCAGCGGCTCCAATGGCGGGTCTGATTGCTTCTCTCTGCCTAACCTCTGAGAAGAACCAATAAGCTGGACCTCCTCTCAAGAAGGCCTCTATCAATCTCTCCACTTCGGCAGGTTCTCTCACCCTAACATCCGTTATCCTATATCCCTGCAGCACAAAATCCCGAACGTGAAGTTCCTCGGTATCCTGGAAGGTCACAATCTTGCTGCTCCTGCCGATTTCGGGAAGGTATGTTTCAAGTTGGGAGGTCTTGGCGGTGCCCATTCCTCCTATGATGGCAGCACTTGCTCCGAGCCTAAGAACATTGGACAGGAATGAGCTCGCTAGAGGAGAAAGGGTTCCAAGGTGAATGAAGAGAGGTTGGGTCCAAGGCTTGCGTCTCCTTCTCCTGATGCTCAAACCGAGACCGGCGGTTCGGGTGGCAAAGATTCGAAGCCCGAGCTCGGGAATTTCGGCATCTAGATGGGGATGATGCTCATCAAATCTCTTCCCCTCCCTGCTTGCGAGGGCATCGGTGAATCCCAAGAGCTCAGAGGTTTCTAGATAGATTCCGGTCTCGCATCTTCCCCAAGTGCAATGCTCCACCATCAAGGGCTGCAGTTCGGCTGGAGGCTCAACCCCAATGTCGGTCAGAAAATCGTCCTTGGAGAGGGTCTCGAAAACTCCATACTTGGGCCACCTTACCAGAAGTCTTGCAGCATGCACGAGTTCCTCCTTGGTGAATTCTTCGGATAGTTTCAGCATCCTCTCAACGTAAAGTTGCTGCAGAAATCTTTCAACTTCTTCCGGGCGTGCGAGATCGACCTCCTCCGGAACGCTTTCTATACCCTGCTGGTAAGCGAGATACATCACTCTTACCAGCTTGGGAGAGAGTCTGAATTCTGGGAGGTCTAAATCGTAAAAGAAGGAGGAGGCACCAATCTGTTCGTAGATTCTGACAGTTGCTCCACCCTCTAGTCTGTAGCTTTCAACAAGCCTCCTCGGATATCTTGAGCCGAGCCAGAGCCCCTTGATGAAGAAAGGCTTGATGGAGCAATTGAACACCTCCTCATAGTTTTTCGGATGCAGGCCCCATTGCTCGATCAGGAACTTCACCTCCTTTAATCCGGCTTCCTCCAAAAGTCTCATGTCATGCGGATTGGTCTTCACCCTTGAGCTGAGCTCGGGTTTCAGTTCAGCCGAGGCGATTCTTTTCGCCAGTTCGGATAACCTTGAGGTGGAGTAGACGCGATAGTATGCCTTTTTCAGAACCACTCTCTGAACGGGCTGTATGACCGCGAGTCCGTCTAAGACACATCTCCTGCACTCACCATCCAGCAAGCTTGCGAGTCTGGAACATCCTTGGCAGTCGAATTCGGCAATGGAAAGCGGTCCCGAATGTCTGACGATGGGATTACTTCTCCTCAAGGAAAGGTCTTCTGGTTTTTCCTCTGACCACGCCTTCCCTCTGTTCTGTCTGTGGAATTGTTGGGAGAGGTGTCGGAGATCTTCCTACCGTGCATTCCAATGCCTCCACCCTCGCCTCCAAGTTCTTTACGCGTTCGAAGAGAGCGGCGAATTCATCGGAGAAATCTCTGTCTGCAACCTCCTCTTTCTTCTTGCGACCGAACATCAAAATCCTTTGAGCAGGAGAATTATCGGTAGGATTAGGAGGACAAAGCCCGTGATTGCCATCGTCATCCTGCTGGACAGAGTGTACAGCTGACTGCCTGACTGCAAAAGAATAGCAACGCCCGAGCAAGAGATGACGGGGGCAAAAACCTTGAAAGGTGATTCGCTCATCCATTCTCCAAAGATGTCACCCAAGATGGCGATATATCCTGTTACGAGTGAAAGACCCAAGAAGATAAGGCCGGCATCGAAGAAGTTAGAGGGAGAAGGTGAAACACCCTCGAAGAGGATGACCATTCCAGCTAGGAGTGAGACGAGAGCCAGAGGTAGTCTCCAGTTCATTTTTGAAATTCGCGCCACTCTTATAAGAAGATGTAGAACACGTCCTCCGACAGGGTTTGACAGCTCCGGGTTCATTTTGAATCCTTTCTTTAAGGGATGGGGGATGTTGGAGTTCTTGTTAGTGGCGGCAAGGATTCCACTTTTGCCCTTAAATGGATTCTGGATCGTGGACACTTCTCTCTCCTCCTCATTTCAGCTTTTCCCGAAAAAGAGGATTCTTGGATGTTTCACACACCCAACCTTTCCCTCATGGACAAGTTCGCCGAATGCGTGGGGCTCCCCCTCATGAAGGTTCGGGTTAGCGGAGAGAAGGAGAGGGAAGTGGAGGAGTTGGCCTCCGCCCTCCGCGGGCTGGGTCTGGAAGCGCTTGTCAGCGGAGCGATCGCCTCAAGCTACCAGAAGAAGAGGATCGACGCGGTCTGCCTTTCCCTCGGCATCAGGCACCTCGCGCCCTTGTGGGGAAGGGACCCCGTGGAAGTGCTGAGGGAGGAGATCGCGGCGGGGATGGAGATCATCGTGACATCTGTGTCGGCGGAGGGGCTGGGAGAGGAATGGCTGGGGAGGAGACTGGACGAAAGGGCGGTAGAGGAGCTCCTTTCCCTCTCCGGGAAATTCGGCTTCAACCCGGCGGGGGAGGGAGGAGAATACGAGACGCTGGTGCTGAACGCGCCCTTCTTCAGACACAGGCTTGAGGTGAGGGAGGTTAAGAGGGAATGGCAAAAGACAAGAGGGGTGCTGAGGCTGGAGTAGCGGTGGTTTATTCGGAAGAATTCCTCAAGCACGATCCCGGGCCTTATCACCCCGAGAGACCCCAGAGACTTGAGGCGATAGTCGGGGCCCTGAGGAGAAGCGGCGTGTGGCAGAACCTCACCCATCTCCAGCCAAGGATGGCGGGGGAGGAGGAGGTCCTTCTGGTTCACGAGCGTCCCTACTTGGAGCTCCTAAAACGGCTCTGCGAGGGGGGGATTCCGCTGGACAGCGATACTCCGACCAAACCCGAGACCTATAAGCTCTCCCTCCTAGCTGCCGGGGGGACGCTTGTGGGGGCCAAGGAGGTGCTGGATGGAAGGAGCTGCTTCTGCCTCTTGCGACCTCCTGGTCATCATGCCTCAAGGGACAGAGGGGCGGGATTTTGCTACCTCAATAATGCTGCCATTGCTGCGGCTTGGGCGAGACAAAGAGGGGTTAAAAGGGTGCTCATCTTCGACCTCGATGCTCATTGTGGCGATGGAACCGAAGAAATCTTCTACTCTGATCCGAGTGTACTTTATATATCCTTCCATCAGGATCCTTACACCCTTTACCCCGGTACGGGTTTCACCTGGCAAATTGGGGAGGGTGAGGGGGAGGGATACACGGTAAATGTTCCAATGCCTCCCGGTTCTGGGGATGCCGAGTATGCCGCAGCTCTCCAAGAAATCTTTGAGCCTCTTTGTGCCCAGTACAAACCCGAAATGGTGATCGTCTCCATGGGTTTTGACGCCCATGAAGATGACCCCCTGACATCTCTTCGGCTCTCTTCGTATTCTTTCGGCTGGCTGGCGGAGGCTGTGGTAAGAAAGGGGCCTGCACTTTTTGTGCTGGAGGGAGGATACAGCTTAAGAGGATTGGCAGAGGGAGCATGCAATGTCTTCAAAGCAATGCTTGGGGAGAAATTCGAGATGCAGCGGCCCAAGCGGATACCGGTGATAGACGAGGTGAGAAGCATCTTGAGCAAGTATTGGAAATTCTAATCTTACCATCCGAGAGCTGAAATAGTAAAAGAACTCGTAGTAATTGATGGCCAAGGTGGTGTAGCGGTTAGCATCCGGGCCTGTGGAGCCCGTGACCCGGGTTCGAATCCCGGCCTTGGCCCTATGGGCATAGTTCGAGTGCTTTTTGCGGGACCCCTTTTTGGATGAGCTCAAGTTTCTTCTTTCTCCCCATCCTTTTGATTTCGGCTTCTCTTCTCCTAGCCTCGCTCAAGGTTGGGAGTTCCTCGGCATAAACGAGTTTCAGCGACTTCCACCCTTTCGTAGCTCGAGCGCTTTTGGAGAGGTGTTGTTGAAGGCGTCTGCGAAGGTTCGTGGTACAGCCGGTATAAATTCTGCCCCTTTCGTCCATCAGGAGGTAGACCCAAGGCATCAATCGAATTGTTTCCCCTTTAAAAGGGGGCTCCCTTCGAAAGAACCCGATGGACGCGAGAGGAGAGCTAACGGAAATGCCATTGAAACTGGTGATTTCCATAGCCGTGGCCATGTTTTGTCTCAGTGTCCTGATGCAGTTTGTGAGAACCTCGGAAAGGGCGATGTTAAGGGACTTGGATGTACAGTTTCAAACCTCCAAGGGAAAACTCACCGTTAAAGTTTTTGACGCTCAAACCGGTAACCCTGTTGGAGGGGCTACAATCACGGTCACTTACCAAGGCGGGGTTAAGGCATACACGCTTGGACCCAATTCAAACTCTTACACTTTCACGATACCTGCAGGCGTTCTCATTGCGAATGTAAAGGTGACCAGAAATGGTTATCTACCATGGGAAGGAGAAGTGGCCTTGACGTAAGAGGAATTGAGTCTCTTCCCATATTTCTGCTCCTAACAGCATTCTTTTCGGTCACGACAGCGGGGCTGGGATTGAAGGCGGTAGAGATGTTCGAGACAAAAAGGTATGAGCAAATTTGTCTGCATGAATTTTGCAAGTTCGTCGAGAAAGCTAGAGAGGTCTGTTATGGTGCGGGCGAAGCAAAGGTGACATTAAGCAGGGCGGAGATTGTGCTGAGAGGTAACTTGGTTCTGCTTAATTGGCCGCCCAGAGTTGAGAGCTTGCCTGTTTCCTTTTCTAGGGATGCCGTTCTAAAGGAGGGAGTCTACACCATCAGCTTGAAAAAGACGAATAGCGGGTGGTTCCTTGAGATCGAGTAGAGGAGTTATGGTAGCTGCCTCGCTGTGGGTATCCGTTGTTGTTCTTGGTCTCTTGGCATGTTGCATGCGACTTTATATATTGCTTTACGACTGGCTCGAGCGTCAGAGAGCTTCACGACTGGCTGATGAAATCTCGCGGTTTCTTTTCGCAGCGGCAAATACAAAAGGTGAACTAGAGGCAGAGCTGGAACTGAAAGGGATTTCCAGTTTAGACATACGGGGTCAAAATCCGGTTCGGGTAAGCGTCAGTATCGGAAAGAGTCGCGTGACGAGATATCTCAATTTGCCAACTCCCATCCAGCCTGGTTCTTTCAAGAATCCTTCCAAGCTCAAGGTCCTGAAGTACGATTTTCTACTGCTTGTGAGGACATGATTGGGTTGTTGCGTTCGGCTTTCTGCTGCGGTCTTTTTCTGCTTTTCGTGCTCTTCGTGAGTGAAATTCTGGTAACTTGGGAAAAAGAGACAAAAGATAGGCAGCAGTTTAGGTGGGGAATTCAGGTTGCAGAGCTTTATGACGATAACCTACGTGAGTTTCAAGAAATCTGTGAATTGGTAAACGCTTCGGCCGCTCTTACCAAAGGGGGAAAGCCTCTCTGGGAATTTGGACCTAAGCTTGGGCATTCCGTTATCCTGCCCGCCTGGTTCTCGGGCAGTCCCGTGGAGCTGGTAGTATGGAGGGGATGATTGATTTAGCCTTCTTTTCTGCTTCGGTTACCCTTTCTATCCTTTTGCTAACCATCCCCTTGCACGATTTGCCTTCCCCTAAGGCCTTGGCGAGACAGATGCTCATGGCCCTTGTCGAGACCAGACCCGAGAACTTTTCCTACGAGTTTCTGGGAATTTCTAGGACGCTCAGATTCAAGACTTACGGTCAACTCCTAAGTGAGCTAGCCCTTCTCGATTTTCCTCAAAGTTTTAGGGATAGGCTTATCGAAGAACTAGAAAATCTGCTCGACAACTTCCTTCCCTTGAGGTACAGGCTAGTTTTCAGAGATGGAGCACGCGGTTTAGAGGTGGGAAAGGGTGAGGGACGGCTTCTCTGCCAAGAGGAGATTTTGCTAACGATTCCGTCTTTGCCCCCAAGAGTAGCCGAACTCGAACTACAGCTGTACGCATGAATGCTCCCTTCATCGTCGTGGGAATTGTGGTTGTTCTCATCTCGGCAAATGTTGCCTACAACTGGAGAGAGCTCGAGTACCAGTCAAATTCAATCGATTTGCAGACCGACGAGTTGATGCGCCTCTCGGTCAAGCTAAAGGCTTTTGAAAGGGATCTTTCAAATCTGCTGAAGAATTCCGTTTATTCGGCCCTATGGGATGTATGCTCCGAGGCTAATCGTTATCTCTCCGATGAAGCTAGAGAGAATCGCATCGCCGAACTTGCCCTCGAGCGCTTCCAACAGTTCTCCACCTGGCTCCCTTTGACGCGGGATGAGGTGAGAGGTTTTTATGAACCCACCTCCATCATAATCGGGCGAGCGGAAAATGGTTTTCTTCAGGCTAGGTGTCAGATAAATGCCCTGCTATCGATTGAAGGACCGCAGATGAAAATCGCCCGCTTCGTGAAGGAGGTGGAAACATTCGTTGATTGCAGGTATTACCTGCTCCAAGATAAGATGAATGAATTTCTAAGAAGACTGGATGAGATACACGATCGCTGGCGCAACCTAGAGTACCTGAGTGCATGGACAAAAGCCCTGATGGGGGAGGTGAAGCTTTCAGAGGAGGAGTCGGCCACTCTCTTCGAAGCCGCCTGGTGCCAACAGGAGCTTGAGGTTTTCGGTTCTTTCAGCCCTTCTTTATCTCTTCGGTTTGTTTCCATCCCCTTCGCTACGCTACGACCTGCAATCGAAATGGTTGAAAAAATCATAACCACACTTAAGGGAGAGGTACCCGTGGCGGAAAAGGTCAAAGCGGTGAGGAGCGGATTTTCAGAAATCGAATCCTATCTTCAAAGATTTGAGAATTTTCCCAGACTGAGGAGCATTCTATCCGTGCTCAGGAGCAAGTTGGACAAAATCGAGGACCTCACCGAGAACGAAGCAGAGAGGTTATTACAGGGACTGCTTGAAGAGGGAAGTGATGAAGAGGTGGAGAGTTGGAAGCTAGGACAAAATGGTTTGCAGAGGGTTAGAGTAAGGGCACCGAGGTTGGAGAATCTGACGTTTCCATCCTTGCTCAGGTTTCTGAGGAATGCCGATGCCGAACTTTCTTTGCTCAACCCTCCCGAGCTTTTCCCTCCCAAACCCATGGGGCCTCCGGGTCTTTCGGTTCTCAGAGAGATGAAGGTTTCAAGAGTCTCTTTTGATAGAGAAGATCCTTGCGGCAGGTTGGGAAAAGCGGCCACTCCCATATATCTTTGGTTTTTGGGCACAACGGTTTGGTGGGGGCAGTACACGATTACGGTGGAGCTAGAGAACGAACCGGTTGAGAAAATCTTGGACTACGAGAACCCCACCATTCCCCTGAACCTTCCCCTCCCGGCCCACTATCCCCTCTCGTATGCTTACAGAATCCCTAAACGGAAGTTCAGAACTAGGGTGGTAATCCTTCTGCCTAGATACTTTGAAATTAGGTTAACGCAACTTCCTACCGCCTAGAACTTTTCAGTCCTTGTCAATGACAGTCTACCTCCTGACACAGTATTTATCTGCTGAGGCCCGTCCAGTCGTCCTGTTGGCCAAGGTTCCTAACTCGAGATTTGTCACTATTTTTATCGGTTAGAGATGACCTGTCCTGGTTGGGCCCTACCTACCCCTTAAAAAAGTGCTGGCCGGGGTGAACCCCGGCCAGCGGGCCTCTACCCAGGGAGCCACCTTAAACTATTGTCTATTTTTCCTATAAGTTTAGGGGGAGAGGGCTAGACCGGGCGGGATTCGAACCCGCACCTTCCAGGTGGCTCCCTGGGTGCTCTTCCATTGAGCTACCGGCCCTCCCTCTCCTTTCCCCGTGTTATTCACGTGGTTGCAAGCATCGGCGCACCTGATTCTTGAGGAGTTCGAGCTTCAGCGAGATGGCTTCCAGCTTGACTGCGAGCGACTGCTCCATCTCCTTCAGAATCGGTTTTAGCTCCTCCGTGACTTCCCTAGAGATGTGAAGGGGAAGAGGCTGGATTTCTACTCCCTCGAATTCCCTCCTCAACCGCTCGATTAGAAGCTCAATCTCCTCTCCCGGTAGTCCCATGGCGACGAAAACGTCGTAGATTTCCTCGTCTTGGAATCCAAGCCTCATCATAGCCCTCATCACGTCTGAAACCGCGACCTTCATCTCCGATTTTTGGGGCGAGCATCCTCTTAAACCAGAAAAGAATCGGTTGATGGAATACGCCTCTCATCCCTTACTCAGGCCTAACAGTGTGGAGCTCAGAAAATATCAGGCGAGAATTCTTTCCGAGATACTGGGCAGAAATTCCCTAGTAATCCTTCCAACCGGAATGGGAAAGACCTACCTAGCTCTTCTTACCACATGTGCGAGACTTGCTCAGTTTCCGGACAGTAGGGTTCTCTTCATGGCACCGACTAGGCCTCTAACCGTACAGCATTACGAGACCTTCAAGAGGTGCATGAACCTACCTGAACATGACCTGAGGTTTCTAACGGGGGAGATTCCTCCAGCCGAAAGGGAAAAGGCTTGGAGGGAGGGGAAGATTTTCTTCGCCACACCTCAGGTGGTGGAGAGAGATCTCCTGACGGGAAAGCTCCGCCTAGAGGATTTCTCTCTGCTTGTCTTTGACGAAGCGCACAGGGCGGTGGGGGACTATCCATATGTTTTCATTGCCTCGCAGTACCTCAGGATGGCCAGAAATCCGATGATCTTGGCTCTGACGGCCTCCCCTGGCGGCGAGATAGAGAGGATTGAGGAAGTGAAGAGAAATCTAGCCATCCAGTGTGTACAGTTGAGAACCGAGGAGAGCGTAGATGTAAAGCCATACCTTATGCCCATCAAGCTTGAATGGAGGAAAGTTGAGCTGCCAGAGTATTTCCTCACCCTCAAGCGTTTGTTGGAGGAACAGCTGAAGGAACATCTCTCCTTCCTAAAAAATGCTGGATATCTCTCAAGCGTTCATGACGTGCCAAAAAAGGATCTCCTGAAGCTCCAGCAGCAACTTCTTTCCGAACTCTCAAAAGGGTGCGAGGTTTCGCAGGCCCTCGTCTCTCAAGCAGCCGCCTTGAAGCTTCTTCACGCTCTGGAGCTTCTCGAAACACAGGGCATATACGCTCTAAGGTCCTTCCTCGAACGACTAGAGGCCAAGAGTGGTCAGCCTGGTTCGAAAAAGGTGGACAAGATTCTGAGTCAGGACCACAGGATGAAGACCGCTTTATCCCTCGCCAGAAGTGTGGAGGAAAGGGGATTGTCAGATCATCCAAAGTTGGACGAGTGTCTAAGGTGCGTTGAGGAACAACTCGAGCAAAATCCTTCTTCGAGGATCCTTGTCTTCACCAACTTCAGAGAGACGGCCGAGAAACTGGTTTCACTGCTGCGTGCTTCAGGAGTAAAAGCCGAGAAGCTACTGGGTCAGGCTGACAGGGAAGGAATGGAGGGAATGACGCAGTCTGAGCAGCTGAGGGTAATAGAGGCACTCAAGAGGAGTGAAATCAATGTGCTCGTTTGCACGGCAGTGGGAGAAGAGGGTCTGGACATTCCAGAGGTTGAACTCGTTATCTTTTATGAGGCAGTCCCAAGCGAAATCAGGTCCATTCAGCGGAGGGGAAGGACGGGAAGAACTAGGCCCGGAAAAGTAGTAATTTTGCTGGCCAAGGGGACCAGAGATGAGGCATATTACTGGTCCGCGATTAGGAAGGAACGGGAAATGAAGAGAGTGATAAGACAAAGAAAGCTAGAGGAGTTTGCATGGAGAAAATAAAAATCATTGCGGATCACAGAGAGATTCCGTCCGGTGTAGTCAAGAGACTCTTTGAGGCAGGCGTTGAGGTCGAGACTAGGCAACTGGAAGTAGGTGATTACATAGTCAGCGCGGAAGTAGGGGTGGAGAGAAAGAGCACCAAAGATTTCGTGCAGTCAATCTTGGACCGACGACTGATGGAGCAGGTAAAGCTCCTAAAGGAGAGCTTTCCGCGTCCGCTCATGATTCTAGAGGGCGAAGATTTGTTTACAATAAGGGGAATACATCCGAATGCCATAAGGGGGGCTCTCCTAGCAGTGGCGGTCGATTTTTGCGTACCCATTCTGTGGAGCAAAGACGAAAACGATACAGCGGCTTTCCTCATAGTTCTTGCCAAGAGAGAGCAGCTCGAGAGGGAAAGACCAATCGCAATCAGGGGAGAGAGAAAGGGATTGACATTGGAGGAAAAGCAGAGATACGTCGTGGAGGGACTCCCAGGAGTATCAGCCGTGCTTGCTCAAAGATTGCTCGAGCACTTTGGGACGGTGGAAAGAGTGATGACGGCATCCGAAAGGGAGCTGCAGCAGGTGCGGGGGATAGGTGAGGAAAAAGCTAGGGAAATTAGGGAAGTTTTGACCACTCCTTACCCCAAGAGTCAGCAAAAGAGGTTTGAACTATAACTCCTCCTCTTCGAAAACTTCTTCCTCTTCTTCTGAGCTTTCGGTACAATTCGAACAGATACCAAACTCACGAAGGTTTGGGTCATCCTCTGCGCATTTTGGGCAATAGGCTTTGCCGCATTCCTCGCAGCGGATTAATTCATCCTCCTCGAACTCCTCGCCGCACACGTCGCAGGTCGGCATTTCCATTTTATATACTTTGCTTTTATAAAGGGTGCGGCCGGCGGGATTTGAACCCGCGTTACGGGCTTGGAAGGCCCGTGTCCTAACCAGGCTGGACTACGGCCGCTCAAAATACTAATTCGCCGAAAATTTTACGATGATTGAAATCGAGGCAAGCTTGCTTGTCGAATTCGAGGGTCTGACAGTGATGAGCTGGATAATAAAGGAAGCGAACGTCAAGAACAGGGACGAGGGGTTGGAGCAGTTGAAGAGGGAGGTCGAGTGGCAAATAAGGAGCAAATTCTCGCTAGAAACTCTCAAGGATTACCCCGTCTTTAGGGCTTACAGGGACTTCTACTGGAGATTGGGGATAGACCCAACCAAGGACAGACCGGCTGGGGAGGCGCTGGTGAGGAGGATTCTTTCAGGAAGACCTTTGCCCACCATCAACACGGCCGTGGACTGCTACAACTTGGCCTCGGCGGAAACGGGCGTGGCGATGGGAGCATACGATTTTTCCAAAATTTCGGGGAAGCTAAGACTGAGAAGAGGGGTAGCAGGTGAAGAGTTTCTGGGCATAGGGTTTTCTGCACCTGTAAAGCTTCGAGGCGGAGAACCCGTCCTTTCGGATGATGAAAAAATTGTGGCGATTTATCCCTACCGCGACTCCGATCTTACAAAAATTACTACTCAAACCAAGGAAATTCTACTCCTTTCCTGTGGTGTGCCTGGCCTGCCTTTAGAACTTCTGCGGGAGGCGGGAGAGAAGGCGGTGAGTTATCTCAGGAGGTTTTGCGGAGCTGTTTGAATTCAGTTTTTACTCCCTCTCTTTCTACCACCAGCACCTTTCCTTTTCCATAGGCGTTATGCCAGTCTTCCACCACCACGGCCTTGTCTTTTGTGAGCTTGACTTCCTTGCATTTCTCGCCTATCAACAGCGTCACATCCCCTTCCACTAGATAGAACAGCTCAGGAAAATCGTGCTTCTCTAGCATCTCTACCTGTTCTTTGCTCGCATGTTCAGGACAGTAGAGGCCCACCAGCCAGTTTCCCTCCCTGAAAAGCACCTCCCATCTCTTTCCTCCCTTCAGCTTCAGCTCGCGCATCAGAAGTTTCACGGATAAACTTTAGAGATATCCTCGACTTTCGCCCTTTTGCTAGCAGGGTTGACTCTTGGGGTTGGTTGCAGGAGAGCTTTTCTCGCAGGCTGGGTCTGCATATGTTTAATCGCAGTTCGTCCAACTAGCGAGCTCAGGGTCTTCCTATGAGTCCGTAAACGGGTTTCCAGCCCTCGCTTCCAGGTTCCTTCAAGTAGGGCTCAAGCTCCTCCTCGCTGCGGTAGGTTACTTTGGAGGGAACCTTTCCCGGTGGGAAGGTCTGCAAGATTTCGTCGATGAGCATGGTAAGATACTTCAAGATGAATGCCACTGCTCTCTTCACCTTTTTAGGATCTCCCAACGTGGCTCTACCTACCACGCCCTCCGGTGTGGAAAACCATTCCAGCGGTTGGTGTCCCTGTCCATCACTCCACTTGGAGGGTCTTCCTAATCCATCCACCGCTTTATCCATATGTCCTTCGGGAAGATAGCCTTGCGGATAAGTATCCACGGCATGTCGCATGTCTACCATGTCTGGAACGAGGAGGAGGGCCAGCGAGGTCTCCGACTCATCGGCATGAACGAAGTCTGTTTCGAGTTCCCCTCCTCTATCTTTTGTCCTGAAGAACTTCCTAGCGGCCCGGTGCCAATCAATCATCCTGTATATTCCAGGCAACTGGTACCGTTTCATGAAGGTCTGAACCGCCGATTCGAGTACCCAAAAGTGACCGTGGTTGTTGACAAAGATTTGCTTTCTGTATCCAGCATTCCACAGCCCCAGCATTATATCGATGATGAAATCCCTTAGGTGGTCTTCCTCAATGATGACCGTTCCGGGCATTCCATAGTGGTGCCAAGGATGAGCTCCATAGGCAATGGGCCACGCGAGCCCCACCGGTCGCCCCTGTTTTTCAGTATATCTTCTGACCGCCTCGCAAATTTGTGTCACAAAGAGGGTGTCGGCACCCGGGGGGAGGTGCTTGCCGTGATATTCCGTCGATCCCACTGGAACTAGAACCACATCATTCTTTTTCAGATTCTCCTGCACGATGTAAGCGGGAGTGGTCTGGAGGTACACTCCAGGCTTGGAGAGCTCAGGAGGTGAGGGAACTCCAAAATCCGCCAGAATTCTGTCAATTTCCTCGTCGGAAGCCAGCCAAATCTCGCGCTCTAGCCTTCCCACTGAGGTTTCCTCGAATACCACATCTGGCGGTATTTTGCGCATCCAATAGTGGGTTCGAGGTTAATATATTCTCTTGTCACCTTCGTTGGATGCCGGTTGTGTTATATGTGACCGCGCCGAACGAGGAGGAAGCAAAGAGAATGGCAAGAGAACTGGTGGAAAGGAAGTTGGTGGCATGCGTCAACATCTTCCCCATCACTTCCTTGTACAGATGGAAGGGGGAACTGCAAGAGGAAAAGGAGGTCGCCATGATTCTGAAAACCTCCACGGAGAGAGTGGAGGAGGTGATAAGAGAGCTGAGAAGGATTCACCCGTACGAGCTCCCCTGCATCCTTTGCCTTTCCGTGAGCGGGGGTTTGCCCGAGTTCCTCCGCTGGGTGGAGGAGCAGCAAACTCACCTCGTTTAGGTTACAGCTCCCTCGGTTACCTTTACCCTATCAAATTCTATAGCTGGGTGAAGGAAGGATGTTCTCTCACGTAAGTTTCTACATCAACGGTTGGGGCTAGGTTTTCTATACGAAGCGCCTGACCCTAGCGCTTGAAGGCTCCTTTATTTTGTTTCAGCAAACATGAAGATTGAGGAGGGTGGGGAGAATAAGAAAACTGAGGAAAGTAGGGAGGGTTGTTCGAATGGAATGGTCGTAAGAGTTCCAGTCAGGCTAAAATCTGCTTTTGGGGACTGAAGACCACTGCTATAGCGCCTATGAGTCAGAGGTTCCGGAAGCTATAATTCCCGAGAGCGTTGCAAGGCAGCTTGGATTGTACCCTAAGTTGCCGCCCGGAACTGAGGTTGGAGATTTCAAAACGGTGGGCGGTGTTGCAAAGGCTACAGGATTAGAGATTTGGTTGAAACCGAGGATAAAGCAGTCGGACCTAAGAAAATCGTGGTGAACGTCATCCCAGGTGAAGATGAGGCGCTCCTATGCGACAAACTCATAGACGAACTGCAAATTGAATTGGTAAAATCCGGTGAAGGTTTGTGGAGATTTTCAGGGGAAGCTTGTTTGAGAGAATCGGTTAGATAAGGCGAGAAATGGATTGCCAGGAAAGAGCGAACTTACGCGCCTCTTGCCCTCAGCAGTTCTAGAGGGTTCAGACGAAGAACCTCTTCCACTTCCTCCACTCCAGCCCCTCGCACAATCCCGACAGCCAGCTCCGGGGTGAGGAGGTCCTCCGGCGCGTGGGCATCTGAGTTGAGAAGGAGCTTTGCCCTTCCCTCCCTTGCTCTCCTCGCTATCCAACCGTTCGCGTAGCAGTGGCCGGCTCTAGAAGTGAGCTCCAGATAGACTCCGTTCTCTCTCGCCCGATCCGTTTCCTCTGGAGTGATTAGGCCTGGGTGGGAGAGGATGTCTACTTCCCCGCTCTCTATGGCGGCGAGATTTGTCCCCTTCTTCACCGGCTCGATCAAGGTCTCCCCGTGAACTACGATGATCTTTGCGCCCAGCACCCTCGCTTTCCTAGCGAGCTCGGCAATTCGGGGAGGTGGAACGTGGGTGAGTTCGACACCGGGAAGAACTCTTATACTCATGGATTTCGTGATTTCTTCGCAAGCCTTGACGAGCCTCGGAACGATTTCCTCTAGATTGGACCAGTCCGCATGATCAGTGATGGCAATGACCTCATGTCCCAGTTCTTCCGCCCTCCTTGCGAGTTCGCTAGGGAGCAGTTCCCCGTCGCTGAGTAGGGAGTGGAGGTGTAAATCTATCAGCTTCATATGTTCATTTGAACCCTCTTTGCCAAGCCCTTGTTAACTAGGATTTCGGCAGTGCGTTTGGGGAGAGAGGCTACGTCTCCTTTTGAGAAGGGACCATAGAACTTCAAATCCTCGGCCACGATTCTTGGGATTTTTTCATTGATAATCAGCAGTTCGGTGGTGGGTTCTTTGCTTTGAATCGAAAGTAAGGAGGTACGCATTTTGCGCAAGCTTTCGGCAATTCCCTCGAAGTAGGGACGTTCACAAGGCAGAAGATTTGCTGGAAGCCCTTTGTGGAGAAGGGCGAGGGCTTTTCTTATCCTCAATTCCAACAGTTCCTCCACCATTTTAGCAATCACCTTTTTCTTCTCCTCCAGTTCCTCTTTCTCCAGCCCCTTCGCCTCCTTTTTTTCTAAAGTGGCTAGGAAGTGAGAAATCCGTGCATAGAAATCTTCTGGAAGCTTGGCTAGTTCTTGGGAAGTTCTTTCCGCTTTCAGCGCCTCCTCGATTTCAACTTCCACTTCTCTCACTCACAAACTTTGGAATCGCTTGGTCTAAACTAAACTTATTGATATCCCTTATCTCCACACACTTCATGCTCACCCCAGAGTGTAGAGTGGAAGGAAGTCTCAAAATTCTCCTCGTATCAACTGTAACTCTGCTATCTTCTTGCTCGGAATTGAGGCGTGCGAGAAGATCCATCAGCTTCAAAAAGGTTTTTTCCCCTATTCCCTCGATTCCCCTTATCTCCTCAATCCTCCCCGCTGCCAGCGATGAGATCACCTCCCTCTTTTTCTGCATGATTGCCGTCACCACAGCTTTCCGTATACCCCCCTCCAGCAGGGCTCTCTCATCTAGCCTCTCCAAGATTCTTGCGGCGTAGGTTCGGAAGACTTTTGAGTAACCTAGGGAAAGCGTCAAATCACTTGGTACAACTCCCCCAATCACATACGATACCACTTCCGCTCTTGCTGTTGAATCCATCTTTTGGACCGCTTCGTCGAGTACCCTCAGATGGAATCCCCTCCCTGAATACGAGTACCGAAGTTCCCTTAAACCCAAATCCGAGCGTAAAACATCCCCAATCATGGAAACGACTCGCCTAGCCTCCTCTAAACACTTCTCGCAAACTTGCCCTTTTTCGCAGCAGTTCTTGACCGGTAAATCCTTAGCATCCACGTCGAAGGCGAGCTCGGCCTTGAGCCAGCCTGACATTTGAGAAGGTCGTTCGTACTGAGCAACGCTAACGTACACCGAGTAAGGATATTTGGTCCTGATATAGTTTTCTAGTTGCTCAACGGTGAGAAACTGGTTTTTCCTGTCATTGGGACCTGAACCATCATGGTCGAATCCGAATTCTCGCAGAGAAAGCGTATGCAAGATATAGTCGGGGAGCTCTCTCCTTCCTCCCCACTCTTCGCTATAGTAAATCCTCCTCTCCTCCGGTGTTGCTTCTCTGAACTGCATGCTTTGCCTCCACCAATCTTCTGTAGTAGTAAGTTAGGGGATTTTTTATGTGAGCACAGTATTCGTCCGGTTCACAAAGGGCGGGCGCCTGTATTTTTATCTTCTGGCAGTTTGGGGTTCGATACCACTTGCTTTTTCCAGAATCCTCAAGCTTGGGATGTTCGGTCAATCCAAAACCGAGATGATACCAGATGTTAGCTTTTTCCTGCGGTTGATCGGAGAAAAGGGGGGGATGGCATCTCTCCGCTGCCTCGTATATCATCGGAATGATTTCATCGGTCAAGACGGATAGGTCCTCCACGAAATCCTTTATTCTTGGGTCGGGTTTGCCTGAGGGCGAGATTCTCGCGTAGGACAGGAAGGAGGTAAGCAGGAAGGAGACAGCAAAATTTCTAATCCCTGCCGGACAACCCTGTAGGGCCTTCTTTATGCATGGGGGGAAAAGTTCTGGCTTGAGTTTTCCTCTTTTGACGGCTACAAGTTTCCATTCTTTCTCCTTGGGTACGAGTTGGGAGATTTGAGTGCCAACCTCCACGAAGAGGGGAGGTGGTTTCACCTGTGAAAGTTTTTCTTGAACATCCTCCAAGTACTCCTCGGTCTTCACGGCGATGAATTCCGAGTAGAGGTGCCACAGTTCAGAGGGAGAAATGGCGGCCCATCCCTCCACAAGGTAAAGGTCGCTGAGGCGAAGACGATTGTGTTCCAGCAGGGGGGAGAGATCCGCCCATCTAATCGCATATTTGGGTATACATTGGAGAAGAACTCTCTCATCCACCTCCTTCCCTAACAATCCCAGCCTCTGCAGTTCTCTATCCCTGAGCCTGAAGTAATCCTTCTCAGGGATTTCTTTTCCTCTAATCGTTCTACCCAAGATGGGTTCTATCTTTATGAAGCTCCTAACCGCCTCTAGGCAACAATCCTCATAGCCTTTTTTGAAGAGTTCAAACATTCTTCCCTTTATCGTCACCTTCACCGCATTCTCGAGCAGCCTGGCCTCGGATGAGTAAGGATGTGAAACGGATGCCACGCCTGCGCACGCCAAATAGAAAGATAACACTTCTCTTTCGACCAACTTCTTATCTGTAAACAGAGATGGCACCGGACGGGAGAGTCTATTTAATACCTCTTGAATGAGTTCTGGAGGAAGGGAGTAGAGTGGGGGGGAGGACTGGACTATTTTCTTCGCCTCCTCGGAGAAGGGGTTCAGCAGAGGGATGAGAAGTTCACGGTAGAACATCGGAGGCTTTTACCACGAGGGGACCTGGTGATTTTCCAGTCCTTATCTCGTGAAGTCCTTCAGCGGCGAGTTTGGCAGCAGTTTCACCGTCTTTGGCCAATCCCATACCAGCCTTAAACTCTAGGCCCAGCAACTGCTTTACCTCAGCGAGTATTCTCAAAAATTCCTCTTTTTCGAGCCTATTGCAAACGGAAATGAAGTTGTCCCCACCCATGTAAAATACTAGGGCGTCCCTCCTGTTGAGCCTCTCCATGAGGTGCAGATGGGACTTCTGGAGGAGAAGGTGAGTGTCATAGATGGGGAAGGTATCGGTGAGGAGGGAAGAGTGATTCAGATCTAGGTGCGAAATTTGAACAAAATCCTCGTCAGGAGGTTTGAGAGGTGTACCGGCCAAAACGGCTTTTCTCTTCTCCTGTCTGCTACTACCCATTTTTTGGAGAGCTAGGGTTGCCTCTAATTGAGCCTTGTAAGGAGTTTCCCCCGTTCCCACTGCCATGCTCACCGTCACGGGGAAATTCGAGTTTATCCTCTCCATGATTTCGCGATGTTCTTCTAGGGAGATCCCATTCGATATAGCGAGCATGTTGTCCGACCTCATCTGGAAAACAAGCCCCTTTCTCCTTCCAAATTCCCGTTGGAGAGCGGAGTATAGGTCGGCTTGTAGGCACTGCAGCTCGGATTCCCTCTTGGGGCTAGGTGTGACCGTCCAAGGGCCGTAGTTGTCTATTTGTATGAGGGTCAGCTGTAGTTTCCTCACCTTTCGCTTTAGCAACGGAGCCTAAAACCAATAATGAAGGTTTATCTGGAAACCTACGGATGCACGGCAAACAAGAGCGACTCGGAGCTCATTCTAGGCCAGCTCGCATGCTTGGGGTGGAGTCCCACCTCCAACTTGGAGGAGGCAGACTTGGTGATAGTCAACACCTGTGCAGTGAAAGGGGTAACATACAGGCGGATGAAAAGCAGATTACAGGAGCTGAAGAGACTTGGAAAAAAAGTTCTGGTTGCGGGATGTCTTCCGCTTATCGATCCAAAATGCCTGAATGGTTTCAGTGCCATCTCCTGTCGCTCCATTCCAAGTCTTCCAGAGGTCTTAGAGAGAATGCAAAAGAATGAGGAAGTGAAGGTTCTCTTTCACTCCCATGTTGAGAAGCCTCTGCTCCCTAGGGTGAGATTAGAGAAGATTTCCGCAATAGTCCAAGTTGAGGAGGGTTGCTTGTCTAACTGTTCCTATTGTTCCGTTAGGCTGGCGAGGGGAACCTTGCGGAGTTTTTCACCAGAAAATCTCGAAAGGATGGCTAGAGAGGCGGTGGAAGATGGGGCGAAAGAAATCTTGCTCACGGGGCAGGACACGGCGGTTTATGGATGGGATATAGGTACTGACTTGCCCAATCTCGTAAGGCGTTTGGTGGCATTACCGGGGGAGTTTAGAATAAGGGTAGGAATGATGAACCCACTCCACGTCCCGAAAATACTACCTTCGCTCTTGGCTGCGTACGAAAGCCCAAAGGTTTACAAGTTTTTGCATTTGCCCGTACAAAGCGGCGATAATCAGGTGCTCAGGGACATGAGGAGAGGTTACACCGTCGAGGATTTTGATCGAATAGTTGTTGCCTTTAGGGAGAAATTTCCCGATTTGCAGCTGGTAACCGACATCATAGTGGGATTTCCCACCGAAAGCGAGGAGGCCTTTTGGAGGACTTGCGAGCTTCTTGAGAGGGTGAAGCCGGATAAGGTGAACCTCTCCAAATTTTCACCCATGCCGGGCACCGATGCCGCGCGTCTCAAGCAACTGGATTCAAAGGTGGTGGTTACAAGATCCAGAATAGCAACTGAGCTTTGTCAGCGAATAGCAACTGAGGTAAACAGGAGATACGTGGGGAGAACAATGCGGGCTCTGGTGGTTGAAAGGGGACCTAGAGGAGGTTTCTTAGCTAGGACTCACAACTACAAACCCGTGATTCTACAGGACGCTAAGATAGGAGAGGAGGTTGAAGTGGAGGTAGTGGATGCCAAGGCAACGCATTTGGTGGGGAGGATTGTATGAGGCGACTTATCTCGGCTCTCACCATCGCAGGGTCTGACTCTTGCGGAGGAGCTGGTGTACAGGCAGACCTCAGGACTTTCCTAGCGTTGGGGATTCATGGAGCCTCTGTTCTAACCGTGATTACGGCACAAAACACGAGAGGTGTACAGGAAATTTTCCCGCTCCCGGCTGAAATAGTAAGGCAACAGCTAAGGGCGGTTCTTTCTGACCTTCGTGTAGAATGGGCAAAGACCGGAATGCTTTACTCTAGGGAAATCATCGAGGCGGTTCTCGCCGAGAGAGGACAGCTCAAGCTAGTGGTAGACCCGGTGATGCGTGCCGCAAGCGGTACTCAGCTCCTTCAGCCAGATGCCCTACCCTCGCTACTCAAACTCATCTCACAGGCCGAGATAGTTACCCCCAACCTGCCGGAGGCCGAGGTTCTCGCTGGTATGAGGATAAGAAATCAAAGGGACCTAGAGAGAGCTGCCGAGAAAATTGCGGAACTGGGTGTCGAGGCGGTGGTTATCAAAGGAGGACACTTACCAGGAGAACATGCCGTCGACTTTCTGTACCACAAAGGGAAGGGAGAGAGGATTAAGAGAAGAAAAATCCGCGTATCGGTTCATGGTGCCGGCTGTTCTTTTTCAGCGGCAGTGACCGCTCTTTTAGCCCAGGGATGGAAGCTGGACGAAGCGGTTAAATTGGCGGGAGATTTTGTGCACCAGAACATTCTACACGCGGTTCGTGTTGGAAGGGGATTGGCTATTCCAAGCCTTCACTCTCTGGAAAAGGCAGTGGCAGTAGAGGAAGTATATCGGGCGGCTAGAAGGTTCGTGGAGAGTCCGTTTGCGGAGAGACTAATCCCTGAGGTGGGTATCAACATTGTGATGGCCTTAAGAGGTGCTAGAAATCCTTCGCAGGTGGTGGGTCTTTCAGGAAGGATAATACGCGTCGGGGGAAAGCCTGTGATAACCGGATTTCCTGTCCTTGGCGGTTCTGAGCACGTCGCGAATGCCGTACTCACGGTAATGAAATACGATGAAAATCTTCGGGCGGGAATGAACATCCGGTACTGGGAGGGAGTGGAAAAGGTGTGCAGGAGGTTAGGACTCAAAGTTTCAGAGTTTTCCAGGAGCGAGGAGCCGAAAAAGGTCAAAACCATGCGCTGGGGAGTGGAGGAGGCTATAAAAAGAGCGGGCTTTGTACCGCAGGTGATTTTCGATCGTGGAGCACCGGGTAAGGAGGCGATGGTAAGGATTTTCGGCAGGACGCCCAACGAAGTGGTTGAAATTGCCTGTTGCCTGGGTCGGGAGATACCTTCAAGAATTCAAGACAGTTAAAATTCAAGATGGGGAGAATAAGGACCACCAACATCAAGAGGACGGCTTTTGAGCTCCTTCAGAAATACCCAGAGAAGTTTTCCGGGGATTTTGAACAAAATAAAAGGGTCGTGAAGGAGCTCCTTCAGGTGAGCAAAAGAGAGCGAAATCAAATAGCAGGATATATAACCTCCCTTTGGAAAAGACAAAATGCCGCCGAAAATAGACCCCGACAAGTGTAGTGGATGTGGGGAATGTGTAAATGTCTGTCCCACCGGTGCGTTGGAGATTAAGAAAGGGAAGTGCGTGTTAGCTAGGCCGAATGACTGTGCCGACTGTAGGGCCTGCGAAACAGCCTGCCCCAACAACGCAATAACTTTCTAGCTAATTTTAACCCGCAGGAAGACGACTGTGGAAAGGGTATTCGTCAGAAGAAATAGGTGTCCGGAAGTAGGGTTTCTTGAACAAGAAATCAGAGAGGAACCCCACAATAATCATCAGGCTAAACGCACAAAAAAGAGGAGCACAGGCGTGAGGGTCTTCGGGCGATTAGTACCGGTGGGCTGAACGCCTCGCCCTTTCGGGCTTGGCGCTTACACCCCCGGCCTATCAACGGGGTCTTCTAGCCCCAGCCCTTCCCCTCCGACCCTTTCGGGCCGAAGGGTACGCCGCCTATTTTCGGGGGCCGCTTCGGCCTTAGATGCCTTCAGGCCTTATCGGCTGGCGCGTGGCTACCCGGCGTCGCCCTGTCGGACGACCGGTACACCAGAGGCGCCGGCGCCCTGTTCCTCTC